>Ga0068714_10001322_pt1 | contig 37126 bp, 33 predicted proteins | sample MTBNYHSulfiMetaG_FD_62988 | JGI IMG/M metagenome (GOLD analysis project Ga0068714, IMG submission 62988) | Enrichment culture microbial communities from rom New York Harbor, USA that are MTBE-degrading - MTBE-NYH (New York Harbor Sulfidogenic)... | ecosystem: Environmental > Aquatic > Marine >...
TGCGATCCGAAAAATCCTGACTGGAAGGTCCAATACAAAGAGATGAAAGTGGATGTGGACGGTGTAGCGTGGGCTAGGCACACCTCGTTTTGGGCGAGAAACATCCCTTTTCTTTATTCACCCATTGTCGCCCTTCCCGTTGACCAGGACAGGCAATCCGGGTTCCTGCTGCCATGGGCCGGCTCTTCCAGCCTGAATGGTCTGCAGGCGGAGCTTCCTTACTTTTGGGCCATTCGCCAAGATATGGACCTGACTTTTTACGGGCGGTACATGGAGGAGCGCGGTTTTATGGGCGGATTGGAGTATCGAATTGCCAATCCGACCTGGGGAGAAGGAATCTGGCTTGGTAATTATCTGCGTGATCAGGCAAGCAAAGAATACCTGGCAGACACGGACTATCCTTTTCAGAAGAGCGATCGTTACTGGGTGCGCTCCCGCCATTCCTTCGAGCTGCCGTACCAGATCGAGGGAAAACTGGACCTGGATATCGTAAGTGACCGGAATTATCTGAAAGAATTCAAAAATGGCTCCACCTCTTACGACTACGCGAATGACTTGTTCAGCAAGTATTTCGGGCGTGGCATCCTAAAGGACGAAACCATATTAGCCCGGGAGAACATATTGTATCTGAGCCGCCGCGGGGATTCCACCCTGTTATTCATGGATGCCATTTACTGGGACCAGCTCGATAGATCCATTGACGAGTTTACGCTGCAGCGTCTTCCCGAATTGTCCTTCAATGTCATTCCTACCCGGATTGACGGCTTGCCCTTCTACTATAACCTGTCAACTTCAGGAATTAATTACTGGAGGAGGGAAGGGGATTCAGGCTATCGACTGGATGTTTACCCGCGCATAAGTTACCCTCTTCACTGGAAGACATATCTTGATGCAGAGCCGTCGTTCGCAGTGCGGTCAACCTCCTATGCGGTAGATTGGGACGAGGATTCACGCGGCAGCTGGCAGCAGCGGACCCTGCCCGATGTAAGACTCGAGCTGACCAGTCGTCTCAACAGGGCTTACAATTTTAACTTGTGGAATTATGCTGCACTGCAGCACGCCATCCGACCTGCGATTATTTATGAATATCAGCCGGAAGTCGATCAAGACGATCTTCCTCAGTTCGATAGGTTGGATAACATCGAGGAGCGCCACGGCATAACATACGGATTCACCAATTTTCTCACCGCCAAGTCAGTTCAGCAGGATGCTAAAGGCAACAAAGTGACGAGCTATCGGGAATTTGCACGACTGCAGATCTTTCAGACTCTGAATATCAGGAAGGCCGCCGCAACTGACTTCGATTTTTCCAGCTTTGAAGATGACTACGTCGTCGACGGCGAAACAGAGGACGGTGAAACGGAGCTTTCCGAAAAGAAGCGGCTATCGCCCGTCAATGTTTTATTTGACGTCTTTCCCGGCCGCTATCTCACACTGACTTACGACACTCAGTTCGCACCCGATGAGGGAACCATAGATCGGCACGACTTCTATGCTACTCTGGACAGCGGCCGAGGTCATTATTTAAGGGCCGGCTACGAATTCTTCAGGGACACTGTGGTGGACGAGCTCATCGTGGAATCGGGGATCAAAGTGATGAGAAATATCTTTCTTACTACCTACCACGACTATTCGTTTGAGAGGGAAGAGCTGTTCAAGCAAGGCTACGGTGTGAAGTATCAGCACGGCTGCTGGGGCCTTGGCTTAACCTTTGAAAAAGAAGGCGAAGATAAGAGGGTCGCCTTCTCCATCGATCTGCTGGGTCTGGGAAAGTTTGGCGGCAGCTAGCACCAGCTAGAGTGCATAAACCGAATTGACCATCTGCGAATGCTTATTCTCCTTTTTCCTTTCCTTGTTTTCTGACCTTCCGTTTCGAACTGTCTTTCAGAAAGCCGGAGGCTCCAACGGAGGGAGTGCGGTGAGCCCCTATTGTACCGCACTTCTAAATACGGGAGCCTAAGAGGGAAAAATCGATGATTTTTGAACTGAATGAAGAACAGCGAATTGTTCAGGAACAGGCGCGGCGCTTTGCTGAGAAGGAAATACAGCCTACCCTGGAAGGGGATGAAAAAGCTCATTTATTCCGTCCGGAAAGGGTCAGACAAATGGGGGAGCTTGGCTTTTTTGGGTGCGGTATCCCCGAACCATACGGCGGCAATGGTATGGGCTTTTTTGAGTCTGTTCTTATAGCCGAGCAGATCGCCAGGGTGTCGCCTTCGTGGCGATTATCCTTCAACATGCAGAATCTTGGACCAGCTCTAACCGTGAATCAGTTTGGTACTGAAGAACAGAAGAGGCGTTCTATTCCAGGATGGGTTTCCGGAGAAAAGCTTGGTTTTTTTGCCATTACAGAACCTGACGCCGGATCTGATGTATCGGGCATGAAGACCGTCGCTAAAGACGGCGGTGACCATTGGCTGTTGGATGGTCGGAAAACATGGATCAGCAACGCCCCGGTTGGTGACGTCGGATTGGTGTATGCCTGTACGGACAGAGAGCAGAAGCATCGGGGAATAACTTGCTTTATCGTTGATCTTAAAAATACTCCCGGAATCTCTACCAGAGCAATTGAAAACAAGCTTGGTCTTCACTGTGCGCCTACCGGGGAAATTATTTTCGAGGGAGCCATCGTCTCGAAGGACATGGTTGTAGGGCGTTTGGGTGAGGGCTTTAAAATATGCATGTGGATGCTCGGCAACACGCGCCTCGGTTGTGCCGCGGGAGCTCTGGGTGTCGCCGGCGCCTGTGTGGATCTGTCCATCAAATACGCTAACGAGAGGACCCAGTTCGAACAGCCGATCTCGAAATTCCAGATGGTGCAGGCGCAAATAGCAGAGATGGTTGCAGAGCACGAAGCGGCTCAGTTGCTGGTCTACCGTGCGGCTTACTTGAAGGATCGGGGCAAATCCAGTCAGATGCAGACCTCTGTGGCCAAGCTCTTTGCCAGTGAGGCTGCAGTTCATGCAGCCAATGAAGCCATGAAGATTTTTGGCTCTTACGGCTTTTCCAGCGAGTATCCCATCGAACGCTATTATCGGGATGCGAAATCTTTACAGATTGTGGAAGGGACATCCAATATTCAAAAATTGATCATCGCCGGGATCGCCTGTGGGCATCAACCCAATCGATAGTCGTAAAGCCAGTCCCTTTTAAGCGGGCTCACCCTCTTCACTCAGAGCATCGGATATCAGCGGCTCAAGCTCTGTCTGCTTGAACTCCAGCCGCTTCCATCGGCTCCGGTCTTTGATCACCCGCTCCATTTCTCGACGCACCTCTGTCTGGTTGATCAGCTCGGAGAGCAGGATGCGTTTATAGCTGATGTGTCTGAGATCGTTTTCGAGGTATTCGTCCCTTTCCTGTTTCAATTTCAAGTTTTGCAGAAACAGTTTTTCTTCGAGGGTTTCATTTTCGATCAACAAAGACACAAACATGTCCGTGAGCTTGCTCTTGCGCAGTCCCATCATACCGATGCCCGCAGCTTTTCTTCGATACTGGGCGAGTCTTCCTTCCAGAAAGTTGATGCGCCGTTGTAATTCTGTCTTGTCCGATTCGAGCTTCTCTTTTTCATGATCCCAAAATTGCTTCAAGGCTCTCTCAATGGTGAGCATTTCCTCGCGGTCGTGAATGCTTTGCACCATATATTTCTGCGAGCTTTTGCGATGTCCGAGGTAGTAGCCCGTCATAAAAGTAAATATGATAACCGAGCAGGCGGCTATGATTTGATAGATGAGGTCAGGGTTCATTTTCCAGAATCTCCTTCTACCATTCTATGAAGATTTCTCAATACCGACCGGCAGCAGAGCGAGAATGCGGCTGTTGCCAACTGAAAGCCGAGGTCGAATGTCACAAGATTACTTCGAAACAAAAGAGAATTCAAGTTTCTAAGCAATTCGCCCTGTTAGCATTGAGGTGCTCACATCCATTTCTCATAGTATAGAGTGCTGCTAAAGGTCAAAGCTGTACCGATTGCCAAATAGATCATGGCCAATGTTATTTTGGGCAAAGAGGAGTGACGCAGTGCCAATCCGAGCGCCATCATGATCAGAATCAACATATAACTCCGCCAGGTCTGGAATGCGAACAAGCACACCTCGTTCGGCAACTGCAGGATGCGCAGAATGTTTTTTCGCGCTATCCGTGAGAAACCAAACCGGTAAATGATTCCTCCCAATGTGAAGCCGGCCGATGCGGCAATCAAGCTCTGCGGCCAATCGATATCCGTCAACCAATGAGCGGCCATGACACAGAGTAGGACACCCACCACCGACCAGAGCAATCCAGAGAGTAGCCACAGCCAGTGGCGGTGAGCCGACGGGGTATATTTCAGGCAGCACTGTGCGATTTTCAAATCAACGCCTCTGCTGCCGGTAAAAGGCCAATCAAATTAAACATCGTCATATCAACATCACGCGTCGGTGAGATCCAGGGGCGGATTGAAATATCCGAGGCGAACATCTGGGAATTCTCTTCTGAGGCTGTTAATAAGTTTTCGCATACCGATCTCTTTCGTATGTTTTGGCCTGTTCAGGCAGGAGAGATACCATTCGGGATCGATATTCAGATTTCGCAACTGAATCAGATCCACGCTCGTTTCTTCAATGAATCTACGCAAGGCATCCCATTCATCTACTGCATCGGTGAAGCCCGGCAAGACAAAATAGTTGATAGAGACGAATCCACCCATATCTTTCATGATTCTGATGGAGCGCTTAACGTCTTCGAAAGTGTATCCCCTGGGTCGGTAATAGGCTTTGTAGAGCTCTGCCTGGCAACTGTTTAGACTCACTCGCACACTATCCAGGCCGGCGCTGCGAAGTTTCTTGACGGCTTCGGGCAGGCTGGCGTTAGTGTTAAGGTTTATTGTTCCACGCCTTGTTGTTTGTCTCATCAGTTGAATCGCTTGCTGAAGAGTATCAAACTGCAGCAATGGCTCTCCTTCACATCCCTGGCCGAAGCTGACCACGGCTCTTGCAGCCTGGAGCAGATGGGGACCGGCAACTCCGAGAAGTTCTTCCGGCGTTGGCACAAAGCTTATACGATCCTGCGTGGCGCAAAGCTCTGCGTGATGCTGAAGGCTGATGCAGCCGAGACAGCTCGCATTGCACACAGGGGAGGTAGGCAAGGGAGCTTCCCAGCGATTCATGAAGAGGTTCCTGGCAGCAGGGCACCCATAGGCGAGGGCACATTTTCCGAGATGTTGCACTAGCCGGTTCTCAGATTCTTGGGACATGCGGCGACGTGCGTTAAGTTCTATCTGCTGAGGATCGAAGTGTCGGAAATCCTGCCGTTCGTCTTCATCTACCCTCAATCCGGCCACAACAAACCGCCCGTTTTGCCAACCTACTGATGTATAGGCAAAAAGCGGAAGAAGGGGTGCCCCGGGTAGTTTTTGGAAGGCTGCGGACAAGATCTGTGTGTGCGCGGGTGCCACAAAGGCCGCCACAGCTTGCACCTGTTGACGACTGTCAAAAGGATCTTGCGAAAGGACTCGAAATCTCTTGTTTTTGCGATTAAATCCGACCGGGAGTCTGCCGGGGAGCAGAAAAAGTTCGCTGCCTTCGGGTAGTGGGATGTAGTCCCCGGCGTCCAGTCTCTGCCATCTTCCGCCGCTGCTGCCTACCATTTCAAGATTGGGAAAGTCAAAGATGTTCCCACTAACATCAGCATAAACAAGTGCAGGTCGGTTATTCATCTTCCTCTTCAAACATTTCTCGCAAACTCAAAAACGCAACCTGTCTATGATCTTCTAAAAGATGAAGGAGCTTGTCCAGAAACCGAAATGCAAATGGGGTCATTCGCTGATGGTGAATGACAATTCCTGAAGGCTCCTTGCGCCCCAGGGCAGTCATCAGTTCTTCTAGTAAGCTCTGGAAATCCAGCTCCCTATCTTTTCCTTTCCTGGTGTGCAGATCAACTTGAACCCTTAGATTCTTGAGACCGACGCCGGCATTCTGGCCTTTGGGCAGCGGTTTGGTAACGGATACGGCCCTAAAATCAAGTTGTTGGAGTATCTTAATGGTGTAAGCCGATAATCTGTTCCAGGGAGGGGTGAAGACAGGTATGAAATGTTCCTGAAAGACGCTCAGCATCTTCTGTCGCCCCTGCCAAATGTCTCGCCACTGCTTTTCAAAGGGACGATGATCGCCGAACTCGGCTTTTTTCCCTGAGCGTTGCCAGTTGACGTGGCGCCAGCCGTGTTGGTGCCAACCCCAAAGCGGTTCTTCCAAGGGGGCGCACTCAAACAGCTGACGCTGGCGGGCCAGACTCAGCCATGCCGGTACAACACTCATGGCTAGTGGTACGTTGTGGTGTTGGAATAACCGGCACAGGGCTTCAAATGCACGGCTTCCGGCACCTACATCGTCTGCTCGGAAAAAGACTTTTGAAGTGCGTGCAGGAGCTCGTTCAATGGCTTCTACCAGCCGCTCCTCCCAGTTATGCAATGGAGACCGCCATAGTGCCGAGCCCTGACGCGGCCGATAGTGAGCGGGTAATCCGAACATGTTGGATTCTTTGCTGCAATCCTCTTTCAACACATACTACTCCCTTTTGAATCAAAGGTACTGAACCTGGCTGGCTAAGTTGACCTACAAACCAAGAAAGCTGCATTCAGGACAGAAGCAGCGCTCCCCGGACACTGTTTCAATTAAAACCTATAGCGTGCTCTCGTCAAGCCGCTAACTCATGGGAAAGGGTAAGTCCTTGTAAAGTTAGTTTAAAAAGTTTTTCACAAAATTTAACATTAAAAATATATTGCCATCTATTAGGAGGCAGGAGTATTCGTTTCCGCAATGCGAGATTCGAAGGATGGACATGTACACAGTCCCCACCAAAGGCAAAGCGTTTTTGCGACACATCAAGCGACATATAGTCTCCCCCGTGCATCGAATTGCTGCAATCAGTCCACCGGAATTTGCACTCTTGTGCCAACAGGAGCTGCTCGGCCTGAGTATTGAGCAGTCCTCGATTTCGGAGGCTGGCGTGGAGTTTTCGGGAAGACTGGCTGACTGCTACGCAAGTAATCTTTGGCTTCGAACGGCGAGCCGTATCGTGCTTCGCGTTGACCGATTTCGTGCGGGGGCGGTGGAGCAGTTGTTCAACAGGGTGGCATCTTTTCGCTGGGAGCTTTGGCTTAATCCGGACATTCCGTTGCACATCAAGGCCTACGTTAAAAATTCTCGGATTCAGCATACGGGCTTGATCGAGAAAACGGTTCTGGATGGGATGCGCAAACGTTTTGCGGAGTTGCATCTGAACTTGCCGAATGACTGGAGCCTGAGGCATTCCGAACGGTGCCGGCAAGCCGCTGTTGTTCAAAGGGTAAACGTTCATGTGGCGGATAATTATTCCGAACTAAGCCTCGATACCTCTGGCGCACATCTCCACCAACGCGGCTACCGCCTCCGTCATACCGGAGCTCCTGTGCGGGAAACGGTGGCTGCTGCAATCTTGATAAAGGCCGGATGGTGTGGAGAGCGTCCTCTTGTAGACGGCATGTGCGGAGCGGGAACAGTGCCGGTGGAAGCCTCTTTGCGGGCTCGTCACCTGCCACCGGGCGTGGGAAGAAGTTTTCTGTTCGAGCAATGGCCTGCCTTTCAACTGAAGACCTGGTCTCACCTTGTACGGAAAGCCAGACAGGAAGCTCTGCCACGGTCTCCAGTTCCAATCATTGCTGTCGACCGAGATCCCGAGGCTATAGCAGTGGCACGCCAGAACGCGAAAGCTGCAGGAACTGAGGAAGACATTTTATGGCAGCAGAAGGACTTTTTCTTGTTCCGACCGCAGTCGATGAGCTTGAGCCCGGGATTGTTGTTTTTGAACCCACCTTACGGGAAGCGCCTGGCCGAGGATGAAAATCTGTTCGAGCGGCTTGGAGGCCATTTGCGACGGTTTTTCCGTGGCTGGCAGGTGGCGATAATGGCGCCGGATAGAGCGCATGCGCTACACTTAAAGATCAACTCGGCTCGGTATTGGCGGATTCGACACGGCGGCATACCGGTCGTAGCTGTTCTGGCCAAACTTTGAAAATTTCCATTGTCAAAGCCGGCGTCGGACTTGTATTGTAAATACGGCGCGAGTTCTGTTGCTGATTGGAGTGGAAAGTGAGATGCACCTGCCAAGGTTGTGGTGCAGTTTACACCATACCGGACGAAAAGATCGAAAAATCCACCGAATTAAGGTTTTCCTGCTCCAGGTGCAAGAATACCATCCTGGATTTCGAAGCGGCCGAGGATGGAGCTCTTACCGCGTTTATCTGGGTTCGGCAACCTGTATTGTCTGATAAGCTCGTTGAAGTCCTCCGTCATCTGGAGCTCCATTCCACAACAGCAAGGAATCCTCAAGAAGCGCTTTACAGACTTCGTCACAATCCCTATGATTTGGTGGTCGTGGACAACGAACAATCTGAAATGCCGGGTGTTCTTTGGCGGCAAATCAATCATTTGCCCATGCCGGCCAGAAGGAAATTTATGCTGTGTCTCCTCAGCGAAACAGCCCCCACCTTCGATCGAATGGAGGCGTTTCGAGCAGGTGCAAATTTGATCATCAATGTTCGGGATGTTGAACAGTCGGCAGTCATATTGAGCAAGGGCCTTAAGGAATATCGTTCCTTCTACCGTATTTTTTGGGAAGAAGTTGAGAAAAAAGAACAGCTTTGAGCTGAGAGAACCGCACAATGATCTTCAGACGTTTTCGCCATAAACGGGGCTCCAAGCATTTGCGCACGCGGATAGAAAGCTGTGTGAGCACGGTACTGGATTTAGACAAATTTCTTGGAGAAGGCAAAATTAAGCCCGAAATCGTGCAACAATTCGAGCGGCTGAAGGATTCAATCCGATACGTTAGAGACGACGAAGTAAATGAAGAAGATATAAATCGGATTGAACAGGCGACCAACGAGCTTCTGGCGGAAATTAGAGCTGCCAATCAGGGAAAGCCTATCGACAGTTTTTATAAAGGGCAGACTCATTGAACGACAAAGCGATAAACCTGAAATTTGCTCGGCGCGCGAGTGTAGAGGTTTGTTCTTTTTGTTCTTTATGAGTTGATATTACATTCCGCAACGATTATAAAACGAAACTGCTTTCGGCCTTAGAAATCGTCGTTTTGTTCTTGAAGTTGGAGGATTGTCGAATTTGACAACGAGTCTTTCGACTCTAATCTTTAGATAAAAAGAATTATTGGTTTAGAGGAGGAGCCAAAATGGCTCGAGTTACCATTGAAGATTGCCTGGAACAAGTGGACAGCAGATTCACGCTGGTACATCTGGCTGTGCGCCGCGTGCTGCAGTTGCGTGGTGGGGCGTCTCAACTATTGCAGGCTCCGAAAAATAAAGAGGTGGTGTTAGCGCTAAGAGAGGTTGCTGCCGGTAAGGTTACCGTCGATAATATCCGTCAACTTGATGAACAGAAAGCTCTGCTCGAAAGTCCGGCGCAAGATAGAACAGACTTGATCACTCGCGAAGAAGTCAAGGAGTTGATGGATAATGAAATGAAGTTTGCGGCCTCTTTGGAATACGATGCGGGGGAAGAGGTTCAGGAACAAGAAGAAGGATAAGAAGAATAGAGTTCTAGTATGAACGGGTTTAGAGACATCAGGTTAGAAAAATTCAGATGACCCCAAAAGAGCATTTGAGCTGTCTGGTCAAACGAGACATGCTCAACCAATCTGCTGTTTCCGTAGAAAACCTTCTCTCTTGGGGAAATCATTACGAGCAGTCAGGTTTACTGCACGATGCTGTGAACTTCTATGAGAAGGCGCAAGCCACAGACGCTCTGGCCGGGCTACTGAAGATGGTGCAGGAAGAAGGAGACGTCTTCCTTTTCCAACGGATCAATCGCATTTTGATGAGGGAGCCCGACGAGAAGGAGTGGATCGCTCTCGCCAAACGAGCAAAAGAGCTGGGAAAGGATGCGTTTGCTGCCGAAGCTCTTCGACAGGCTGGTATGGAAGAACCTGCACAGCAATCTTCGGCGAAATCCTAGCTTTACCGGGGGAACTGAATAGGTTTGCCTGCCCGATTCAGACACGTTCTGTAGAGTGGATGAGTTTTGCCATAATGGAAACTGGAATTTCTCTAAGCCCTCCACAGCTGGCTCTGAGGCTTGACAACTCTCCTAAGTATGTTTACGAAACGTGTGGCGGCTTTTGTCCGTCACATACAAGCTTGCAGATAGGAACGAAAGCGAAATGGATAAACGCGACTACTATGAAGTCCTAAGAGTTTCCCGCCAACCAACAGAAGAAGAGATTAAGAAAGCATACCGTAAACTAGCCCTGCAATACCATCCTGATAGAAATCCCGGCAGCAAAGAAGCTGAAGAAAAATTCAAGGAAGCGGCGGAAGCTTACGAGGTTTTGCGAGATCCTCAGAAACGCCGAATCTACGATACTTACGGGCACGAAGGCCTGAAGGGCACCGGGTTCACCGGTTTTCACGGATTTGAAGATATATTCAGTTCATTCGGGGATGTCTTTCAAGAATTTTTTTCGTTCGGTTTTGGTGGCAGCCCTCGGCAGCGAACTGCGGCTCGCCCGGGCGACGATCTCCTCTATGATCTTAAGATTAGTTTCGAAGAAGCCGTATTTGGAACACAGAAAGAGATCGAAATCGAGACCCTGGTAAGATGTCAAGAGTGCAATGGAATTGGAGCGGAGCCGGGTTCTCGAGAAACCACATGTCCCATGTGCCAGGGAGCCGGCCAGGTAATCCAATCCCAAGGCTTTTTCCGCATCAGCGCAACTTGCGCCAGATGTCAAGGTGCGGGCCAGATCATTGCCTCTCCCTGTAAAACCTGCCACGGTCAGGGACGTGTGAAGAAAAAGAAGCGTGTGCAGGTGAAAGTTCCGGCCGGAGTAGACTCCGCTATGCGGCTTCGTCTGCGCGAAGAAGGAGAATGTGGATATCGTGGAGGAGTGCCGGGCGATCTCTATGTGCGTCTGCAAGTTCAACCTCATGAGCTGTTCGACCGTGATGGAGACAATCTCTACGGAAAGGTTTCCATCTCTTTTGCCCAGGCCATTCTGGGTGATAATGTAGAAGTGCCGAGTCTGGAAGGCGCCAAGACTCTAAAAATAGAGCCGGGAACACAACCCGGCACAGTCGTTCGCTTTGCAGGAGAGGGTGTGCCTCGGTTGAAGGGCTATGGTCGGGGAGATCTGTTTGTCGAAATTGAAGTAAGGATTCCATCTCGAGTCTCGGAGCGACAGGCTGAGCTGGTGAAGGAGTTTATGGAGCTGGAAAAAGAAGATTCGGAAAATAGAGTTCGCAAGTGGCCTTGGAGTAAGAAGAGAAAGGCTGGAAAAGCAAGCAATGCAGGTGTTTCATCAAGCCATGGCCATTCTTGATCGTGAGTCAGCTCATCATTGAGGAGGTACAAGTTGCATCGCAACACAGCCGCAAGTCAGTACAAGGATTTTAACGCTTCGGCTTTATACTGCCCACGCTGCCGACAGGCCATGCCGGTCAGGAGTCGTTTATTGCTGGTCTTGCCCGATGGGGAACTGCATGAGTATTTGTGTCAGCGCTGCGCCACCTCATTAGGCACCAAGACAGTGAAGGAAAACCGACAATCACGACTCTACACATCTTAGAACCTGCCTGAGTAATATCAAAACCAACAGTATGAAAGTGAGTAACAGTCATGATTGAAGCGGAAGGACTAACTAAGTTCTACGGTTCTTTGCCAGCCATTAGAGACGTCACCTTTCGCGTGGACAAGGGTGAAGTAGTTGGCTTTCTTGGCCCCAATGGAGCCGGAAAGACAACCGCCATCCGCATTTTGACTTGTTATATGCCACCAACCGCAGGGGCTGCAAAAATTGATGGCATCGACTGCTTTGAACATTCTTTGCAGGTGCGCGGCAAAGTCGGTTATCTTCCCGAGAACAATCCCCTCTATAGTGAGCTTAGTGTGCGGCGGTTCCTCCGTTTCGCAGCCGGCGCCAAAGGAGTGAACGGGAAAAAAGAGAAGGTCGAAGTAGACAGAGTCGTTAGCATATGCGGTCTCGAAAAGGTCTCGGAGCGAATCATCGGACATTTATCTAAGGGTTACAAACAACGGGTCGGGCTGGCTCAGGCTCTGCTCAACAGCCCTTCCGTGCTGATCCTTGATGAGCCAACGATTGGCTTGGACCCGACGCAGATCATCGAAATAAGGAAGCTTATCCTGGATTTGCGGGAACAGCACACGATTCTGCTGAGCAGCCATATTTTGCCCGAAGTGGCCCAAATATGTCAGCGGGTGCTCATCATCAATAACGGACAAATCATTGCCACTGATACACCAGCAAACTTGACCAGCCAGTTGCAGAAATCGGCGCAAATTTCCATCCAGGTCCAAGGCGAGCTGGAAAGACTGACCCCGGTCCTTGAATCTCACGAAGGCGTTCAAAAAGTTACCTTGCGCGACCATGATCTTCTAGTCGAAACCGATCGAAGCCGTGACTTGCGTTCGGACATAGCACGTGCTGTTGTTGAACAGGGACTGGATTTGTTGGAGCTCAAGCTGGTGGACTTGAGCCTTGAGGATATTTTTATGCAGTTGGTCACTGAAGAGCCGACCCAGGAGGAAGCTCAGTCATGAAGGGTTTTATGTCGGTCTATCGTAAAGAGCTTTATGTCCTATTTGCTTCGCCCATATTCTATGTCGTGGCGCTTACTTTTCTAATAATTGCAGGTTACTTCTTCTACAACACCGTTGCTTTTTATAATCTACTGAGCTTTCAGGCCAGCCAGAATCCAATGATGGCCGACGAGCTGAATCTTGAACATAGAGTTTTACGCCCTTTTTTTCTGGATTTGGGCATCATTCTGTTGCTGCTTTCTCCATTGATGACGATGCGCCTATATGCTGAAGAACGCAAGACCGGCACTTTGGAGCTGGTCTTTACTTTCCCGGTTACCGATCGCTCTACGTTATTGGCCAAATTCGCTGCGGTAGTGACGGCATTGGCAATCATTCTAATGGGCACCCTGCCGGGCATCCTGGTACTTCATTCGTTTTCAGGTCTCAATTGGAGTATGGTATTTTGCGGCTATGCAGGAATACTTTTGCTCGGCAGCTCTTTTTTGTCACTTGGCGTTTTCACTTCTTCACTGACGCAGAATCAAATTATCGCTGCCGTCCTCTCGTTCGGTGCTTTGCTGATGCTTTGGATTATTGGCTGGACCAAGCCGCTGGTAGCGCCTGCATTGGCATCATTGATCGAGTACGTGTCCGTAATTCAACATCTTGATAGTTTCGCCAAAGGCGTGTTGGACTCTCGCGATATCCTCTATTATCTCCTCTTTATAACTTTTTTCTTATTCCTGACATTGCGACAGTTGGAATCTTATCGATGGAAAAGCTGAGAAGACAAGGGGAGAGGAGGAAGGAGCATTCCATGCCAGTACGGAAACATCGAAGTCGGCTCTGGTCATACGGATCGAACACAGTCATTTCAACAATCGTCTTTCTCGGTATTTTGGTCCTTGTCGCGCTTATTTCCGAGCAGCATCCATGGCGTATGGACTTGACAGAATCAGGAGCATACACGCTTTCGGAACAGACGCGCAATATCCTAAAATCAATCAAGGAACCTATTGAAATAAGCGCTTTTTACGCAACCGCTCAATCTGAGGGGGTGGAGGCCAGAGACCTGCTGGAGACTTACAAATATCACAGCGGCCAGCTCAGCTACGAGTTTATCGATCCCGACAGAGAACCGGAAAAAGCTCGAAAATATGAAGTCCGTTCCTACGGTACTCTGGTCCTGGAGAGTCACGGAAAGAGACAAACCTTGCTCAGTGCAGATGAAGAGTCCCTCACCAATGCGATCTTAAAGCTGACCCGCGAGAAGCAAAAGAAGCTCTACTTTCTTATTGGGCACGGCGAACAATCTTTGGACAAATTGGACAAGAACGGCTATTCCACAGCCAAATCTGCTCTACAAAAGGAGAACTACGAAGTCGAAGAATTGAACCTGCTGCAGCATGAGCACGTGCCGGAAGACGCTGCTGCTCTGATCATTGCCGGTCCCCAGAAGCCCCTTTTCGATTCGGAAATAACGGCTCTCAAGGCATACCTCGAAAGAGGAGGAAAACTGGTGATCTTTATTGATCCCGATGTAAATGCGGGTTTTACGGAATTCCTGCAGGAATATGGTATAGGGCTCGCGGACGACATAGTCATTGATAAGCTGAGCAGAGTATTTGGGGGAAGCTATCTGCTGCCGGTGGTAACCGAGTACGGTTTGCATCGGATCACTGAGAACTTCAATGTTGCTACCTTTTATTCGGAGGCTCGCTCGGTCCGGCCCCTGGATGAATTGCCCGAGGGGATTCAGGTGGAGGTGTTGGCTGCTACTTCTGCAAACGCCTGGGCAGAAACAGATTTAAAGCTCTTGCAGCAGGGAGAGGCGAGTTTTGATGAAAAAAGCGATAGGGCGGGTCCCGTCCCCTTGATGGTCCTGGCTGAAATTGATCTTGATGAAGAAGAAGCCGGCGAAGCTTCGGATACTCCTCCAACCGGTGAGAATAAATCGCCTGCAGAGGCGCTCGGAGTCAAACCACAGAAGTCGTATTTGCTCGTTGCTGGAGATTCCGATTTTATTAATAATTCCCATTTCGGACTTTCCGGTAACGGTGATTTCTTCTTGAACATAATGAACTTCCTCGCTGAAGAGGAAAACCTTATTACCATCGAGCGGCGACACAGAGGGGGGCAACCGGTTATGCTCAGCCAGAGCCAGGCCCAGATTCTGCTCTGGACCGTCCTGATTTTGGTGCCGCTCGCTTTGCTGCTGGTCGCCTTCGGGGTTTATCGCGTTCGGAGGTCGCAGCGATGAAATGGCGTAATTCGATCATATATCTCATCGTGTTACTGTTGCTTGGTGGCTACTATTATTATTTTGAAGTGGTGCGAAAAGAGCAGAAGCAAGCGGCTGAAAGAGAATCGAAAAGGGTTTTTCATTTTGCGGCGGCTGATGTTGAGGCTCTTCAAATTGAATCCAAAGATAAAAAGAGAGTTCGCCTGAACAAAAATGGGGGCTGGAAGATAACCGAGCCCATCAGCTGTGACGTGGATCAGGCGAGTTTGGAGGGACTGCTCAATACCTTGGCAGCGCTGCAGAGGGAGCGCAGCATAACCGACAAGTCCCAAGAGCTCAAATCCTTTGGCCTTGCCAGTCCGGCACTAAGAATGAGAATTCAGCAGCGAGATCAGTCGTTGGAACTGCTGCTGGGTGATAAAAATCCGACTGGGGAAGCTTACTATGCGATGGTTATCGGACAAGACGATGTCTTTACGGTATCTGAAGGGATATGGGGGGTTTTGAACAAAGGCCTGGATGAGCTCAGAAGGCGCGAGCTGTTTACCTTTGAACCCCGTGAGATAAACAGCATGAGAGTGAAATGGGAGAATGAACCTGAAGTCTTCGTTCAGCGCAACGAGCAGGGGAAGTGGAGCTCGCCGGATCATCCCAAGGTCGACATAAAAGACATTAAAGTTGGAAATGTTCTGGATCAGCTACGTTGGCTGAGAGCTCAGAAGTTTATCGAGAATCAAGCTGCGACCTCAACAGAGAATCGACTGGATACACCGCAAGTAACCGTTAATTTGCAATTGCAGAAAGATCGCTCGGCTCAGTTAACATTGGGCAAGAAGACCGACGATGGGAAAGAGGTACCAGCTGTCAGTTCCGAAATCTCAGGTATAGTGCTTGTTTCTGCTGATATTCTGCGGGAGCTGCCAAAGAGTATTCGGTCCTTGCAGGATCGTTCCATCATCAGTTTGAAGACCGGGGATATAACGGCAGTTAAGTGGAAACTGGATGATCAAGAGGGACATGTCGCTCGATTGGAAGAAAACAAGTGGGGATGGGCCGCCACAGATGAAGGTCAGCCCAAAGAGCTGAATGAGTCATGGCAAGTGAGCTCGCTTCTCTATGATTTGGTCGAGGCTGAATACGTTGAAGAAGTGAATCCACCCGCTAGTGTTCCGTCCTGGCCCTATGGTCGCGTGGATTTTTATGGAGGCGATAACAAACTGGCGTCTATCATCTGGAACAAGCCCTTGAAGGAAGATTCTAAATCTGCAAGTATTTGGGTTGAACAGGGAGAAGAATCTGCTGTAAGGCTGGTTGACGTCGAAGCCGAGCTGATGCAGCGGACGCAAGAGGATCTCAAAAAGCTCTCCCTAAGCAACGCACCATGAGCTAGCTCGCTTCAGATAAGGAAGTGCGCCCAAAGGGTAGCCTCAAAAATGGCCAGCAGCGCAAGCAGAGCTACAACGCTCAAAGCCAAAACGTGATGTAATGATGCTTTTGGCATCCGCAGCGGCAGGTCTTCACGATAGCCTCTTGCCGCCAGAGCCAGGGCGATCTCGTCAGAATGAATGAATGAGCGACGGAATAGAGGCAGGATATAGTATTTGAGGCGTCTCAGGGGCTTTCCAGACTGGCTTCCAAGGCGGGACTTTATAGCCATTTGGATTTCCTGAGCTTGGTCCAGCACAACAGGAAAGAAGCGGATGGTCATATTGATCATCACTGCAATACGGCGTGCCGGAATGAAGGGCAGAGGCTGCAAAAACCAGGTTAATGCGTCCTGCATTTCCCGTGGCCTGGTGACCGATGTAAACAAAATAGCGTAACAAAGCATTAACGCCATACGCCAGCAGACGATCGCAGCCGCCCGGACGGCATCGAAGCTGAGGGACCACCGAGATTCCCAAAACAGCAGTGAAGGCTGGTTTAAGAAAGCTTGTATCAGGAAAACAGCGATTAAGAATATCAACCAGGGCTTTGCGCTCTGCAGAAGGGAATTCCACCGAAGCCGGGCTGCCAGCGAGGATGCGACGAACAAGCCTGAAAAGAGAACGAGTGCCGGTTCGTTCATGTGGAATAATGACAAAGTCACAATTGTCAGTGCGCCCATTTTGCAGCGGGTATCCCACCGATGAAGCACGGAGACGCCTGGAGAGTAATGTAGTATCAGGTTGTGAGCCATGAAAGAGGCTTCCCTCCCAACAGGCTGGAGCAGGGGGGACGAATTCGATACTTTTCCAGCTCGCCGACAGTTACCTCCGGCGAACCGAGCGCCTTAAGCTCACCCTCATAAAGGATGGCGACCCGATCGACGTGGGCGATGACTTTTTCCACATCGTGGGTGGTTACAATCACCGTGTGGCCTTTCTGGTGAAAGGAGACGATTTGTTGCAGAGTTTGGCGGACACCCGAATAATCGAGGTTTGCGAAGGGCTCGTCGAAAATGAGGATTTGTGGCCGCATTGCAAGAACTCCAGCGATGGCAAGCCGGCGTTTTTCACCCCCGGATAGCGAATGACAGGGCTTATCAGCCAGTTCCAGAAGGTCAAGGGTCTGCAGAGCCCAAATGACACTCTCATTCAATTCTGTCTCTTCCATTCCCAGGTTCTCCGGACCAAACGAGACATCTTCTCTCACCGTTTCCCCAATGATCTGACTGTCCGCGTCCTGAAAAACCATTCCCACGCGTTTGCGCACCTCGTCGCCCTGCTGTGCAACATCGAAGCCGTCGATAAGGATGCCTCCGGCTGAAGGTTTGAAGAGACCGTTCAGATGGCGAATGAGGGTGGTTTTTCCACTTCCGTTGGGGCCGCAAATGAGTAGGAGCTCACCATCTGCAATGGTAAGAGAGAGCTCCTTGATGGCAACTGTTCCATCCGGGTAGCGGCAATAGAGGTTATGTATTTGTATCACGTGGTTGCAGGCTCCAGTTGACGAGTCACAACAGGTCGCAGCATTCTGGCCAACATCACGGCTGCACAGGCCTTGATAGCATCCCCGACGAGAAAGGGCAAAACACCTACGCTTAGTGCTTTCCCCCACGACAATCCAGCCACCACTTTAAGCCAGGGGACGCCCAGCAAATAAACTGCAACTGAGCCAAGGGTTACTGCCAGTATATCAATCGATAATCGGCGTTGGGCGTGCTCCGAAATGAATCCGACAATGTAAGATGCGAGGAGAAAGCCGACCAGATAACCGCCTGTCGGTCCGATAAAGTGTGCGATTCCGCCCTTGGCACCGGCAAAGACCGGGATTCCGATAGCGCCGACCAGGAGGTAAATGCCAATGCTGATGGCTCCCCATCGGCTTCCAAGTAAAAGTCCAGCCAGCAGAACAAAAAGGTTTTGCAGAACAATCGGAATCGGACCGAAGGGAATGTGAACATAAGCGCCCACGGCAGTGAGAGCTGCCATGAGCGATGCATAGGCCATGTACTGAAGCTGTCTGACCGGCATGAAGAAATCTCTCCTCGGTTCAGGATAAATCAGCAACTCTACCCGGCCACTGGCGGCAATTTTGCGGCCGGAGTTGGTTAACCAAGCAAGCGCTCCAAGGTTAACCAACCGGGCAAGGACTGTCAACTCAATTGTTTTGACAAAGATCTGCAGGTCACAAAATTATTTCTTTATGATTACAAATGGAGGTAAGAGTAATGAATGTAAGAATAATGAATGGAGGCGAACCGATGCGCATTACAGCTAAGGGGCAAGTTACCATTCCTGCCGAGATCAGAGAAAAAATGGGCCTTTTGCCCAACACGGAAGTTGAATTCAAAATCGATGGTGAAACAGTGCGACTCATAAAAGTGAAGACTCAAAACCAGCGTGGGAGTGAGTTGATCGCGCGCATGAGGGGAAAGGCGACGACAGGCATGAGTACAGAGCAAATAATGGCGTTAACGCGAGAGGAATAATGGAAGTACTGGTGGACAGCAATATCATTCTCGACATCGTTACCGAGGATGCAGAGTGGTTTGAATGGTCTTCAGAAACTCTTGCCGCATTGGCAGGGAGATGCATACTCAGTATCAACCCTATCATTTATGCTGAAGTATCAATCGGCTTTGACCGCATTGAAGAGGTGGACGAAGTTCTACCTCCGACCCATTTCCGTCGCCTGCCGTTGCCATGGGAAGCTGCATTCTTGGCAGGCAAATGCTTTTTGATGTATCGCAAACGCGGCGGGAAAAAGCTCTCGTCATTGCCGAACTTTTTTATCGGCGCGCACGCCGCCGTTCTGAGCATGTCGCTGGTGACTCGAGACGCTCGGAGGTATCGGACTTATTTCCCGAAATTAGCCCTAATTTCGCCAGATACTTGAGGTTGTACACGTGCTCAAGGGTTTGATCGTTTTCGTAGGAGCGGCAAAACAAAGGGACACGGGACCTAAGGATCTCAGCCTCTACCGCTATGTGTTAGGTCTTAGTTCTGTCAGCTTCCCTCTGTCCAGAGATTGACAAGATCGATTTCTATCTCCTGGAAAGGTTCGGCCCGCATTTTGTCATATTCGGCAAAGGCATTCAGCCTCACCCATTCTCCGGCCTTCAGCCTGAAGACTTCGAGTGTCTTCTCGCGCGGGTCGACTATCCAGGCATACTCCACCCGGTGGTCGGCGTATGTGCGCATCTTTTTTACTCTATCCTTGCTTGCCGTACTGGGTGAAAGGATCTCGCAGACCCAATCGGGAGGGACAGAGATCCAGTTTTCCTTCGGCCATCCAGGGAATCGTTCCCTTCTCCAGCCTGCAATGTCGGGCACTAAAAGATCTTCCCCGAACATAATTTCCGTCTCACCTAGGATAATCCAACCACCAGGCCCGCCACGGCCGAATCGGTAGGGCGGCATTATTTCACCTCCCAATATGGACGCAACGTTCATGTGAATCGGCGCCGGTCTGGGGGTGACGACCAGTTCGCCGTTGATGATCTCCCCGATCATGCTCTCAGGTACACTGTAAAGATCTTCGTAAGTTGCTTTCTTCTTTGCAGGCTCTGGCATGTGAAGCTCCTTTGGATTTCTGCCCATTTGTATGTGCATTTTACCATATCTAAAGATATTATTTAATTTCTATGCTTGAACTCTAGCCAAGGATATTTGAAATTTCGAATCATAAGAGCGATATCGAGCATCGGATATTGAATAACGAGCAGCAGAAGTGAGGAGAACACTTCGAAATTCGACATTCCTCGACACGGCGATTCACAGATCTTAACACCGGGAGCCACTCATGACTTTATTCCAAAGATCCCTTGCCATTGTGGAGGATTTCTTCCGGCGCACGGATTCCGAAAGCATTCTTGAATGTCGGAGCGCCGATTGCCTGCGGGACATCAGGCGGGAGGTGGGGGCAGCGCTTGATCGTCTTTTGGTTTGGGAGCGTCCCGAGCTGGAAAGCCACAAAGGGATTCCTTGGCCTTATGAAGGGCTAAGAGAACGGTATCGAGTTTTTGAAAATCATGCGAAGAGACCACAGGATAGCTTTAAGCAAAAGCAAGCAATGCTGTTTTTGGCTCTGCTGCCGTTTCCTCGCCAGTGGCGGTGGCTGCTTCAGGCGGAAAGACTCTGCCGGGATGAAGGCGAATTAAAAGCATTTCTTGCTGACGAAGTGCACAAGGTTTCCGAAAAGATCGAAAAAAAGCCGCAGAGGACATACAAGCTGCGTCACTTCTGCCAAGTCGTCAAAGGACCCGTGTCGGCAAAAGAGAAAGGGGTGCTCCGCATTTTTTCCCTGCCATACTTGTTTGTCACACGCACCCGGTTGTTAACGCATTTGAGCCGAAGATATGTGTTATATGTGGAACCGCCCATGGGAATCGTCTTTCGCCACGCATGGTGGCGCTATTTTTCGCAACTGGATGACCCATGCATAATGGGTGTTGGCTCCCAGGAAGACATAAGCTTTTTGGCAACCCAACCGGGGGTTATGGCCATTCAGTTGGCCCACGGGGACTACATGGAAGAGAACGATTGGCCGAAAGGAGCTCCCGCTGATGGGCAGAAGCGCTATGATATTGTCTTCAATGCCACATACGATGACATACCGCGAAAAAGGCACGGATTAATGCTTCAGCTGCTGCAGCACCGGGATTTGCGCAATCGCACCGCCCTCTTCCTAGGGCGCGGGCAGCCATCAAATGTTGAAGAGCTCCAGCGCCAGGTGGCTGAAGTGGGACTGAAACCGCGGGTAACGGTTCGCTCGAATCTGCGCAGAGCTGATGTGCCGGCTCAGCTCGCTCAGTGTAAAATCGGAGTTCATTTGTCCTTATACGAAAATGGTTGCCGCGGCATCTACGAATTCATACGTTCCGACTTGCCGTGCGTTATTCCTTCTTCCATGGGGGGGATGAATCTTGCTTTGTTCAATCGCCGGACCGGACTCGCGGTGCCTGAAAAGGACTTGGCCCAGGCGATCTCTTTTACCCTTGAAAACAGGGCACAATTCCATCCCCGCCAGTGGTTCCTCAATCACTCTGGGAGCACCAATTCAAGCCGCAAGCTTAATAACATTCTCAAAGAATATTTTGCCAAACGAGGTTATGAATGGCACCAGGACATTGTTCCTTTGGGGAGCAGCGGCGCCAGCCGCTATGTTGAAAGCTCCCATTATCGACAGTTCCGTTCTGAGTATGAATGGCTCCTGGGGCTCTTCCAGAGCGAAAATAATCAGAGGTTGACATTTTCGATCGAATGATATGCAGGCCCTTGGCCCTGATCTGATTGCAGAATCCGGTGGCTATGGGTGGAAGGGCTGTGGTATAAGGTCGGGCAAGGATGGCAATCGCAAACCACTGTTCAAACAAGGAGGCTGTGATGAAGCGCAAGGCAAGTTATCGTTTGATGGTTACACGTCGGGAAATGCTCTATGTTCATGACGAATTCGACCATTCGCTGATGCTGGTTGAAATGGAGGGGGAGCCGATCGAATATCAGGTGGGGGTTGCAGGTGAGTTCGTGTCTCGGCGCAGCGTGACCTATCACGACCGCAGGAGAGGTTCAGGAAGGATGGAAGGTTACGCGATAACCAACTTCCAGGAAGGTGCAATATGCAGCAAATTTGAAGGACAGCGAGATGCAGATAGCAAGCTGACCAAGGGAACCTGGAAAATCTATAAAGGCATGGGCAAGTTGAGCTCTATCAAAGGCAGCGGCGAATTCACGGTAAAAGCGGGCGAAAGGGATAGAGAATACATTTTGGACATGACCGGCGATTATGAATTGTGAGCTGCGACCAAGTACACCTTTGATGAATTTATATGGTGAGGATTCTCGCCTAGGATGAGGATCCTCGCTCCTCCATGTTCCTGCTTGGGAAGGCAGGGCTCCGGGATGCACCGTTGTCTCACCGTGCAAAGTAACAGAGCTTAAAACTGTATTTACCGGCTGGCGGTGGATGCGAGAGCATAGCTAAAAGGCGTTCCCATGTGCTATTTTTCTGTATTCCCACCGCGCGGCCGGTGTTTGGCTTCTGCCGCCTCGCTCAGATTGCGAACGCAGCGCTTAAAGCGTCTATGTATCCAGTACCACTGGGTGGGATCGGTGCGTATTTGCCGCTCAATGGAAAGGTTAAAAAGACTGGTCGCCTGAAAAACCCGTTCCTGCAAGGAGCCCCTTGCAGGAATGCTTATGGCGGGTCCGATCTCTATGTTGTATTTTCCATTCTGGCTGCGGCGGATATAGGCGGGGTGAACCGGAGAACCGGTCTTTATGGCAAGGGAGGCAAGAGCTCTGTTCGTTAAGACATATACTCCAAAAAAAGGAGCGTAAACACCTTCTCCGCGACTGGATACCTGGTCGAGCAACACGCCTATCATTTCATTGGCCCGCAAAGATCCAAAAATAGCTTTGCTGGCTCTCTTTTTGTCGATTACCCGATTACCTGATTGTTCGCGAAGCTTGGTCAGCATCCTGTTTAAGGTGACTGAATTCAATGGGCGGGCAACCACATTCAAGCGATTCCTGAGATAAAAAGGAGTGACGTAAGCAAGCCACTCCCAATTGCCAAAATGGGCCGTAAGCAAATACAGCCCCTTGCCTTTGCCTAAGGATTCCAGCAAAAATTCGAGTCCGTTGACTGTGATAAAGTCCTTGCAGTTTTCGGGGCTTATTCGTGAGATGCCCAGCGTTTCAAAAAAGACCGTGGTGAGGTGGACAAAGTTGGCCCGAGCAAGCTCCTCTACTTTCTTGTCTGAATCATAGACCAAAGCGAGTCGGATGTTGGCCTTTGCAACTTCTCGATGCCTGCGATCGATGGCATACCATAAGAGTCCACCCAATCTTGCCGCCCGGCAAATAAAATGGGGAGGCAAAGCTCCCCACAAGCCCAAAAACAATTCCATCAGACGATCGATGGAATCCGTTTTATTCATTGTCCTTCGACTACTGCACTTTTGCGGTTTTAGAGCTGGCCACGTTCAAGTCATAGCTGAAAACTGTACTCTTCGACTCCCACAGCTTCAGAAAATCCTTAGCCAGCACGAGTGAGGCAACAAGCTCCGGAGTGCCGTCTCCGGCCAAGTCGCCCTCTCGAATGGAAGTCACCATTCCTCCAAGCTCTCTGGTTTTCCAGTTTTCGACAAGACCCAGTTGATCCCAGGAGAGCGAGACAATTTCGCCGCTTTCATAATACTTGAGGCCGGCTGGTAAGAATGAGCCATAGGAGGGACTGCGGTTCACCACAACCTCGAGGATGCCGTCTTTGTTGAGGTCCATTATAAGAATTGGGGACGGGAGGTAAAAATAGTCAACCTGGTTAAAGCTCAAATCAACGACTTTGCCGGTGAATCCGTTGCTGGTGGCGGCAAAGCGCTGCCTACCCTTCCACAACTGGCTGCCGGTCGAGTCCAGAACCAACAATGTGTTGTCCTGAGTGATCACAATAAATTCGTCGGCCTTGTCGTTGTTGATATCCCCTACGGCAAAATTAAACACGTTACAGCGCGCGGGAATATTAGCAGAGCCCACGGAAGCCAGTCTGCCGCCTTTCAGCTGCATTTCGTAAACATTGGGATCAAGCGTGGTCTCGGTGGCCGTTGTTTGTCCCAGCAGCACCTTTCCACGCTTGGGAAAATTAACCGCATTCAACAGATAAACCTCATCCTTGAAGAGGACCTGAAGCTTATTGGCATTCATGGTCAAGCCGAATGACATGGGCACCCATATCTCATCACGCCCATATGACACCCGGCTGCTGGTATTGCCCTTGGGGTCGTTTCTGCGCAACAATTTGGTGACGTAGATTTCATCCTTGCCGTCTCTATCGGTGTCGGCAAGCGAAACCCAAATGAATCGATCCATGTTGGTCGCGTTGAAGGTCGCTATGGCACGCAGCGCCTGGCCTTCTTTGCGGTGAACCGCTATTTTACCGTAGGTTGCCGTAACAATCTCCAGACGACCGTCTCCGGTTACATCGCCGATATCCATTCCGACAATGCCTTCAGGAAAAGTCTGGCTCCGCCATAATCCGGACTTGCGAAGGGTATCGTCCGGATTGACTTCAATGAAATTGGGATTCAGATAGGAAATCCTGTCGCTTTTTATCATGCTGTCAGGTATGAGCAACTCGGGATTGCGTGTCGAGGCGGCTTCACTGTCAACGGGAGCCTGAGCGTATTCTGTAGGCCTGGAGAATACCTTTTGGTTGATTTGTTGAGCGAACTGGTTGACTTGCGAAATGACGCCGTCGAGATTGGTTTGGGCGTACAGGTTTACGGGCTCGGAGCTTTGCTCCACAGCCGTCATCTTGGCATCAATGCTTATGGCCTGTCCCACGGCTGTAACGCTACCGAATAACACATAATCGGCCCCAAGCGATTTCCCGATCCTGATCGCATCGGGCAAGGCAAGATCCCCTTTATTCTCCTTTAAAGACTGCTGAGTGGCTGCCTTGTCGATGATTTGGACTTTGCCCTGCCAGGCAAGCCTGGATGCGAGCATATCTCGGATGCCATCCTGTAAGTAATTAAGATCACTAGGGGTATGCATGCTGAAAGGAAGCAATGCAATCTTGGCCGGCGTTTCTGCGTAGCTACATATCGGTGATAGAAGATAAAGGAACGTGAAAAATATCAATAGAGTACATTTTCGAGATCGTTTTTTGTCCATTAGCGATACTCCCATTAAGATTCTCGCTTCCAGGCGCAAAGAAGCTTTTTATGCAATTACAGGTTGATTCCACTAGACGTTTCTAGCATACTAGATTTGCACGTGGATGGAAATGATAAATTTCGTCTCGCAATTGGTGGGATGATGGAGTTCGGAAATGGGCACATGTAAAAAAAGGAGAAACCTTTTAGTTTTGGCTTGACACCAGTTTTGCTTTTGTTGTATGTGGCTTCTAAAGATGCGTATAGGGGCAAGTAGTCTGCTTATTAGCTTGTGCTTATTAGTGGTCAAGATGAAAGGAGGTGGGCGAGGCGTCAATACTACGGGATGATTTGGGGCTAATTAAAGGTATTGTGATGCTAAGCAAATTGGTTAGCTTTTGAGGAGGAAAGAGATGAAAAAGATTCTTGTAACCATGGTAGTGTTGCTGGCAGCGATTACCATCGCGCTGCCGGCTTCCGCATTTGAAGTCAAGTACGGCGGGTTGTTCCGTGTCCGCCTCCAAGCCAACGACAGTGTTACCGCTTCAATCGACAACGATAATCAAAACTTCATCGATCAACGTCTCAGAATGTTCTTCGAATTCATCGCCAGTGAAAACCTCAAGGTCGTGACCGGCTTTGAAGTTGACACCCTGTGGGGTGGTGAAGGCAGCAAAATCCGCTTCGGCCATCGCGACACCATCAATGTTGAGGTGAAGCACGCCTATGTCGATTTTATGATTCCGTGCACCCCGGTACGCTCCAAAGTGGGTCTGCAACCCCTCGCTTTCATGCAAGGCTGGATCATCGACGAAGATTTCACGGCGGCCAACCTGAGCGCTACGTTTGATCCGGTAACAGTGACCGCCGGTTACGTTTCGGAAGTAAACGCTAATTCAGCAACGGGTGAAGGTGTAGACGAATGGGGACAGAGGGTGGATGACTGGTACCTGGCAGTTAACTACGCCCAGGGTCCTTTCACTGCAGGTATTGTCGGCTTCTACCAGTACGGCCATGATGCTGGCCCCGTCAACGCCTTTGTCAGTGACGCGCCGTGGGGTACGGGCGATAACCTGTTCGACCTCGGTGTAAACCTCGGCTACAAGATGGATTGGGCTAACTTCTTCGTTAACTACGTGCAGAACTTGGGAAGCTACGACGACGTTCTGACCACTGAAAGTGTTGACTACAGAGGCTTCATGGTTGAAGCCGGCGCCAACTTCTTCTATGGACCGTTCACCTTCAACTTGGGCGGTTTTATCACCTCGGGTGACGACGACCCGTTTGACGATTCCAATGACTTTTTTGTATACCCGATTGGCCGATCCCATTACTGGTCGGAAATTATGGGTCTTGGAACTCTGGAAAACACCACCGGTTATCCCGGCCAGGGTGACCAGCCGAGCCCGGCCAACACCGGCGGTTATTCAGCCGGCGACCATCCGACCAATATTTGGACGGTTACTGCAGGTGCCGCATGGCAGATTCTTGAGCCCACCAAAGTGTCCTTCAACTACTACTACCTTGGGACCCACAAGTCTGTTCTTGCAGATGAGTTCGGTGACACCAGCAGCAGTCTTGGTCATGAATTCGACCTCTACCTCGACCAAAAGGTTGTTGATGGCTTGATGCTTCGCCTGGTAGGCGCTTACATGATTGCCGAAGACGGCTACAGCATCTACTCCGATGACCCGAACCCCTGGGAGCTCGGTGCTCGCCTGCAATGGTCTTTCTAGGCAAGAGAGCGCTTAGCAATAGCTAACTGCTTTTAGTCTGAAGTAAAGCCCGGCTGGTATTAGCCGGGCTTTTTTTGTTAAGTTTCTGCGATGGTCTTTTCCGAAGCCTGCAGTTCGCCGAGTCATTCCAGCATGGCGAGAAGGACGTTCTCAAGTTCGATAACTCCCGACGTTTGGAGCTTCAGGACGCCTTTGTTTGGATATCCTCTGGCTATTATACTATTGCCAAGTAAAAAATGGTAAAATATATGTTGATTAGGATGTATGTGCGGCTGGAGGCATGTTTTGTATTTGCGACGTGTTAGGCAACGAGATGGTTACCGATATCTTCTAAGAGACTCCCATTGGGAGAACGGATCTTGGAAGTGTCGCAATTTGTTCGATTTGGGGGAGTCTCCCGAAGGGTTTATTCACTATCCGGGAGGGAATGGGTTCTACTTCAGCTCTGAAGTTGAAGATGCCCTGTTCTCCCAAGGCGTCAAGTATTCCGCGGAAGATCTCGAGGATGCATTTCTGCCTTTCATAAAGCCGCACATTCAAAGGGTCATTGGCGGATTTCGAAGAAATGGGTCTTCCGACAGCCGGTGGCGCAACTTCTCAGCATCAGAATTGTTATCCCTGCAGAATGCTCTTCACTCCTTCGATAAGCGTCGTCTTCATTTCCTGCGATGCGGTCGAGTCAATATTGGCAGTTTGGATGGCCGTCCGTGGAAGTTTCTCAACGTCTTGCTCGGCAAATGTCGGGATGAAATCGAGCACGTGTTGGAATCGATGGAAAGACAGCTTCGTCCTCAGGAGATGCGCGCGTACTTGTATACGGCGTTACACCTTCAGAAATATTTCCCGCGTCGTTTGACAAGGCACCATCCTGTGGCCCTCGATCCGGAGGAGGTGGATGAAAGGTTTCTGCAAGAGCTATGCGAATTGAATGACGATAAAAGTTTCTTTAAGGGTGTGGCAAGAAATGCCCCTGGGAAGCTGCATCGATATTTGACCAAATATGTGATTCTTTATTTCGATAACGATTTCGAACAGGAGAACGGTTGGGCTGAATTTGCCAGGCAGTTCACCTGGGGAGCGCAAGGTTTCTCCAGGTCCGCTGGAAAGGCCTCTCTTTCAATCGATGAGGCCTGCCAGCGTCTGGGACTTACGACAAGCGATTTTGATCGGATGGGCCGAGCCGAGCTGACGAAGCATTACAGGCTTCAAGCCAAGAAGCTCCATCCGGACAGAGGTGGCGATCATGAAGAATTCATACGGATGGCGGAAGCGTATGAAAGCCTGCTTTTAAAGAGTTAACCCGCTTTGCGAGCCCTTGAGAAAAAATCAGTCTTCTATCGCAGTTCTTCGGTCAGCAATTCCTGCACGATGGAATAAGGATCGGCCGATTTCTCGACGATCCGGCGAACGAGCTCATCAAATGATACGCCGCGTGCCTCAATTCGATTGAGAAGAGCTCGCAGGGCCTCATCTTTTAGAACTTCCAGCAGTTGACTGCGGGCTCGTTTGACCAGAGCTTCCCGCAGCTGGCTCTTCTCATTGGCAAGCAGAAATTCGCGATGCTTCTGAATTGCTTGTGCAAGCTCTTCAATCCCTCGGGATTTGATCGCCTCGGTTTGGATGATGGGCGGTTCCCAGCCATTTAATTCGTGGTGTCGAACCCCTAGCTCGATTAGATTTCTCAGTTCCCTGATGGTCTTTCTGGAGCCCTCGCGATCGGCCTTATTGACCACAAAGATATTGCCGATCTCCATGATTCCCGCCTTAATCGCCTGGACTTCATCGCCCATTCCCGGAATGGTTACCAACACCGTTGTATGAGCACTATTGGCAATTTCCACCTCATCCTGGCCGACTCCGACCGTTTCCACCAGAATGATATCTTTGCCCATGGCGTCGAGAACGTTAATCATGTCATTGGTGGATTTGGTGAGCCCACCAAAGTGACCCCGTGTGGCGAGACTGCGGATGAATACACCTTTGTCGAGGAAGTGCCGTTGCATCCGAATACGGTCGCCCAAAATAGCTCCACCTGTGAAGGGGCTGGTGGGATCGACTGCGAGTATTCCGACCGTCAGCGCCTGTTTTCGGTAATAGATAGTCAGTTGATCTACCAGACTGCTCTTGCCCACTCCGGGTGATCCAGTAAAGCCGACGATGAAGGCTTTTCCTGTATGGGGATAGAGCTCCTTAAGCAATGGTTGGATGGAAGGGACGCGGTCATCAATATCCCGAAGCAATCGAGCAGTAGCTCGTACGTCGCCGGCTAGAATTTGATCAACAATGCCCATTGTTCAGTCCTTCTTGAGAAAATGAATTGCTGCAGATCTGGAAAGCCGCTTCTTGCAGGGGGCGAAGTTTATCCTGGATTTATTCCCGCCCGCAACGCCACGATTCGTTTTGCCGGGCGCGAAGGAGGGCATTCCTGAGATGCTAGAAGCCTGTCCGAGAATGCCGTCCGACCGTCATTCCCGCATAGGTAGGAATCCAGAGAGCCAGTTATGATATGGCTTCCCGCCAAAAGCATGCGGGAATGACAGAAATGCAGACCGTTCTCGGACAATCTCCTAGGCAACCATGGCCTCGCGAGGCTTCACATTTTCTCCAACCCAGTTACAGATTTCCAGCAGCTTTGCGCCGGGCTCGAAGATCTCCTTGATTCCGATTCTCTTTAGCTCAGGGATATCTTCCAGGGGAAAGATCCCTCCACCGATGACAACAATATCTTCGGCATTGTTTTCCTTCAGGAGCTCAATAACTCTAGGGAATGAATAGGTGTGAGCACCCGATAAGATGCTCAGGCCAATAAGGTCGACGTCCTCTTGTATGGCTGTGCTGACAATCTGTTCGGGGGTCTGGTGGCAGCCGGTGTATACTACCTCAAATCCGGCATCACGGAATGCTCGGGCGATAACGCGGGCGCCACGATCATGACCGTCCAGACCGGGCTTGGCAATCAATATTCTCAGTCTCCTGCTTTGGCTCATGGAAGCTTACCTCCCTTTTCGCAGTATTCAGTTGGAATCGGTGCCCTTGCCCGTGCCTGAATCCTGCAGTAGGGTTTCGCCACGGGAAGGGGCACGAAGGGCTCCAGTGCGAGTTATCACGAGATCAGAACGTTCCGGGGTCCGTATAAATGCCGAAGACATCCCGGTAAAGATCACAGCACTCTTGCTCAGTTGCTCCGGCTCGCACCGCATCAATCAGCGCCGGCATTACATTGTTCTCCCAGCAAGGGGGACCTTCACACCGTCTTCTCAACTCGTCCATGGCACGCTGGAACTTCGCGTTGTCGCGTTTCTCCTTGAATTGCTGAGTGCGTTCAACCTGCCGACGTTCAAGCTCGGGATCGATCTTCAAAATGAACTCAAGCTCAGGTCGGTCTGAGGGATATTTGTTCACGCCGATAATTACTTTCTCTCCTTTTTCAATCTGTTGTTGAAAATGGTAAGCAGCATCGGCGATCTCCATCTGCGGGTAGTCTTTTTCAATGGCAGCCACCATCCCGCCCATCTCATCCAGTTTGCGAATGTAGGCAGTCGCTTCCTCCTCCATTTTGTCGGTTAGCGCTTCAACAAAATAGGAGCCCGCCAATGGGTCAATAACGTTTGTAACTCCAACCTCTTCCGCCAGCACTTGCTGGGTGCGAAGAGCAATTAAAACGGCCTGTTCGCTCGGAATCATGTAAACTTCGTCCAAGGAGTTGGTGTGGAGCGACTGAGTGCCTCCAAGAATGGCCGCCAACGCTTCGGTAGTGGTGCGAATGACGTTGTTGTACGGTTCCTGAGCGGTGAGAGAACAGCCGGCTGTTTGGGTGTGAAACCGCATCAGCATCGAGCGAGGATTTTTGGCTTTGAAGCGTTCTTTCATAAAGCGAGCCCACATTCTGCGCCCGGCGCGCATTTTTGCTATTTCTTCAAAGAAATCGATGTGAGAATTCCAGAAATAAGAGAGTCGACCAGCGAAGTCGTCTACGTTAAGACCTCGCTTGATGCATTCCTCAACGTAGGTTATGCCGTCATAGACCGTGAATGCCAGCTCCTGGACCGCCGTCGAGCCGGCCTCACGGATATGATAACCACTAATGCTGATGGTATTCCAGCGCGGAACTTCACGGGTACCGAATTCGACCGTATCGGTGACAAGTCGCAAGCTCGGTATCGGGGGAAGCATCAGGGTCTTTTGGGCGATGAACTCCTTGAGACAGTCGTTCTGAATGGTACCGCCCAGTTTTTTGCGACTGTAACCCTCGTTTTCTGCATTGGCTATGTACATCGCCCAAATTATCGAAGCCGGCGGATTGATGGTCATCGAGGTGGTCACTTCCTCCAGATTGATATTGGCGAAGAGTCGCTGCATATCGTCAACGGTATCAATGGCTACGCCGCATTTGCCGCATTCGCCGCGCGCCAGGGGTGATTCGGTGTCATAGCCCATAAGGGTTGGAAAATCAAAGGCGGTGCTCAACCCGGTTTCACCATGATTAATCAAATAATGAAACCGCTGGTTGGTATCTTCCGCTCCACCAAGCCCTGCGAACATGCGCATTGTCCAGTGCCGGGCTCGGTACATCGTGCTCTGCACCCCGCGCGTAAACGGATACATCCCCGGAAAGCCTATATCTTCGATATAGCTCTTGTCTTTGATATCCAAAGGTGTATACAGAGGCTTCACTTCCAGATCCGAAACGGTAGAAAACCGATCGAGTCGCTCCGGGACTTTCTGTAACGCTTTTTGGTACTCAGCAAGCCATTCTTTGTGCTCTTTTTCAACCCGTTCAAGCTCAGATTCCGAAAACATTTTGACTGCCATCGATATACCTCCTCAACTTTCAGCTCAAACTACCACCCTCAGTAGGCATTCCAGTACATCACAGCGACTGATCATTCCGTTTTGCATTGGCCGTTCCAGAGCCTGGAAGCATTCAAGCTCCAAAAGAGGCATCTAGAACTCGTATCTGCATTGACTGAAGAAATCTGATCAATGCTGTTGGTTGATGTCAAGCAGAAAAGTATTTTCAAATCGTTATGAATGCCTTTTTTTGCGTGAAGAAACTGTCAACACTTAAATCAGAGAGTTGTCTAATGTCAAACAAATTTTTCTTGACCGAACCAAGAGACATGCGATAGTAGATGTCGGGCTGAACTGAACAGGACCTGGCTCGCTTACTGAGGTTCTTTTTCTTATCTTGCTGATGATTCTATATGTGCTGATCATGCTCTCCAGCCCGGCGAATATCATAACGCATTGTTACCATGTATCATACGTGTGCGGGGGGAATAAACCCTATTATTGCGTAATAAAAGGACATCGATTGCCGGATCTTCTCACTCAGGCATGCGTTTTTATTCGTAGACCGTCCCTAGAAAGCCGTAGTTCCAGATTTTTGAGGCGACAATGCCTGAGTCATTTGCTGAAGAGCGGTGAGAAGCGGTGTCGTTATGATTGAGGCTTGAAACATTAGCAGTTGAAGCCAGAATCGAAAGGAGGTGAAACCTGTCTGACGGAAAGATAGTGCTGTGATGAATGTTGAAGCGGCAAAGGCGATCTCAATTTGTAACTGGACGAAGTAGCTCGCGCAACGACTAGCTCGAAGCCAAGAGAGGAGATGAGTATGGCAGGACAACTTCGACCTCGATGGGGACAACCCGTTACAGGTATCATTTCTTTCATTGCATTTTTCCTAATAGGTTGGATTACCTGGTACATTTTTAGTGATCCGCGCGGTCCGGTGGGATCGTTTCCATATCCTTTTGTCATGTACCTTGCCATGATGATTCTGGTGGGTCTGTGGCAACACATGTTCCTGGGCGATTGGCCCTTTCAGAACATGCCGCAACCGGCTCGCGGTATTGTAGAGACGGTAGTGAACTTAATCCTGGTTTGGTTTGTGATCCATGTAGTTTTTTACCGAATCCTGGGCTTGGGATTCAATTTCTTAAGCCAGAGCAATCTCGAAGCGCTCGCAGCCGCCGGCCAGACAGTGATGCCGGAAGGAGTGGCCAAGACCCTCACCCTTGAGACGCTGGTCAATCCAGCGGCGCGGTTTGCAGAAAGAGCCGTAGTCACTTTCGTTCTCATCGGGTTTTTTTCCTATCCTTTTGTTACCATCCTTTTCGGCAAATGGCCCGTTCGTCCCAGCGACCTTAAGCAACCTCAGGCCGGTTTAGCGGAAATCGGATGGACCAGTCTTCTTACCCTGTTTTTCTACACTGTATTGATTGTTCCGTTCTGGGGCCTGATTTACGGCAAGGTATTCGGCCTTTCTTACGGACTCAACTTTCCATGGTGGACCGGCATTGCTGGAACCAGTCATGTGCATTGGGTGTTTGGCTGGTGGGAATGGATGATCATTATTCTGTTTATGACGCCAAACGTGTGGCGCATGAAGCCCTGGTCTCTGATTAATTTGCCGCAGCCATGGAAAGGGCTTGTTTCGTTTATCATCAATGTAATCCTGGGCTTCCTGCTGGCGTGGATCTGCACCAAGATCATACCGGCATGGGTGAACATGGAAGAGCTTGTACAGCATCTTCCCGCCGGGGATCAGGGGAACGCCACCCGATTCTTGTGGTACCACGCGGCCGAAATCGCCGGCATGACTCTTATTCCTTTCTTGATCTGGCATCACTATTTCGATGATATGGCGCCGGTGTCCGACATTGATTCATGGGGCGGTTTCTGGTTCAGGACCATCGGCGTGTTGATCGTCTTTAGCACCATTAATTACATCTTTTTCTATGTCCTCAATTTTGGCCATTGGGGCTTGGGCAACCATCATATGGAGCACGGTCTTGCCGAACGACTAATTCATGGCGAGTCGTTGATATGGAATTTCTGGTGGATCATTCCGCTGCTTTGGAACGAGTGGTTTTTCCACAAGTGGCCCTTTTATGTGCATGATCATCATTAGAGAGAGGCTTCTACTTATTAATTGTTCCTCTTTTAATCTAATGATGCAGCGCTTTCAGTGACGGCTCATGTCCAAAGACATGAGTCGTCAACCGGCCTTATCAGAACGATGCGATCAAGAGAAGCTGAGCATCAAGGCAGACTGATTTTTTCTATATCAAAGGATTTGATGTGACCTTGCGCAGAGAGCTCGCAGTGGGCTTGCGGAGGTTGCAAAGGCGCTCCACCAACTGCTGAATTGGTTTGTTGCAGGCAGGACGTTGGATTGCGCAAAGTGGAATTGCTCTCAGTTCACTTTTACTAATTCGAGCTAACACGAATTCACGGAGGTTAATGATGGCACTTCAAAGTTATTACAAGCAGATCATGGACATCAACATGATGGAAGACGGTCCGAAGAAGGCTGAAGCATCGAAGGCTCTTTTCGAGGGCCTGAACAAGGCGGATTTGCCTGAGTATTTCAATTGGGCCGAGGAGGTATTTGAAGGGATTCACGTAAAGGAAAGAGGTGACCAAACGGCCTTGCTTTGGCTCAACATTGATACGGATGAAGAGCGTCGCTACACCTATTCCGAGCTTGCCGAAAGAGGCAACCAGTTCTTGAATTTTCTACGAAAATACAAGGTCGACAAAGGTGAGAACGTCTACATGATGGTTCCTTCTGTGCCTGAAACCTGGTTTGCCAGTCTTGCGACGGTAAAAGGCGGCTTGGTGTCGGTCCCGACGGCGATGACCATGACGGTAAGAGAGCTCGAATACCGGTTTGAGACCTTTGCTCCTCAAGTAATTCTCGGCGACAAGGATTCGGCACCACTGATCGATGAAGCACTGGCTAATGTGGGCGTTACTCCTAGGGTAAAGGTGATGCTTGGAGAACGCCAGGGTTGGCAAAGCTACAGCGAAGTGGATAAGGAGGGCAAGAGTGCCGAAGCTGAAAAGACCAAGCCCGGGGATATCATTCTTTGCTTCTTCACGTCCGGGACTACGGGAATGGCCAAAAGAGTTGCTCATACAGCCGTTTCATATCCTCTGGGCCATCTTTCAACGGCCAACATCCTGGGAATCAAGCCGGGCGATGTGCACAACAATCTGAGCCAACCGGGTTGGGCCAAGTGGGCGTGGAGCTGCTTCTTTGCTCCTTTTAATGTTGGAGCTACCGCTGCCGGTTTCTATTACCCGGCCAGGCTCGATATCGGAAGATATCTCGGTGCTGTGGCTCGATGCAAGGTGAATACCTTCTGCGCGCCGCCGACAGCCTGGCGGGCTTTTATATTGGCTGATCTCAGTAAATTCAAGTTCGATGCGCTTAGAGAGTCGGTGAGTGCAGGAGAGCCCCTCAACCCAGAAATTATCCAGACCTGGCAGCGTTTTACCGGTACGGAGATCCGGGATTTCTACGGCCAGACCGAATCCACGGCCATGATCGGCAACCCTCCTTGGAACAAGGGCAAGATCGTTCCCGGCTCCTTTGGACAGCCGCACTTCCTTTACGATATCGTTATCATGGATGACGACGGAAAAGAGATCAGCCAACCCGACGAAGTTGGCCATATCGCTGTGAGGCTTAACAATTGGCGTGCAGCCGGGTTGTTTGCCGAGTATCTCGGAGCTGCCGAGAAGATGAAAGAAGTCTTTGTGGACAACTACTATTACACAGGCGACCGGGCATCCTTTGATAGCAAGGGCAACTGGTGGTTCGTGGGAAGAGCTGACGACGTCATTAAATCTTCCGACTACCGGGTGGGTCCATTTGAAGTGGAGAGTGCTCTGCTTGAGCATGAAGCAGTGGCCGAGGCCGCCGTTGTCGGCAGCCCGGACCCGAAGAGATGGCAGCTCGTCAAGGGCTTTGTCATTCTTAAACCTGGCTATACGCCGTCTGCCGATCTGGCTTGCGACCTGTTCAAACATTGCACTAATGTGCTTGCCAAATTCAAGATTCCACGCATCATCGAATTCGTTCCGGAAGTACCCAAAACCCTCAGCGGCAAAATCCGTCGTATAGAGCTCAGGGAAAATGAAATTGCGGCCAAAGAAAAAGGCGGCAAGGGTGAACATGAGTACTTCTACCATGAGTTTCCGCAACTGAAGTCTTCGTAGAAGATTGAGAAATTAAGAAGGTTGGCAGAAACAAAGAAGAACATTACGTCCGCTTCTCCCGTTGAGCTCATTAGGATTTTTAGTAAGGTGTCGATCTCTTCCTGCCCAAAGGCGTAAAGCTCCTTTGGGCTTTTTTTCCGCTTTTTGGAAAAAGGAGGTATGGGATGAATCAAAAAGAATCATACCAGAATTTCATGCAGCAACTATTCAATGGGAATCAGCTATTTGATAAGCCGCAGCCCCTCGAAGGTGTCAGGATACTCGAGGTGTGCTACGTGGTACTCGGCCCGGCCGCCTGCGATTACCTTGCTGAATTTGGTGCTGAAGTGATTAAGTTTGAGGGGCAAAGGGGCGAGCAAATGCGATTTGTGACCCCTTTTGCTTATTTTTGGAAGAATCTTTCGCCTGGGCTTCAGGAGCAAAACCACAATAAGTATTGGGTTGGGATGCACCTTGGGCACCCGAGGGCAAAGGAGATATTCCTCGATCTGGTAAAGAGGTCCGATGTTGTCGTCGATAACCTCACGCCAGGTCGTATGAAAGAGTGGGGACTGAGTTATCCCGAGCTGAGGGAAATCAATCCCCGCATTATCCAGTTGCATGTATCCGGCTATGGAAGCTGGGGGCCATGGACCGGCAGGGCCTCATACGATGCTGTGGCCCAAAGCATGGGAGCCCTTTCCCCCATAACGGGCTTTGAAGGAAGAGGACCCATCAAGTCCGGTGTCTGGATCGCCGACTGGATCACCGCCCTCATGTGCGCAAATGCCATTTTAGGTGCCTTGAACTATCGCGAGCGCACCGGCGAAGGGCAGTTTATCGACTACTCGCAAGTCGAAAATGTCATCCGCTTTCTCGACTGGACCTGGCTCTACACTTCGAAAACCGGCCAGGATCGGCCCAGGTCGGGTAATCGGGATCTGGCAGTGTGCCCTTCCGACCTATTTGATTGCGCGGACGGTTGGGTGGCTCTAGCCGCTTTCAGCCGAATTGAATTTGAAGGTTTGTGCAACGCCATGAACGCGCCTGAGCTCTTCTCGAACTATCCGGAGCCCACCGATCGCCTCGAGGATAAAGCTGCACGTGAAGTGCTTCGGGTTGTGGGCGAGTGGACAGCCACTAAGAACGCTGCGGAGGTCGAGGACTTAGCCTGCCGTCACGGGTTCGCCGCTTCCCGCGTGCTTCGGACCGAAGATGCTTACAGTGCGGAGCATTTGAAGATGCGGGGCAGCGTCCAGACTTACGAAGACGCACTTTATGGCGAAATGACCGAGCCCTGTTATCCTCCACAGTTAAGCGAGACTCCAGGCCGGCTCAAGTGGGCGGCGCGCCCAATCGGTATGGATAATGAGTACGTACTCACAAAAATTCTGGGGCTTTCGTTAGAGCAGGTGGATGAGCTTGCCAAGAAGGGCGTGATTTTCAAATGGAATCCGCAGGTCCCATCCCACTGCCCACCCCCGGAATGGGATGGCAAGCGTGGAGTAAAATA
>Ga0068714_10001324_pt1 | contig 37048 bp, 33 predicted proteins | sample MTBNYHSulfiMetaG_FD_62988 | JGI IMG/M metagenome (GOLD analysis project Ga0068714, IMG submission 62988) | Enrichment culture microbial communities from rom New York Harbor, USA that are MTBE-degrading - MTBE-NYH (New York Harbor Sulfidogenic)... | ecosystem: Environmental > Aquatic > Marine >...
CAAAGGTAACCCTTTCCTCCCCGTGCTCCCGCACGGGGTATCCAGGGTTGTTTCTTCATGAATAAAATTCGTTGATATTTTGGGGGAAAGTCCAGTTTTAATCTGAGCCGGACGTCTCCTTCTCCGGCTCCTGCTGTCTCTGAAGGAGTTCTCCGGCCTTGCGAATAATATCCTGCTCTCCCGGATAGGTGGCTTTCTTCAGCGCTTCTTCTATGGGAAACCAGCGAACCTCGTCTACTTCGTGGTCGTGCCGGGCTGTGTCTCCACCGGTCAGCTTCATGAGAAAAAAATAGACTATTTTAAAATAATGAGTGGTCCCGCCCTTTTCTTTGTGGGAGTACCAATAATGAATGGAGTCGATTTTTTTGATTATATTGCCGGTAAGGCCGGTCTCTTCCTCTACCTCACGGTGGGCGGTGCGGGCTATGTTTTCGCCTTCCTCCACCAGCCCCTTGGGCAGTCCCCAGACTATGCCGTCTCTGGTAGCGATAAGCGCTATCTCTATCCGGCCGCCGGATTCACGAAAGATCACTCCCCCGGCTGAAATCTGTTTCACGGTCTCTCTTTTTGATTCTTTATGTTGATCTGACATCGCTAACTGATATAATACATAAATATAGGCGGACTAAGGAGCCTCTTGCAAAACTCTTATGATCAGATCGTCGTCACACCGGTGAAAACCGGTGTCCAGTGGGTCTCGGTGGGCAGGATAATGCCGTCCCACCCTACGGGGCTGTAATATATAAGTATATCAGACGAAAATAAACGTCCACATGGGCGAATTAATATCTTATAAATTATTTTTCTGCGAAAATCTGCGAAAATCTGCGTCCTATTCCAGAGGGAGGAGAACTAAGATGCCTGGACCTTCAACAAAAACAGGCGTGGTGACTGATAATAGATACATGGAACACGACCCCGGATCCTATCACGTAGAAAGCCCGGAGCGGCTGCGGGCTATTTATGAACTCTTTGAAGAACCGTATTTTAAAGATAAATTCGTTAAGGTCGAACCACGCCAGGCCACCCACGAAGAACTTTCCTGGAACCACAGCAAAGGACATATCAAACGCATAGCCGCTACGGCCGGCAAGTCGGTTTCCCACCTGGACCCCGATACCCGTACCTCTGAGACATCATACGATGTGGCCCTTCTGGCCGTGGGGGGCGTTTTTTCCCTTATAGATGCCCTTTTTGATAAAAAGATCGCCAATGGTTTTGCCCTGGTGCGGCCTCCGGGTCATCATGCCGAGGCAGACCAGGCCATGGGTTTTTGCCTGTTTAACAATATAGCCCTGGGCGCGCATTATCTTATCAACCGCTATGGGCTAAAAAGGATATTAATTGTAGATTGGGATATCCATCATGGCAACGGCACACAACATTCCTTTTATGACCGCCCGGACGTGCTCTACTTTTCCACCCATCAATTTCCTTACTATCCGGGCACGGGAGATTTCTCTGAGGCCGGTTCGGGCGCGGGTGAGGGCTATACAGTGAACGTACCCCTTCCCGGCGGTCAGGATGAAGGCGAGTACATGGCTATCTTTCAGAATATCCTGCGGCCGGTGGCCCTGGAATATAAGCCGGAGATAGTGCTGGTCTCGGCCGGATTTGATATTTACCACAAGGACCCCCTCGGGACTATGCAGGTTACAGAAAAAGGTTTTGCCGGGCTTACCCGGATACTCATGGACATTGCCAAGACCTGCTGTGAGGGACGTCTTCTCCTGGTCTTGGAAGGCGGATACAACTTAACGGGGCAGAAGGAGTCGGTTCGAGCCGTCTTAAATGAACTTTCCGGGGCAAGTATCCTGGGTCAGGATTTTGCGCCTCCGGGCGAAGACAGGGCCCCTTCGATTATCAAGCGGGCCAAGGAGGCGCATAAGAAATACTGGCCATGTCTCAGGTAACCCCCGGCGAAATTTCTTCTTGCCTATCCCGGATGAATCATGCCAGAATTTTACTAGGAGGACATAGGTATCATGTATCTTAAAAGGGAAGGAGGAATATCATATGAAAAAGATAGCCCTGTTTGCCTTTAGCGAGGATTTAGGCGTATTTGCCCATATCATGATGAATGCCATAGACATGAAAAAGCAGGGATATGAGGCAAAAATAATAATCGAGACCAAGGCCACCCGGTTTGTAAAAGACCTTATGGATGAGCAGAAGCCCTTTGCCGGACTTTTTAAGAAGGTAAAAGAAGAGGGGCTGGTTGACGGGGTGTGCAAGGCCTGCTCGGCCATGACCGGCGCGCAGGAGGCGGCCAGGCAGCAAGGTCTCAGGCTTCTCGACGAAATGAACGGCCATCCCAGTATAGCCCGGTATCTGGAAGAAGGTTTTACGGTTCTAACGTTCTAACGTTCTAACGTTCCAACGTTTAAACGCCCTCGTGATGCGCGTATTTGGTTTCCATCCGGAAACTAAAGATTTCCGGATGGAGCAGTCAGCCGTCAGCTCTCAGCATTCAGCTTATATGTTGTTTATTCTTGTTCTTTCTTATGAGGCTCTTCAAAAATCGTCACACCGGTGAAAACCGGTGTCCAGAGGTATCTCAATCTGCTTGAAATTACTGGATTCCGGCTTTCGCCGGAATGACAAGAACGCCATTCACAAGACTTTTGTAAGAGGCTCTTATGAAAGAGTTAATTTATTGATATTCTTATTTTCTCTGTGTGCTCTGTGGTTAATCTTTTGACAATAGTTGACAACGGGAAGGAAGAAACGAATGTTTGGCGGCAAGAAAAAAGCAAAGGTGATTCAGCAGGACAAGGAAGAGATATTAAAGAAAAAGTTTGACATATTGAAAAAGGAAGTCCCTATCTACGTCTTCACCCGGAAAGGAGAAAACGATCCCTTCAATCGCTTTACCATGGCGCTGATTAAAGAACTGGGGAAATTAACTCCCAAGATTATCCCTGAATTTCACGAAATAGGCGATGAGGTCTCAAAAAAATATGATGTCAGCCGGTCACCAACTATCCTTATAGATCCTGCCGCCTACCATATCCGCTATACCGGTTCACCGGCCGGGGAAGAGATGCGCTCCTTTCTGGACACCATCGTCATGACCTCTGTGGGGAAGACGCGCCTTTCTTCCTCCGACCGGGAGCGGCTAACTACACTCAAAGAAAGCCGCCATATACAGGTCTTCGTCACCCCTACCTGACCGTACTGCCCGCAGCAGGTGGCTGCGGCGGTTGCCTCCGCCCTGGAAAGGCCGGATTTAATAACGGCAGAGATAGTCGAGGCCTCAGAAAACGAAGACCTGGCCGTCAAATACGGGGTTTCCTCTGTCCCACATACGGTGATTAACGGGAAGACGGTTTCCCTCGGAGTGGACACTCAAGATGCCTTTATCGAGAAGATTTTGACCTTGCAGGAACCGGCCGCCGGAGTGCCTCCGCTTATCCGGGAAGGGGAAGAGGTACATGTGGACATAGTTATTGTGGGAGCCGGCCCCGGAGGGCTGACTGCCGCGATATATGGTGAAAGAAGCGGCCTGAAGTGCGTGGTCCTGGAGAAAGGGGTCGTGGGCGGACAGGTGGCCCTGACGCCGGTCGTCGAGAATTATCCCGGGCTTACACGTGTGGCCGGTAAGTCTCTGGTGGATCTAATGGCTCAGCATGCCGGCCAATATGCCCATATCCATCAGGGAGAAGAGGTTCTGGAGATAAAACCGGATGAACAGATTAAAGTCAGCACAAACAGAGGCAAATATTTATGTCGGGCGGTTATCCTGGCCACCGGGGCCAAACACCGTAAGCTGGGCGTACCCGGTGAGGAACGCCTTTATGGCCGGGGAGTGAGTTACTGCGCCACCTGCGACGGCTATTTTTATAAAGGGAAGAAGGTTATCATGGTCGGCGGCGGAAACAGCGCTGTAACCGAGGCCCTTTATCTGGATAGTCTCGGAGTCGGTGTAACACTTGTCCATCGCAAGGATAAACTTCGCGCTGAATTGCGCCTCCAGGAAAGTCTTTTCAGCCGGAAAATCCCGGTGTTCTGGAACTCAGGGGTAGGCGAGATACTGGGTGATAAGATAGTCACCGGCGTGCGTATTGAGAATACAAAAACTGGAAAGACGGAAGAAATGCAGGTGGATGGCATATTTATATCCATAGGCTACGAACCGGTAAATGAATTAGCCAAAAAAACGGGTGTGGAGCTGGACGAGGCCGGTTACGTAAAGGCTGACCGCCGGCAGAGAACCAATGTGCCGCACATCTACGCCGTCGGTGACATTACCGGTGGAGTTAAACAGATTGTGACTGCTGTCGGCCAGGGAGCGGTAGCGGCGATGACTGCTTTTGAAGACCTGGCCAATCCGTACTGGAAGGAAAAAGAGGCTGTTGGGTAACTAGCCAAGGGACCCGATGGCCATCCCGCGGACTTCCTTGCGAAAGGTCTCGCTTTCCTGTACCAGTCTTTCCCTGTTTTTTTCGTTAATGATTCCCAGCCTGGGAAAACCGGTCTGGCCGGTTGCCGGTGGCGTCAGCAGATCCTGAGCCTCTTTGAGGTCTTTCAATCTCTCGATACTCCAATTATCAGCTACCTCCAGGACCAGGTTCTTACCGCCCTTTTTGAAGAGTGCGGCAAGAAGGAGAATAATCGAGGCCTGCCCGGATAGACAGCATATTTCAGCCGATCGGACCGCATATCCATTCCCGTTAAAGCTTACACTCAGGCCGCCGCCGTCCCTGACCAGGTCCAGGGCCTCGACATCTGTAATACTGTCGCCCAGATACATGACCCTGGAAAGGTCATTGTTCGTTATTTGCAGACTATCCAAAACGGCCCGGGCCTTGGCCCTCCCACCGATGGTCTTGGTCTCAGCCAGTAATCGTCCGGCCTCCATAGAGCATATCTCTTCCCAGAAGATTACCGCGAGGCGTTGGATATTATCCTGGCTATGGGGAGAGAGCTCATATGACCCGTCAACGCCAATTTCCCATTCCAGCATAGGCATATCTGCAATTTCGGCAGCCGCCTTCCTGAGATATTCCTGCTCGTCTTCAGGCAGGCTGTAGTAATCCATATCTATTTTAGTACAGTAAATCCGGCTGAACGGAAACCCGGTGACCTGGCAAAGGGCCTCGAGATATGGCGCGTAACTGGTGCTTATAATAAAGGTGGGCATAATCTCCATGACCTGCTGCAGGGTCTCTTTGGCGCCGGGCAGGAGGACGAGGTGAGAGCGCGAGTAGTCTATCATCTGCTGGTGAGTCAGGCCAAATGCCTTCAGAAAGGGCAGGATTAACTTAAGGGTGTCACCGGCCTGATAGCCCGGCTTTTTCTCGATGTCCGCCAGAAAGTCATCGTACTTGCTGATGAGAGCGAAGAAGTTATCCCCCTTCGGGACAAAGGCCTGGCAGAGTTCAAAGGCATTGTCGTTTTTGGTGATAGGACCTTCGCAATCAATGTTCAGTTGGACGGTTTTCATATTTGTTTCCCTAAATATTCAGCCACTAAGACACCAAGTTAATAAGAGATCAGGTTAATTTCGAATTTTTTAACTTTGTGTCTTCGTGCCTTGGTGGCTGCCTAAGTTGTAAATAGGCCTCGATTTCCTCATTTAAACAATACGGGGCAAAGACGTTTTTCCCGCTTATTTCTACTTTCCCTTCGGCCAGAGTCTTCAGGGTCAGGACAATTAAAGGGATCTCCCGTCTTACCCCTTCCTGCCGGATGCGTTGGAATAGTTTGTTAGATTCTCCCTCTGCGGCTATTAGTTCCTGTAAGGTATGAGTTCTAAGTTTGTTTCGTAGCTCAGCCCAAAGGGGATCAAATCCTCCCCCCAAAACCGGAAATGTACAATACGTTATGGGAGGGCCTTCGTCAAGGGTCTCGGTAACTACGTGTATCATTACCCCGGTTTCACCCGCTTTTTGATTAATGAGCTTCCAGATGACCTCCTGCCACGTGCCAGCCGGTCCCTTAGGGGCCGCAGGATGAAGATTGATTATGGCATGTCTCCGGCACATTTCCGGGCTGACAATAAGCATGTATCCGGCCAGCATGATGAGATTATTCCGGAAGTTGCTGATCCGTTCCATAACCGCCCGGTGGTAAAGGGCGCGCCATCTTTCCATGGACTGCCTTTTCTCTTCAGGCAAAAAATCTCTGGATGAGAAGGTAACTGTCTTAAGACCAAGATCCCGGGTGAGTTCCAGAAACTTGTCGCTTTCAGCGCTTTCACCCATATTGCGGTTGCAAAAGACATACTCGATGGCGGCAGGGATAAAGCCGCTTCGCATATTCTCATAGGCCGTGCTGAGCAAATCCCTGGCCGCCTTATCCCGTCCGGTAGAAAACCAGCCTATCAAGTAAGACACTAAATATTCTCCTTTTATATTATATGAATGAATCTGGAAATCAAGAAATCAGGAATAGAACAGTATTTTTCTTCATAAGTTCCTGAGTTCCAAATTTAAGAATCATGCAGCATTTCAGGCTCTTGAAAGCTGGGGTAATCCAATGTCTTCAAACAGCTAAAATGTTACTAAGGATTTTAGGAGATCTTTTTTAATGCTATCTCTTTCTCTGTGCCCTCTGTGGTTAAATCTGAAAAAAAATTGTCAGGTCTTTGCGCGTAGGATACCTGCTCCGCCCATAGCCGGTTACGCTCTTGGCCGCCATTCTGGTAGCGAAAAGGCCACACGGCCTCAAGGACTGCTCCATAAGAAGTCCGGCCAGAAAACCGGCGTTATATACGTCGCCCGCCCCGGTGTTGTCCACTACCGGGACCTCTTCCGCCGGCACATTAAATTCCTCCTCGCGAGAGAGGACATACGACCCTTCTCTTCCCCGCTTGCAGACCAGAATAGAAGGCCCCATGGCCAAAAGCTCCCGGCATCCTGCCTTGTAGCGCTTCCCGGTCAGTTTCTGTATCTCTCTATCCGTCAAAAAGAGGACAAAACTCTTATGGATGACAGGGAATATCTCTTTTAACCCCTTGCCGGCATAAATCTCTCCCGGATCGAAACTCAATCTCACCTCTGAGGGGAGATTTTCGGCTAATCTGATCTGGGATGAGAGCGATTTTTGCCCTACAAAAGAGGAAAAATGTAAAAATCTCGTCTTATTCGCGGCGGTTATGTCTTTCTTCCCTGTGGTCACCGTCTTATTTGTATTGGGAAAGGCTATTATAGATCGATCTTCACGCTTATCTATAACGATGAGACAGGCCCCGCTTTTACCCTGCCGCCGGATGTGGCAGGCATCAACTTTGCCGAGAGACTTTAGCAGCAGGGATCCGGCCTCATCCTGACCTACCTTCCCGATAAATCCGGTTTTAAAACCCATCCGGGCCAGGGCAAAAATGGTGTTGGCGGCCGAACCGCCGCCGGAGGTCCTCTTCAATTTGCCGTATTTTTCTATCAGGGCCTTGATCCTGGGAAAGAGGCGCTCACTATAAAATATCTCCTGTCCGGGCTGCAAAGGAAGTTCGTGTGAAAGGATACTCAGACTATCTACGGAATAGATATAATCTAGATTTAAGGCCCCAAAACCGATCACGTCATACATAGGAGATGCCGATTGGTTGCGAGTGTACTAAAGCGTTTGCATCCGGAAACTGCTGTTTCCGTCTCCAGACTTTAAGCGGTCAGCGATTAGCCGTCTGCATGTTTGTTATCCGTTAACTGTTAACCGTTGTCCGACATTTTCTTTCGGTAATCGGTAAACGGTCAACAGTTAACGGTGGACCGGCTTCATGCTAATAGCTCAGTGCTGATTGCCCCATCCGGAATTTTTGGGTTTTCGGATGGGAACTAAACCATAATGAATTGTCATCTGAATTATATCAAGCTCTTTTATTATTTTCCAACCATTCTGATTGATAATAAAAAAGTTAAAAAACCATATGGGGGGAGTAAATACTTGCACAATAATGCGGTCATCATTATAATCAGGACAACTTTTGCCGATAAATTTGAAAAACAAAATGGACTCCCCCCTAATTGAATTAAAGCATGTCTATAAGTCTTACGAGCAAGACCTCACCGTCCTTGAAGACATTAATCTCCGTATAGGCAAGGGAGAATTTGTCTTTGTCAACGGACCGAGCGGGGCGGGAAAGACGACACTGCTCAAGGTCATGCTATGCCTCGAGCGTTCCACCAAAGGCGAGGTCTGGGTAGATGGGATAAACCTGAAGCGCCTGTCCAATTACAAAATCCCGTATCTCAGGCGACGCATGGGGATGGTCTTCCAGGATTTTAAATTGATAGAAAATCTGACCGTTTTTGAAAATGTGGCCCTGGCTATGGAGGTATGCGGCGTAAAAAAATCGGTCGTAGAGCAGAAGGTCGATCAGGTCTTGAAAAGCCTGGGATTGGAAATAAAAAAACGCATATATCCACGCCGTCTCTCCGGGGGCGAACAACAACGGGTAGCCATTGCCCGGTCCGTGGTAAATGATCCTTTAGTGCTTTTAGCGGATGAACCGACCGGGAACCTGGATGCCGGACGCGCTACGGATATCATGTCGCTTTTTAATGAAATCAGCGCCCGCGGCACTACGGTCATCTTTGCTACGCACAATCAGGAATTGATCCGTTCCACGGCCAAAAGAGTGATCATTCTGGATCAAGGCAGGATCGTAATTTGAGCATCATTCCGTATATAATCCCCAGAACCTTCTCCAACATGCGGGGAAACTGGTTATCCCACTTAATGACCGCCCTGACCATAGCCTTTGTCGTCCTCATCTTCGGACTATCAACCCTGATTTACTTCAACCTCCACCGCCTGGCGGAAAACTACAGCCGCGAGATACGCATCGTGACCTATATCGATCCGGCTCTCCCTCCTGAGGACATCGAAAATCTCAAGGCAAAAGTCCTTAAACTGCGCGGCGTGGCCAAGATACGATACATTACCGGTCAGGAAGGGTACCAAAGGCTTGTTCAACAATTTCAAGATGAGAAAGATATCCTGGCCGGCCTGGGCGAAGATTTTCTCCCCCCCACCCTGGAAATTGAGGTGACGGGGACCATGCATAATCTGGAACGCATCCGTCCGTTGGTTTCTGAGTTAACCTCCCTGCCTGGAATAACAGATGTATATTACGGGAAGGAATGGGTGGAAAGATTGCGTCAGGCAGCAGATTTTACCCGGCTTATCACCCTTGCCATAGGGGGCTTATTACTCCTTACCACCATATTTGTCGTCTCTAACACCATCAAGCTGACCATCTATCTGCGGCGTAATGAACTGGAAACCATGCGACTGGTCGGCGCTACCAACTTCTTCATCAGGGGGCCCTTTGTACTGGAAGGCATGCTGCAGGGACTGGTGGGATCAGGGCTGGCCATGCTGGCTTTATTCACACTCTTCGAGTTTTTAAAGACACAGGTCAACTTCCCCGGTTTTATACGATTCTTTAGCCCGATCTTTTTACCTATACCCGTTGTAACCGGTATCATAGCGGGCAGTATAATTCTCTGCGCAACAGTGAGCGCATTTTCCATACGTCAGTTTTTACGGGTATGAAAGCGATAACCTTTATAACCATACCTTTCTTTGTTTTCTGTGCGCTAACTCCGGCCTTAGCCAGGGATAACCTTAAAACCAAATATGAACAGGAACGCCGGGAGGTCGATAATATCCGTACGCAGCTACAGGAGAGAAAAAAGGAGGCCTCCCGCCTTACAGAAAAGGAACAGGAGATTCTGTCTGCCCTGGGAAGACTTGAAGACTCTATAGACCGTCAAAATGCCCGCATGGAAGATTTGACCTGGAAGCTTAGTCAAAAAAGGGTGTATCTCGCGCAGGCGGAACAACGCCTTAAGGAAACCGAAGATGAAGTCCACCATCTTCAAGAACAGGCCAGACACCGGGTAGTCTCTTATTATAAATTCGGCCCGGTAGGCCTTATGAATATGGTGTTTAGTTCACACTCCTTCCCGGATCTCCTGGCCCGTCAGGAAGCCCTCAGATTTATGTTACGCAAAGACGGAGAGGCCATCTCCACATATCAGGCAAGTCTTAATGAGCTGTCTCAGATAAGGCAAGAAATACTGACTTCTAACCAGGCATTACAACAAATGAAAGAAAAAGTACAAAATGAGGCCCTCCATCTTGAAAAATTGCGTCAGGAAAGGGCTGATCTGTTGGCCGCGGTCTGCCGGAAGAAAAAAGCGTGTCTCCAGGATATTACAGAGTTGCAAGAATCCGCAGAAAGACTCAACGCCACTATCCGGGCGCTACAGCATAAAATGGAAGAAGGGGCCCGGCAAAAGCCTGATACACAACTACGGCGGGGCTTTGCCGCCCAAAAGGGCAAGCTTGACCCGCCGGTAAAGGGCAAGGTAATCGGATTATTCGGCCGGGTAAGACGCAGCAAGTCCGGGGCTACTATCGTCCGCAATGGAATCGATATCCAGGCCCCTGCCGGCACGGAAATACATTCCATTTACACCGGACGGGTCATTTATGTTGGCAACTTAAGAGGATATGGTAATATAACAATTTTAGATCATGGGGACAAATACTACAGCCTTTATGCGCATGCCTCTGAATTCTTTAAGGAGGTCGGGGGCCTGGTGAAAAAAGGCGAAACCATCGGGTTGGTTGGCGCTGTAGGATATTTACTTGGAGAATGCTTATATTTCGAGATAAGAAACGGTGGAAAACCGGAAAACCCATTGTCGTGGATAGATGCAAGAAGGCTTGTTTTTGACTAAATGATAAACAAAGTATAAATAAGTTCAAAGTTCACAGTTCAAGGTTCAGGGTTAAAAAACCGTGAACCTGGAACCCGGAACTGTGAACTTCTTTGGTTAATCTTTTGACAACACGAACTGTCCCGTAAGGAAGGAGATACTATGTCGATCAAGCTATCGCGGAAAAAAATCTGGCTGGGAGTGAGCCTCACCCTTATTATCGCCCTTTTTACCTGTTTATATACCGGGTTAATGGCCTCAGCCGCTACCAGGGAAGCCTATGAAAAACTTAAATTATTCGCCGACGTATTGGATATCGTCGAAAAAAATTATGTAGAAGAGGTCAAGACAGAAGACCTGATCTATGGATCCATCAAAGGCATGCTGGAGACCCTCGATCCCCACTCCTCCTTCATGACCCCTGATGACTTTAAGGAATTGCAGGTAGAAACCAAAGGGGTTTTTAGTGGAATTGGGATCGAGATAACATTAAAAGACGGCGTACTGACCGTTGTATCTCCTATTGAAGGGACGCCTGCTGACAAGGCAGGATTAAAGGCCGGGGATCGCATCCTGAAAATCGATGGGAAAACGACTAAAAACATGTCTCTGACAGAGGCGGTTAAAAAACTGCGCGGGCCCAGGGGGACAAAAGTAACCATATCTATTCTCAGGGAAGGATGGGCAGAGGTTAAAGATTTTGCGCTCGTTCGTGACGTAATACCCATCCACAGCGTCAAGCATAAGACCATGGAAGAAGGTTACGGTTACGTGCGAATTATTAATTTCCAGGACAAAACCAGCCAGGACCTGAAGTCCGCCTTGGACGACCTTGAGCAACAAAATAAGCCTCTTAAGGGACTTATCCTGGACTTAAGAAACAATCCGGGAGGGCTCCTTGACCAGGCGGTAAGGGTGGCCGATGAATTTATAGAGGAAGGGATTGTTGTCTATACCGACGGCCGGATTAAGAGTCAAAATGTACGGTTTACCGCCCATGGAGGAGAAAAACCCCATCCTTATCCTATAATCATTCTCGTAAATGAAGGCAGCGCCAGCGCCTCGGAAATTGTAGCCGGAGCGCTTCAAGATCATAAAAAGGCTATTATATTAGGGGCACAGACCTTTGGTAAGGGCTCAGTCCAGACCGTTATCCCGTTGGATGACGGCTCCGGCCTTCGTCTGACAACAGCCCGCTATTACACCCCAGGCGGGCGCTCCATTCAGGCCAAGGGCATCACCCCGGATATAATAGTGGCCAGTCAATTTAATCTACACGGTGAAGAAATGAAAAAAATAAAAATACTGCGTGAAAAGGACTTAGAGCACCATATAAAGAATGACCGGGAAGAGGCAGTGCCTGAAACACAGCCGGATATCGGGAAAGAAGTAGAAAAGCCGGATACGGATAAGGACCAAAAAGACGAGAAAGCTGCCGGGGCAACTTTAGAAGAAGATATACAGCTGAACCGGGCATTACAAATCCTCAAGAGCTGGGAGATATTCTCTAAGGTAAAAGTGAATTAAAGGCGCCGGTCAGATTTGGCTTCACGTTCCGGTAACAGAAGAAAACGGCCCTCGGGTAAGGCCCGGAAAAAACGGGCTTCGTCCGGGGGCCTTTTCCGTTTACTGGGAATCCTTTTCATCCTGGCGGCCGCGGCAGGAATTGTATATTTAATTAAGACTGAAGCGCCTGAAACGGCTCCCGATAGAAAAGACATGGGAAAGCCGGGCATCATCTTTGAAGAGCCTGCCCCGCCGGAAAAAATCAAGGTAGAAGGCCGTGCCAGGCCGCTTTCAACGCCATCGCTCCCACAAGTGGCCATCGTCATAGACGACCTGGGATATAATCCCCGTATAGACGCTGCTTTTATAAAACTGAATGCGCCTATTTCTTTTTCATTTTTGCCCTTCGGCCCGCACACCAAAGAAACAGCTACGCTTGCCCATGACTGCGGGAAAGACGTCCTGCTCCACCTCCCTATGGAGGCCGCCTCGTCTCCGGAATCCAAGCTCGGCCCGGGGGCGCTTTTTTTGAACATGGATGGCGATGCGATAGCTGCGCAGATACAGGCTGATATAGAGGTCGTTCCTTATGTAAAGGGAATCAACAACCACATGGGTTCAAAGTTTACAGCAGATGCCGGCAAGATGGATATTGTCCTTAGAGAAATACAGAAGAAGGGCCTGTTTTATCTGGACAGCCGGACTACGCCCCTCACCAGAGGCCTGTCCGTGGCCCGGTCACTAGGCGTCAGGAGCGCAAAACGGGATGTATTTCTGGATAATGAGCAGGAGCCGAATGCTGTGCGTGCACAGATCGCCCGCCTCATCTCTGAGGCCCGCACGCATGGATCAGCCATAGGCATCGGGCATCCGCATCCGGTGACCTATCAGGTCTTAAAAGAAGAGCTGACGGCCTTAAGAAAACAGGTGGAAATTGTCCCGGTCTCTAAACTGGTAGAATAGGAGAAGACAGCCATGAAGATTACTGCAACCGCGCCTATGCGGGTCGATCTGGCCGGCGGCACCCTGGATATATTCCCGCTCTACGTCTTTGAAGGCGGCGCCTGCACTGTAAATGCGGCCATCGGCATCCGGAGCCGCGTGGTACTGGAAACGCGTAATGATCACAAAATCATCATATATTCTAAAGACCTGGATATGGAAATCTCTGTGCCGAATGTGGACAAGCTGAGGCCCGAAGGGCCATTAGACCTCATAACCCGCACCGTAAAATATTACCGGCCCGATGCCGGGCTGACTATTACCACGGAAAATAACATACCCAAAGGATCGGGTCTGGGGGCCTCCTCCACCCTCCTTATGGCCTTAAGCCATGCCCTCATCCGTCTCTCCGGTCAAAGGCCGGATAAAGAGGAAGTGATTGACATCGGGGCAAACATCGAGGCCCAATCCATAAAGGTCCCCACCGGCAAACAGGATTACTACCCGGCCTCTTACGGCGGGATAAACGCCATTTGGTTCGGCATCGACGGCATAAGGCGCTCGTCAATAGACGCCCCCGGAGAGTTCATCCGGGAACTGGAAGAACGTACGGTGCTCAGTTTTGTAGGCGCGCCCAGATTTTCCGGCGCCACGAATTGGAATATGATGAAGGCCTATATCGATAATCAGGGACAGACCGTAGCCAACCTGCGCCGCATAAAGCAAACCGCCCTGAAGATGAAACAGGCATTGGAACAGGGGCGTTTCCCTGCCCTGGCGCAGCTCCTGCGTGAAGAATGGCAAGACCGTAAAAACCTGGCGCCGGGCGTGACCACTCCGCAGATAGACGGCATTATGGCTGCTATCGAAAGAGAAGGGGTCCTGGCCGGCAAGCTCTGCGGGGCAGGCGGAGGCGGGTGTATGGTTACCCTTACCCGCAAGGGAGCGAAGGCCAGGGTAGAACGTTATTTACAAAAGGCGGGCATACCGGTGCTGCCGTTTAAGATAGAAAGGCGTGGGGTAATTGTCTCCGGCCCCGCCAAACCGCACGAATCAGATTAACATCAGCGCCTTGCTGACCACTTCTTCCGGATCGCGGCCCAGAATGCGGATCATGGGCTCTTTACCCACATCCCCGCAGTCGTAAATTATATCCGGTATCTTCTTGGCATCCCCCAGGGCTATGTCTATTCCCCATCTCATGGAAGCCCCTTCCTTACGCTTAATATCGGGGGGCTCTTTCTGCCGGTCAAAGGAGGCCACACCCCACTTCAATTGACGGCATCTCTTTATGATATCTTCCCCGAAACGAATATTCATGGCGGAACGATAGGCAGAGTCATAGCGCATGACGGCCAGGATGATACGGGCCATGTGATGGGAGGCCCCGAACCCCGGAGCGGTTACCGTATCCACAGAATCCCCGATCCCGATAATCCGGCCCGGTATAGCGGCAACGTCGCCTTCATCCTCAGCAAAAGGCAGGGCGTAGCCGAGGTTGGACTGGACTTCGGGTATGAGATGTCGCACAGGCCGGCCTTTAAGCGTTGCCACGGCCTTCTCCAGGGCGGTGATAACCTGATAGCGGGACATCTCTCTATCCACGCATGCATAAGGATTGGCCGGCCAGGCGCCCCTGCCGATCGGGAAAGAAGACCTTATGGCCAGGGTGACAAAGGACTTGGCCCTGGCTACAGCATCGACCAATTCATAACCCCGGGCCAGAAACGTAGCCAGGGCCGCGGAAAACGTGCAGCCGGTGCCGTGTTTATTTTCGCCCGGGACTCTTTCCGCCCGGAAATGATAAATGCCTTCACCGTCAAAAAGGACATCGACCGGCTCGCCGGCAAGGTGCCCGCCCTTAATCAGGATGTTGGCCGGGCCCAATTTGGCTATGGCACGAGCGGCCTTCTCCATGCCTGATACAGTCTTCACCTTTAACCCGGTCAAGACCTCGGCCTCAGCCAGATTAGGCGTAACCACATAGGCCAGTGGGAGTAGATCTGCCTTGAGGGCAGGGAGTGCCGCAGGTTCCGTCAGCATATCACCGCCCCCGGCCAGGAGTACCGGATCCACGACAATCTTTCTTATTCGGCAGGATTTGAGCCGGACGGCAACCGCCGAGATAATCCCGGCATTCGCCAGCATTCCGGTCTTTACGGCATCTGCGCCGATATCGGAGAGGATAGACTTCATCTGTGCGGCCACAAAGGCCGGGGGTACAGGATGGACTGCCTGTACCCCTCGTGTATTCTGGGCGGTCAGGGCGGTGATAACACTTAAGCCATATCCGCCAAGGACGGCAATCGTCTTCAGGTCGGCCTGGATGCCAGCGCCGCCGCCAGAATCGGATCCGGCTACCGTAATAATTTTTGTCGCCTGAAAATCCCCCCAACCCCCCTTTACTAAAGGGGGGGAAGGGGGGATTACTTTCATCGTCCGTTGTCCGCCGGAGGCGGATGTGTGTTTCATTTTTTTCCCTTGAGGGCTCGTTTATAGACCTTAATGGCGCAGTACTCACCGCACATGGTACAGGTCGGGCCGTGATAGGCCCCGCCTTCCTCGCGGTAGGCCTTGGCTTTCTCCGGATCAATAGAAAGGCTTATCTGCCCTTGCCAATCAAGGGCGCTCCGACTCCGGGCCATGCTTTCGTCCGCCTCCAGCGCCCCCGGGACCTTCTTGACAATATCAGCGGCATGGGCGGCAATCCGCGAGGCCACCACACCTTCTTTAACATCCTCCAGAGAGGGAAGCTTGAGATGCTCGGCAGGCGTAACATAGCACAGAAAATCGGCTCCGGCCGCAGCCGCAATGGCGCCTCCGATGGCGCTGGTGATATGGTCATAGCCAGGGGCAATGTCGGTAACCAGAGGCCCTAAGACATAAAACGGGGCGCCGAAGCACAACTTCTTTTGCAGGAGGACGTTTGCGGCAATCTGATCCATGGGCATGTGGCCGGGGCCTTCGATGATAACCTGGACGCCCGCATCCCAGGCCCTTCGGGTCAATTCCCCAAGAACCACCAGTTCCTGTATCTGACCGAGATCGGTAGCGTCGGACAGACATCCGGGTCGCAGTCCGTCGCCTAAGCTAAGGGTTACATCATAGGCCCTGGCGATGGCCAGAAGCTCATCAAAGTGCTCATAAAGCGGATTCTCTTTCCGATTATACTCCATCCATTCCAGGGTAAACGCCCCACCCCGGCTCACTACACCCATGATGCGCCCGGCCTTTTTTAGCCGCGCCGCAGATTCCCGGGTTATCCCGCAGTGCACGGTCATAAAATCCACGCCTTCCTCGGCCTGCCGTTGGATGGTTTGCAGGATGTCCTTCACCCGCATGTCCACGATGGATTTCTTCCTCTTCTCCACCGTTTCCACCGTCGCCTGATAGAGGGGCACAGTGCCCAGCGGCACCGGGCAGTGTTCCAGTATCACCCGCCGGATTTCCTCTATCGGGCCGCCGGTGCTCAGATCCATCACCGCATCGGCCCCCATGGAAAGGGCCACCTTTAGTTTCTTCAATTCATATTCGATATCCACGTGGTCTTTAGAAGTGCCGATATTGGCATTGATCTTGGTCTTAAGTCCCTGGCCAATGCCCACAAATCGCTTCAACTTGCGGTTTTTGTTGGCCGGTATGGCCATACAGCCGGAGGCGATACCTTTGCAAATTTCCGCAGCCGCAACGCCTTCCTCCTGGGCGCACCTTTTCATGGCCGGGGCAATCTTCCCCTGGACCGCCGCTTCTCTGAGAGTCATAGACATAATAAAAAATTCTCCCGGTTATGAGATAAAGTTAGGTGACGTGCATGATAACCGTCTCGTCCTTTTCTTGTCAATGACAAATGAAATCTGGAGTTAAGGAATCAGGGGGATTTCCTTAATTTTTACTTTGGAATAACAGCCCGTAAAAATACTCGCTGGGGGCAAATTTTTTGGCGAGTTCATAGCCGTGCGCCCTGAAAAGGCTAATGGCCGTATCTTTCGGGATCCGAATATGCATGGGCGGCCCTATATCTGTTTTTTTTCGTTCCAGTCAACCACGACAACATAGTGTTCAAGCCTTGACATGCGCCTTATTTCCTTTAAAAAATCTTCCGGGTTATGGAGTTCATGAAGTACGGCTACCAGAAAGGAGATGTCCAGTATGTTGTCTGCAATAGGGATATCATTTTCGGTCGAGTGTACAATGGTAATGTTGTCCAGACCCTTAGCCCGCTCCGCAAGGACGGAAAGCATTCCGGGTTCAATATCCACCGCGAAAACCTGACCCTGCGGCGCCTTCCGGGCCAGTGGTATAGTCAGATACCCGGTGCCGCAGCCGATATCTGCAATATTTGCCCCCTCCGGCAGATCAACCGCCTCTATAATCTTCTCCACCGGAAGCATCTCTTTTCTTTTTTCACTATCCAGCGCCGTCATGTGAGAGGGATCAAATTTTCTATTAGTCACTTCTCCACTCCCTAACATAATTCGCGGCCTCAGGAAAAAGCCTATCAGGCCAGAAGGATATTTTGCCCGGCCGTCTTGTCTATTTTATCTCCCACCGAGGCGCCGCAATAAGCGCACAGATATTCATACTTATCCCCTTCAGGCAGAACCAGGAGGAGCCGCTTCCGCACGGGGACTGCCTCTTTGCATTTAGGACAATAAAGCGCTGTAGCCTCAAACTGGTCGAAACTGCTACCTTGTATCGGAGGACGAAAATTAGAGTTCACGGTCTGACTCCCTGGGACTTATCTTGCAGTTACAAGATATATAAATCGTTTCTCTAATCTGTCAAGGTTCCGGTCGCTCTCCCTGTTGATGATGCGATAAGAGCTATTCTAATCTTCCTTCTTGTCTGAGTTTGGTGATTAGATCTTTAATTTTAGGCAATGCCTCAATAGCTGCCTTTTCACCCTCAAGGATAGCCTCGTGCCTTTTTGAGAAATCACTCGAGGCTATGTACCCCACCTTCGGCACTATCACTACATCTGCCCTTAAAAGCTGTGTGCAAGCAAGTCTAGAGTACATAATGCCTATCGATTGCAGTATGGTCTCTATTGTGCTTTCAGGCTGCTTATCCCCGGCATCTGAAGATATATCCACGGCAATCACTATGTCAGCGCCTAGCCTTCTCGCAGCATCAACTGCGACCGGACTTACAACACCTCCGTCTACATACATCCTGTCCGAGATTGGCACCGGCCTGAAGATGCCCGGTATAGAGCAACTGGCCCTTACCGCCTGGCCTGTGTTCCCCCTGCCAAAGACAACCTCCTGTCCGCTCTGTATGTCTGTTGCCACCGCGTAAAAAGGGATTCTCAGTTTCTCTATAGGGGTATTATTAAATGTCTTATTTATGTAACCCTCCAGTCTTTCTCCCCTTATGAATCCATTGTCTGGGACAGTCAGATCGATGATATCCCCTTTTTCGATGGAAAAAGCTATCTTCTGCAGTTGATAGGCATTGTAGCCATACGCGTAAAAACTCCCCACAAAACTGCCCGCGCTCGTTCCGACTATAAAATGAATCGGAATGTGATTGTTTTCTAAAATCTTAAGGACTCCTATATGGGCAAACCCCTTTGATGATCCGGACCCAAGTACCAAAGCTATCCTTGCCGGCTTCACCGGAGGTTGCACCTGTACAGGTGCACATGAAGCCACAACCAATATAAAGACCATAAATAAGCTGGCTAGGTATGTCCTTGTCTTGTCCATAAGTTCTCGCCTCTTTGTTTGTACGTTCGACACAGTTTAAAGGGCTTTTTGTTTAGATATGATTATACCTTAACTTAAACGCCCTACGCCATAAATATTCCAACAATCGTTTCAGTTGAAAAATTACACGCCGCGGCTAGTCCGTTTAGCAACCGTTTAAAATTAATAGTGGACTTTCCCTACGTTTTTATGGAAGCCATTGTTCCTGAGCGTGACTTGCTGGAGCAGTGGGGCACCCTTCGAGAACGAGCAGGAAGGGGAAAGCCAGCCCTTTAGAGGCTGGAAGGGGCAAACCTTCCCCACCTGCGAGTCCCGAAAGGGTCGCTGCGCAAGCCGTGAAGCGAAGGGATGATGGCTTCCATTTCTAGAATGCAAAAATTGGATAAAAATCAACGCGTTGACATAATCCGCTGATAATTTTTGGGGAAAGTCCTAAAAATGAATAAGCTTGATCATCTGCCCGGCTGTATGATATTTTTTCTAACATCACAGGATAGATAATAAATGGGGTGTAAGGGAGGCCATACGATGATAAAATTCAATGGGATTAATCACCTGGCGATGGTCACCGGAGACATGGATAAGACCATCCGCTTCTGGAGAGATTTACTGGGCATGAGATTGGTGGCCGGGCTGGGGCGACCCGGCTACAGGCATTATTTTTTCCAGATCTCAGTAAACGATCTGATCGCATTTTTTGAGTGGCCCGGGGTTAAGCCTATTGAGGAAAAAGATCACGGCCGGCCGGTCACCGGTCCTGTCGTCTTTGACCACATCTCCTTTGGCGTAGAAACCGAGGAAGACCTCTGGGAAATAAAGGATAGACTCACCGCAGCCGATGTCTGGGTGACGGAGGTAATCGACCACGGCTTCTTCCACTCTATCTACGCCTTTGACCCCAACGGCATCCCCATCGAGTTCAGCCATAACGTAGAAGGTATAGATATTCGGAAGAATCCGGTGATGGCAGATTCCGCCCCCTCTGCTGTAACCCGGGAAGGCGCAGAGCCTCAACTTGATAAATGGCCGCAGGCAGAAAGTCCAACCCCTCTGGCAGATCGCAGGGTCTATCCCGGCGAAGGGAGCGAGCTATGGCATAGAAAGAAGCGCCTTGAAAGCAAGGGCTAAAGGTGGTAATGTCACTAAAATTAGTCTGACTATCAGGATAAATATTGCCGCACGGGAGTACAACATGAACGATTTTTGTATTATCTGCCACGACCGTGAGGACCTGAGCGACTGGGTCCATCCGGTGTCAAGAGAGCAATATAAAATCTGCGGCTACTGTAAGAAAAGCATTATCGGCCTCTGTCAGCATTGCAGAGAACTCGTCTTTAAGACAGACCATTTTGGTTATGACGACTCAGGAAATATCATGTGCTCTAAATGTGTCCATATGGCCGAGCTTTCTGAAGACAGTTGTTCGAGATAAATCCCTTCTGCCGTCGTTCAAAATATCGGCCTGCCCTGCATATGTTCGGCGCCATGGTAGTGGCAGTCAATACAAGGATGCATTGAATGTGAATGGGTATGGCATTTACTGCAAAGGGTGTTCCAATCACTATTAGTGTTGGCGCTTACATCGGTAATGCCGCCATTAACCTCCTTCCGTACAAGATAGCCGTAATTAGGCGAACCGTGCGGTTCATGGCAGTCCGTGCAGGCCAGGACATAATTCGAGCTTACGGTTATATCGTAAGGCGGTTTCACTATTATCCCTCCGCCCATAGAGTGGTCACCATCTCTACTTCGCTGACCGTGTACATTACCTGACGAACTCCAGTCAATCTTTCTCACGGCCCTCCCCAGAGTAGTGCTCTCGATTGTATTAGTGGCATTGTGGCAATCGGTACAGAATGTTATGTAATCAGGGGTTTTTCCTGCCTGTATCGTCCGGTCATTACTGATCCCGTCGGGCTCTAACTCACCCCCTGTTTTATTGTAATATTTTGGAGGTTGGTAATTTGCGCCATAAGAACTCATGCGCTCGGCGGGATCATCATCACCCCAGAGACCGGTATGATGCGAAGGGCGGGAGATGGCCGTATATGAAGGATTCCCCGGGTACGCCTTGTTTCTCCTGGCAATGTGGACATTATGGCAGCCGGAGCATGGATTACTGTCGGCAGGAAAATTGGCGAAATTTATATGGCTGCCGCGGACGCCGGTGATGAAGTCGTATATGTCTTTCATATTATGATAAGAAGGGCTATAAAATGCGTCGAAGATATTATCAGGACTTGTAAGGCTTAGCGCCCCGCCAAAGGTATAGCTGTAACTGTAATTATTAAAGGCCGGATTTTGCAAAGAACCGGCCCCTGAATAATGGCAAAAGAAGCAGAGATTATCATTCTGCCAGTATGGGTTTGAGACGGCGCCCGTATTGAAGTTATCGGCAAACAGACACCATTTGGAAGGCCCGCCATCCACCGGTTCCGGCTCGTTCCCGTCTATACTGGCGTGTTGCTCATGGCAATGCGCGCAATGTCCCCCGGCGTATTGGGATATGCTCCTCCTGCTCACACCATAGGCGCTGTCGCCGTGCGCCGAACTGGTATAAGGGCCGGCATAAAGATTATCAGCGAATAAAAAGACACAGATAACGAGCCATACAAAAATACGCTTCATTCAGTCCCCTAAACGTGGTCATGCTTATTACAATTTTAAGCAGATCGTGTCAATAAGCCTGCAGGAGGGATTACATTTTCCCTTGACAACAGCAACGGCTTTCAATATATGGTGAACATACGTTCACCTGAACATATGTTCACCATTTCGGGAAGATGATTTGCCGATACCCGGATAGCTGAACTATTACACCTTATGTAACGTCAAAAACCGGGGCGGAAGCAGTCCGCAAGCAGCATGAACAGACGTAAAGCACCTGAATCGAAAAAAATTATCCTTGAGGCGGCCGGCGAGGTCTTCGCCGAAAGGGGTTACTCAGGGACCACTATCCGGGAGGTCGCCCGGCGGGCCGATATAAGTATCGGGGGTATCTATATTTATTTTCAGAATAAGGAAGAACTTTATCTCGAACTCACGCGTGACCACATGGAAATCTTCCGGAAGCACACTGAGATGCTCAGCGATAAAGAACCTCTCGCCGCTCTAAAGGCCTTGATAGAATACCACCTGGATTACGCTATCAAAAATACCGGCCTGATCTCCATGCACATCAAAGAGTACGACCTGGAATTTAAAAAAAACCTCAAAAAGACCTTCTTTGACTCACAGCAACGGCTGGTCAAGGGCATACTCAAAAAAGGGGTCATGCAAGGAATATTTAAAGATATCGACTGCGAAGAGACGGCAAAAGTTATACTTTTCAGCCTGAGGGGGGCCACTATGGATTATCTCTTCGGTCAGATCAGAGACTTAAAAAAATACGGCGAGTCTCTTTACCGGTTGATGCTAAACGGGATAAGGAGAGCGGCATGATCAAGTTAAGGCTTATTTCCCTGGGGCATGTATTAACCCTTCTGGCCGTGCTTCTGACATTTAATAGCCCGGCTACAGCACAGGAGTATTCACTCGATGACCTTTACCGCATCGCCTTGGAGCGCGCGGAAAGGATAAAGATATCAGAGGAAGACCTCTATATCACAGAAAGAGGTAAAGACAAGGCCCTTGCCGTGCTGCTGCCCAGGCTTTCCGCATTCGGAGATTACACGCGGTATAGCGATGACAAGACCTCGGACTCAGGTTTCATCATCCAACCCGAAGATTCTACGTCATGGGGGTTAAGGCTCGACCAGACGTTATCTCTAAGCGGCCGGGAAGTCACCGCCTTTAAAATATCAAAGGAAAACATAGAAAAAAGCCGATATGACCTTTATGCAGCGAAAGAGGAATATCTTTTTGGAGTCTCCTCGGCCTATTACGATATCCTCAAGGCCCAAAAGGCCGTGGAGATCGCCAGGGCCAATGTGGAGAGGTTGACCACGCACAGGGATGCCGCGGCTATAAGGCTCAAGGTGGGCGAGGTAACCAAGACCGCCCTCCTCCGTGCCGAGGCAGAGTTATCCGGCGCGCAGTCGGAACTGGTAAAGGCAAAAAACAGTCTCAAGTCAGCAAAGGCAGTACTGGCCCGGCTGGCAGGAATAAGCGAAGACTACGAGCTTAAATATCCCGCGGTTGAGACCGAAACCTTCAAAGACCGTTCTCTCGTCTCATTAAAAGAAGAGGCTATGGTAGAACGCTCAGAGGTAAGGTCTCTGGATATCCAAAGGAAAACGGCAGAAGACCAGGTCCGATATGTACGGGGGGCCTACTGGCCGACCGTCTCTATCGAGGGCGTGTATAGCCGGAAAGAAGACAGTCCGGCCCCCGCCTTTCTATTGGAAGAAACCGCTTATGGCGGGATCAGATTAAACTTCCCTTTCTTTGAGGGCGGGCTTAGAAGGGCGGAGGTGAAAGAGGCAGAGGCCAGACAAAGACAATCTGAACTCATCTATGAAGATTTAAAAAAGACCATAAATATAGAGGTGGAGAATGCCTACCTGGACCTGTTAACCCAAAGGGAAATCCTGAAATCCCTTGAAGATCAATTCGCCTTTGCCGGGGATAACTACAACGCCACCTCCAGACAGTTTGAGTTCGGCCTGGCCAATAGTATAGATGTGATGGATGCCAACACCCTGCTGGTCACCTCAGAAAGGCAGTTGGCAGAGGCAAGGCTTAACTATCAGTTGGCAGACTTGCGACTGAAGCGGGCCACAGGGACGCTGCTAACGTCAATAGTCAGTGGTCAGTAGTCATATGCTCTTCATGGGGTTGGTTGACCCGTGATTATTGAAGCTCCCCGCAGCTCGCTGCGGGGAATCTCCGTATGCAAGGTATAGACATAGTATCCGCTCGCTGTGCATGTTCATGGGGACTTGAGAACTCAATCCGCTCATCATCGATATTTGGAGGATCTCTGATGCAACTCAACGGAACGGTTTATGAACCACTTAAATGGAGTGTGCTTTTGGCGGCGCTGTTAGGCGGCCTTCTGCTGGGCGGCTGCGACCGCCGGCAGCAATCTCCCCCGCCCTCTGTCCCGGAAGTAGCCACGGTGACAATTCAGCCGCAAAAAGTCGTGCTGACCGCTGAATTACCGGGCCGCACATCCGCCTATCTCATCGCGGAAATCCGGCCCCAGATCAGCGGCCTCATCCAGAAACGTCTGTTCAGGGAAGGTTCCGATGTCAAGGCCGGACAGGTGCTTTACCAGATCGATCCCGCCCCCTTTCAGGCGGCGCTCGACAATGCCAGAGCTGCCCTCGCCAGAGCCGAGGCCAATATGCCCTCGCTCCGTTTGCGAGTCGATCGCTACCGGGACTTGCTCGCCGACAAGGCAGTAAGTCAGCAGGACTACGACGACGCCTCGGCTGCACTAAAGCAGGCCGAGGCCGATATTCAGTATGGTAAGGCGAATATGGAGATGGCCCGTATCAATCTGGGCTACACCCGCGTCATCGCCCCCATCTCCGGCCGCATCGGCAGATCCGACGTAACGGATGGGGCACTGGTGACGGCGCATCAGCCGCTGGCCCTGGCCACCATTCAACAATTGGACCCCATTTATGTGGATGTGGCCCAATCCACCACCGAACTGCAGCGATTGAGGCGCAGCCTGGAGGACGGCCGCCTCAATCAAAACGGAACGAACCGGAACAAGGTCAAGCTCCTCCTGGAAGACGGCACGGCGTATTCATGGGAGGGAGCACTCCAGTTTCGCGACGTCACGGTGGACCCCACTACCGGGTCCGTCATCCTGCGGGTTGTCTTTCGCAATCCAAAAGGCGTTCTCCTGCCGGGCATGTTCGTCCGGGCGGTGGTAAAAGAAGGCGTCAATGAACGGGCCATCCTGATTCCTCAGCAGGCCGTGTCACGCGATCCAAAAGGAAACCCCTTCGCGCTGATCGTGGACGGCGAGGGAAAGGTCGGTCAGAGGATGCTCACTCTCGACCGGGCCATCGGCGACCAATGGCTGGTCTCCGCAGGGCTTGCACCCAACGAGCGTGTGATCGTCGAGGGTATGCAAAAAACGCAGCCCGGCGCTGCCGTGAAGGCGGTTCCTTTTGACGCAGGCCGGAAAGAAGCAACCCCCGCGAGCACGGCCCCACCGGCCGCAAAATCGAAGTGATGGAGACGTGTGATGTTATCTAAATTCTTTCTGGATCGTCCGGTCTTCGCCTGGGTCATCGCCATCATCATCATGGCAACCGGCGGGCTGGCAATATACAACATGCCCATCTCTCAGTATCCCCCCATCGCCCCGCCGGCCATCGCCATCGATGCCTTTTTCCCCGGGGCCTCGGCGGAGACGGTGGAAAATACCGTGACCCAGATCATTGAGCAGAAGATGACCGGTCTGGACGATATGCTTTACCTCTCCGGCACCAGTTCTTCGTCAGGCGCGGCCCGCGTCGAGATGACCTTCGCCCCGGGGACAGATCCGGATATCGCCTGGTCCAAGGTGCAAAACAAGCTGCAGCTCGCCATGGCCAGCCTTCCCGATGTGGTACAGCGTTCCGGCGTCAAGGTCAGCAAATCCACCAGAAATTACCTGATGATCGTCGGGCTGACTTCGGAAAACGGCAGCATGAGCGGCGACGACCTGCGGGACTACGCCCAGTCGAATCTGGAAAAGATATTGTCCCGTGTGCCGGGGGTGGGCGAAGTCGAGAATTTCGGCTCGCAGTATGCCATGCGGGTCTGGGTCAACCCCGACAAGCTGACCAACTACCACCTGACTATGGAGGATGTCATCCTGGCGCTCAGGGCCTACAACGTCGAGGTCTCCGCCGGTCAGTTAGGCGGGATGCCGGCCGTGGAGGGGCAACGCCTGAACACCGCCATCATCGTTCAGCATCTGCTCCAGACCCCGGAGGAATTCGCCGCCGTCCCCATCCGTATCAATCCGGACGGTTCGGTGGTCCGGATCAGGGACATCGGCCGTACGGAACTGGGGACCGAGCGCTCCGATATCGTGGCCAAATATAACGGCAGACCCTCCGCAGCCATGGCCATCCGTCAGGCTGCCGGCGCCAATGCCCTGGATACAGCCAAAGCCGTTAAACAGAAACTGGAGGAGATGAGCCGCTACTTTCCCCCCGGCATGAAGGTGATTTATCCCTACGATACCACCCCATTTACCAAGGTGGCCATCGATGAGGTGGTCAAAACCCTGTTCGAAGCGATCCTGCTGGTCTTTGTGATCATGTATCTTTTTATGGGTAATATCCGGGCCACCCTTATCCCCACCATCGCCGTGCCGGTGGTGCTGTTGGGGACCTTCGCGGTTCTTGGGGCCTTCGGCTTCTCCATCAACATGCTGACCATGTTCGCCATGGTGCTGGCCATCGGGCTATTGGTGGACGACGCCATCGTGGTGGTGGAGAACGTGGAACGGATCATGGCCGAGGAAGGCCTTTCGCCCAGGGAGGCCACGGCCAAGTCCATGGACGAGATCACCAGCGCCCTGATCGGCATCGGCCTGGTGCTCTCGGCGGTCTTCGGCCCCATGGCCTTCTTTCAGGGCTCCACCGGGGTTCTCTACCGCCAGTTTTCCGTGACCGTCATCGCTTCCATGCTCCTTTCGGTGGTCGTGGCCCTGATCCTGACCCCGGTTCTTTGCGCGTTATTCCTTAAACCGATACCGGCCGGGCACAATCCGGCGGATAACGCGGTCTCTTTTCTGCGCCCTTTTTTTAGACGGTTTGATCGGGTTTTTGTCCGGATCAGAGGCCTCTATGTGGGAGTCGTCGGCCGCTCCTTTTCAAAAACAGCGCGGTACGTGATTATATATCTTTTGATTGTGACGGCGGTGGGATTCCTCTTTCATCGGATGCCCACATCCTATATCCCGGATGAGGACCAGGGCATCCTGATGGTGCAGGCTATGCTGCCGTCGGGTTCCACCCTTGAGCAGACTGAAAAGGTCATGAACAAGGTAAGGGAACATTTTATGGAGCATGAGAAAGACGGGGTGGAATCCATCATGGCCGTGGCCGGGATCAGCTTTGGCGGCCAGGGACAGAATATGGCCCTGGGATTTGTCAAGCTCAAAGACTGGAATCTGCGCCGGCGGCCGGACCTGAAGGTCAAGGCCATCGCCGACAGGGCCATGAAGGCCTTTTCACAGATAAAAGGCGCCATGGTCTTCGCCTTCCCGCCGCCGCCAGTCATCGAACTGGGGATGGCCACCGGGTTTGATTTTCAGTTGCAGGACCGCGGCGGCCTGGGCCACGAAAAACTAATGGCGGCCCGCAACCAGCTCCTCGGCATAGCGGCCCAGGACCCACGGCTGGTCAGAGTTCGGCCCAACGGCATGGAAGACGTGCCTGAATACCACATCGACGTCGATTGGGACAAGGCCGGAGCGCTGGGAATTTCCATCAGCTCCATTCACAATACCATTGCGGCGGCCTTGGGCAGCGCCTATGTCAACGACTTTATCCAGGCCGGACGGGTCAAGAAGGTCTATGCCCAGGCGGATGCCCCTTATCGCATGCTGCCGAAGGATCTGGAAAAACTCTATGTGCGAAACAGCGCGGGCAGGATGGTGCCCTTTTCTTCCTTTGCCTCCTGCAGGTGGGCACAGGGTTCTCCCAAGCTGGAGCGCTACAACGCCTTTTCCTCCATCAACATCTGGGGCGAACCGGCCCCGGGTCGCAGCACGGGCGAGGGAATGGCCGCCATGGAAGAGAGCGCGGCAAAGCTGCCCCAGGGGATCGGCTTTGACTGGACCGGGCTGTCTTACCAGGAGCGGATGGCAACGGCTCAAGGGCCTATTCTGTACGCCTTTTCCATCTTCGTAATCTTTCTTTGTGTGGCCGCCCTGTACGAAAGCTGGACCATCCCGTTTGTCAATCTGTTGATGCTGCCGCTGGGTGTATTGGGCGCTATACTGGCAACTTCATTTCGGGGCCTCCACAACGATGTCTACTTCCAGATCGGATTCCTTACCACCCTTGGCCTTTCGACAAAAAATGCCATCCTGATCATTCAGTTCATAAAGGAACGGATGAGACATGGCGACGGCCTTATCGATGCAACCCTTGGGGCCGTAAAGACACGATTCCGACCCGTCATCATGACCTCCCTGGCCTTCTTTTTCGGGGTCCTGCCGCTGGCCATCTCCACAGGCGCAGGCGCCGGCGCGATGAACGCCATCGGCACCGCCGTTTGTGGTGGAATGCTCTCCGCCACGTTCATCGATCTCATTTTTATTCCAATGTTCTTTGTCCTTATATCCAATATATTCAAAAGGAAACAAAAGGAGCAACCCCCTGAACACTCGATTGAATCCACCGGCCCCCAGGAGGTGCGTTAATATGACAAGAAAAACGTTATTGATCCTGGGTGTATTTGTCTGCCTCGGCGGTTGCACTATGGCCCCGAAATATACCCGGCCGGAGGCGCCGGTTTCGAATGAATGGCCGACCGGAGCGGCATACCAGGAGATCAAAGCTGCGACCGGCGCTCCGACTGCCTTGGAGCTGGGGTGGCAGGAATTTTTTACCGACCCAAAGCTTCAAAAGATTATCGAGACGGCCCTGAATAACAACCGGGACCTGCGGCTTGCCGCCCTGAATGTGGAAAGGGTGCGCGGACTGTACGGCATTCAACAAGCTGAGCTGTTCCCGGCGGTCGATGCGGTGGGAGAGGGAGCCAAGCAACGTATTTATTCAGATTTTGTAGGCCCCGGCGGGGGCGCGATAACAACCGAACAATACAGCGCTGATCTGAGTATCGCCGCCTGGGAGATCGATTTTTTCGGCCGTATCCGCAGCCTGAAAGACCAAGCATTGGAAGAATACCTGGCCACGAATGAGGCCCGCCGCGGCGCGCAGATCGCGCTGGTGTCCGAGGTCGCAAGGGTGTACCTGACCCTCGCCGCTGACCTGGAAAATCTCAAACTGGCCCGCTCCACCCTGGCGACCCAGCAGGCCGCCTATGATTTAATAAGGCGTCGATATGAAGTCGGCGTCGCCAGTGAACTGGACTTGCGTCAGGCGCAACCCCCGCTGGATACCGCCCGGGGAGATGTAGCCCGCTTCATGCAAATGGCGGCCCAGGATCAAAATGCGTTAAATCTTCTGGCCGGCTCTCCGGTGCCGGAAGATCTCTTGCCAGCGGACCTGGCAAGCGTTAATCCGCCCCAGGAAATTTTTGCGGGCCTGTCCTCCGAGGCGCTTTTAAACCGGCCGGACATTATTGCGGCGGAACATCGGCTCAAAGGAGCGTATGCCTTTATCGGCGCGGCCCGGGCCGCCTTCTTCCCGCGCATTTCTTTGACCACCTCGGCCGGGACGGCCAGCGGCGATCTTTCCGGTCTTTTCGACTCCGGGTCCGGCACATGGAACTTCGCCCCGAAGATTTCCGTACCGATTTTCGACGCCCGAACCTGGGCCGCGTACAGGGTCAGCAAAGCTGAACGGGAAATTGCCCTGGTTCAGTATGAAAAGACGATCCAGACCGCCTTCAGGGAAGTGGCCGATGCCCTTGCCGTGCAAGGCACGGTGGACCAGCAGGTGTCTGCCCAGCAATCCCTGACAAATGCCGTTGCAGATACCTATCGCCTCTCAGAAAAACGCTATTCAAAGGGGATTGACAGCTACCTGGGCGTCCTTGATGCGCAACGATCCCTTTATGCCGCGCAACAGCGGCTTATCTCGCTCCGCCTGGCCAAGCTCGCCAATCAGGTGCGGCTTTACGCGGTACTTGGCGGAGGCAGCGACTAAGCCATGCCGCAAGGCGGCCTGAGACAACGGGGGCTGCTTTGACAAGATTGCTGTATCATTGAAAACTCTTTTAACATCACAGAATTTTCAAGATAAGTTTTTAAGTAAGTCATTAAAACAGTTGATACTTGTTTTGTTTGGCTATCCGTTCTCCCCGGCTCACAGCATACCCACTGCTGGCTGGGCCGCGTAAATCACGGATGCAGTCTTGAGAAATGCTTCTCTTTAATCCTATACACGTTCTGCACGAACGTCCTGCCCGTCTCGCAGAATATTTTGTTACCTATCTCCCCGTTCGCTCATCTATTCATGGCTCGATTTCTACTACCTCTTGAGTGAACCACAACAAGGCACCGTTTCTGTGAGGAAATCTATTTGTTTTGGGCTCAATTCGGAATCGTGAATTCCGATCGACAAACCGCGGTACCCAATCTCTTAATTTACTAAAGAAAACCATAGATTCCGCGCAACGAACAAAATACCTATTTAACTGGTTAACGCCAGAACATGACAAGCGTTTTTGTTTGTAAGCGAAGTTGGTGAAACCGTAATCGGGGTTCGCTCGATCAAGATGAATATTTGGTTTTATCCGGATGGCCAAATAGGGAGTTAGAGGGATTAACCGATTGAGCACCCTGGGATCGCTCGATTTTTCTACTGCAACCGGATAATCGCTACTAAAAAACGGGCTGTCTTCAAATGGATTAATAAGAACTTCCCAATCAGAGTTGCCAAATATTGCCACATGGGAAAGTATCGATGAAATTCCGTGGGCCTGCGGATACTTTTCATCAATATCAATTGTAATTTTCCCATCTTCTAATAGTTCAGTGAGACTATCGCCTCCAAGGACTGGTGGTGGGGGTGGAAGCTGTTCATGACGGTCTAGTTGGCGAGCTGTTTCCTCGACCGCCCCACGGAATAGCTCGGAATGTATGCGCATAGCAGCTGGCGAGCATGTTATAACGTATGAAACGAATCCAGCTATTACGTAAATACACTCTTTATCAAAATTCCCCTTGAGTACTTTGTTTACGGAAGAATTATATTTTGGTTCAACTCCCTTGAGGAATTCTTCGATTATTCTTTCGTCTCGAAGATACGTGTTCGTGCTTCCTCCTTCGATGCGGCACACTGAATCTGAATTTGGAGTGAACATTTTCTGATCATTTTTTCTAATCGCGTACATCCGTTCCCCCAACTCCGGCGAATAGAAGTTTTTCAGATGGACTTGCGATACGTAATGATCAAGTGGCATGAGCCGATTCCGTTAGATTTAATCACCTAATCGCGGGGACGTTGGGGACAGTCATGCTTTTATGCGATTTGTCCTTCAACTAGGCTTAATTGACGATCGATGGTTAATCTTTCTCCGCGCGCTACCGCCCGACTGACAGAAGACTGAACCATGCCCAGTAATTTGCCAACGGCAATACCTTTCATCCCCAATTCCTTAACGCCCCAGTAACATATCCGCCTCCGGCGGACCATAACCCGCCGTGGCTGTTTGCCCGGACTCAGGATCTCCTCTGATTTCATTCCAAAGATTTTCGCCGCCCGCTCAACCGCTTTGGCTAAATCAAAACCTTGCGCTTGCAGCCGATAAATACCACCGGGCCTAATTCTCTTTGCCAAACCCTCTCGCTCAAGGTATCCTTGCCGGAATTTTTGATCTCCCTTATTCTCATAACTTAAAAGCAGTAATCAATAATAAAGAAACTTATAAATTTATGGATTGTCCCCTTCTGTCCCCCTAATGCTTATCACCGGCCTTATGGGTCGCCCGCATGGTCTGGGCAAGTTCTTTGATCTCTCCAAGGTCTTCTACCATCATGGCCCAGCCATACCAGTAGGCATAGTCTGGATTCATATGGAAGAACGCCTGGTATGTCCTCATCCGGTCTTTCATGTACATCTGGAATAGTATTTGGTCTATGTATGACAGTTTTTTCAGATCTCCGCCACCAGTCTGCATAAAATACAATAAGTCTGGATAAGCAAAGGAATAATTCGCGGGCTTCTTGATAATGCCATCTTTATAAAGAGCAGCCACCGTCTCGATGGCATCAGCCATAAGCCGATCAGCCTTTTTCATCATGGTGTCGCCCATCTCCAGTTGGGTACGGGCATACCGCTCGGAGTGGCACTTGCTGCACGTGGTAATCATTTTCTCACGTTCAGTCTTCCATGCCTCCTCAGTCAACCGGGCCAGATCTACTGCTTTCACAACTTCAAGACGTGCAGTGGGCTGACCTGTTTCCGGGTTCAACACTCCAAGGGCCTTCAAGATAGTTATCCTGTCAGCTTTCCACTGAGGATCTTCAGGAAGCGGCAATCTTACGCCCAGGAAGCCCCAGGCGGTTCTATTTTCATGGGTTCCGTTAGGTAGATGGCATTCCTGGCATTTGGGAGCAGGGGCACCTTCGGGCAGGTTGCGAGAATCCCTGGCGAACCAGCGCGAACCATGCTTCGCACTGCTCCACATCTCCCATTGCGGGTGATCATAACCCATATGGCATTGTTGGCAGGCCCTTGGGTCAGCAGCCTCCTTTTTGGAAAAGCTGTGCCTGGTATGACATTCATCACATGAATTGTTCTGATATCGATAGCCCTTATCTCTTTGGTCTTTCTTCTGGGCTTCGCTCTTAATGCCCATATTGTGGCAGCCGCCGCAGCCTCTACCTCCCTCCATCAACTCATCGGGTTCTACGTGGGTGATTGGCAAGGCATTCAGAGACGTCCAGCCAAAATTATGTTTACCTTTCGAAAATTGGGAAAACTGCTGCTCATGGCACTGAGCACATACTTTTTCGTCCGGCAGTTGCGCAAGATCGGCATTTTTGCCACTGGTGTGTTTATCGCCATGACATGTCGAACAAGATATGTCATTCCGGCTGTGCTTACTGGTCTGCCAATCCTTCACCAGCCCCGGACTGACTCCCTCGTGGCATGTGACACAGACTTCATCCTTGGCCATGGCCTGGCTGAAAGGAACTAGCAGGACAAGAATAGATAAGAAAGATGTCGCGCCGATTATTGTTGCTCTCATCATTTACCTCCCTTTAAATAACGAAAATGGATCGCTCTGTTGTTAATCTACTTCGTCACATCCTCCCGCGTAAGGTATATTGGATGCCAGGGTTTTCAGCGCCCGATACGGCATCTGTTATCTCATAATTTTGTTAAATTATATAATAAATCAAGCTGCGAGTCTCCTAAAATTCTTGGGGGACACAATTAAGAATCATCACTTATTTTGTAGACTCGAATTTTTGAATAGCCCTGACCACGGGTTACAAATATTGTGAAGAGATCCAGTGGCATCCAGTCGTGCCTGCCGGAGCATATACGGCCCTCCATTTCAGTGTTTGAACTTCCATTATCATACTTATTGAAGCTACCGCAGCCCGCCTGCGGCAGCGGGGTTCGAAGCAGACGAAAACGATAACTCTGGTGGGAAATAAAGATAGTATGGTATTTGGAATCATTTTTAGGTAAGATTTGGGAACGTTTCGATTAGATTCACCGTTCGCTTGAGAGGGAATATGAACTTGACACTCGTTTTGACAATTTCTGTTCTACTTCAAGCCACAGCGGCAATTCTGGCTCTGAGGCTCATACGGATTACCGGAACCCGCCTTGCGTGGATCCTGATCGCGTCCGCCATTTCCCTTATGACCCTGCGGCGTCTCACCACGTTAGTTCATACCTTCTCCGCAGCACCCTCCTATCAGGCCGACCTCAATAGTGAATTGATTGCGCTTGCTACATCTTTACTCATGGTAATAGGAATCGCTTTAATCGCGCCCATTTTCCTTTCTATCAAACGCTCGGAAGAGGCATTAAGAGAGAGCGAGGAAAAACATCGGGCGTTGGTTGAGACGATGAACGACGGTTTGGCAATAAGAGACGAAAACGGCTTTTTAACATACGTCAACGACAGGTTCTGTGCAATGTTGGGATACTCGAGAGATGAAATAATCGGGCACCCTGTTACGGATTTCCTGGATGAAGCCAATCAGGACATATTGAGAGAGCAAATAGCGGCCGGGACAAAAGGCGGGCATCCATCCCATGACATGACCTGGACAGGGAAAGGTGGGCTCAAGATTCCCACAATCGTCTCTCCAGCACCAATTCGTGATGCGGAAGGTCAAATAAAAGGCAGCTTCGGGGTGATAACAGACATTACCGACCGTAAGAAGGCAGAAGAAGCGTTGCAACAAGCCATGGCAGAGCTTAAGCGCTCCAACGATGAATTACAACAGTTTGCCTCCGTAGCTTCACACGACTTACAGGAACCGTTGCGCATGATATCCAGTTATCTGCAGCTAATAGAACGGCGTTACAAGGGCAAGCTGGACGAGGATGCCGATGAGTTTATTGCCTTTGCCGTAGACGGGGCAACTCGCTTACAGGACATGATCAATGGATTGCTGGCATATGCGCGTGTGGGAACCCGCGGTAAGCCCTTCGAACCAATAGCCAGCGAGGCAGTGCTTGAACAGGCGCTCCTCAATCTTCAGGTGGCGATTGAGGAAAGTGGTGCTGCGGTCACCCATGACCCTCTCCCTACAATTGTGGGAGATGCTGCGCAGCTTGATCGGGTGTTCCAGAACCTGATCAGTAACGCCATCAAGTTTCATGGCGAAGAACCATTGCATATACATATCTCGGCCAAACTTATGGGAAACGAATGGGTATTTTCTGCGCGTGACAACGGCCTCGGTATTGATCCGCAGTATCAAGATCGTATCTTTGGTATATTCCAGCACTTGCATGCCAGAGAAGAGTATCCCGGCATTGGTATCGGCTTGGCGATATGCAAAAGGATTGTAGAACGCCATGGTGGACGTATATGGGTAGAAGCAGAAGCAGGAGGGGGTTCAACGTTTTACTTTACAATTCCGATAAGGAGGGGGGAACGGTAATGAATGATATGGATACAGGGAAACCTATTGAGATTGTACTGGTAGAGGACAGCCCGGGCGACGTGCGCCTGACACGGGAAGCCCTCAAGGAATCCAAGGTGCGTAACAACCTCCACGTAGCAATTGATGGTGTAGAGGCCATGGCCTTTTTGCGCAGAGAGGGCAAGTATGCAAACGCACCTAAGCCGGATCTCATCCTGCTGGATCTGAACCTCCCCAAAAAAGACGGTCGCGAGGTTCTTGCCGAAATCAAAGCCGATGAGCATCTGAGGTCCATTCCGGTGGTGATTTTGACTACTTCACAGGCGGAAGAAGACATCCTTAGGACTTACAATCTTCATGCGAACTGCTACATTACTAAGCCGGTTAATTTCGACCGCTTTGTCGAGGTTGTGCGGTGTATCGAAAATTTCTGGCTCACTATCGTTAAACTGCCGAGGACTGGATAAAATGGCCCAGAAACCGATCAAGGTACTCCTCATAGAGGATAATCCTGGTGACGTCAGACTGATACGGGAATTGCTGAAGGAGATAGCGGGTACCCAGTTCGAACTGCAGCATGCTGACCGGCTATCGAGAGGCCTGATATGCCTTACAGAAGGAGCTTTTGATGTACTACTACTGGACCTCGGACTCCCGGACTCTCAGGGGTTTGATACGCTCTCTGTCGTTTACGCCCAAAGACCTAAGGCGCCTATTGTAGTGCTGACCGGCCTCGCCGATGAAATGGTTGGTATCGAGGCGATTCACAGGGGAGCACAGGACTATCTTGCGAAGGGGAAAGTGAACGGCGAGCTGTTAGTGCGCACTATCCGTTATGCCATTAAGCGATATGTTCTCTTAAGAGAACTGGAACGGACGACTCATGATCTTGAACAGACGGTCGAGGAATTAAGAACTGCCAACAAGAGGATCAAAGAGCAACAGAAATCCGTTATTGAGGAAGAACGGCTTAAGGTATTGCTCCAGATGGCTGGGGCCACAGCACACGAGCTAAGTCAGCCACTTACAGGTCTATTGGCCGGTATCGAGTTAATGAGGCTGAAGATGGATGACCCTGAAAAGTTGGCTCAATACATGCACACGATCGAAGAGACAGGCCAGCGGATATCTCATATTGTAAGAAGGATTCAAACCATACGCCACGACGAGACGAAACCTTATGTTGGCGGAAGCTCCATTATTAACCTGTACCAGGACTTAAATATCCTTTCAGTGGAAGATGAGGATGCCATTTTTGATAAGGTACATAATAGTCTGAAAGATAGCCCCCATATCAACCTGTCCCGGGCAGGTAGTATCCTAGAGGCAATACCCATACTGAAAAATAACCGGTTTGATCTTGTTCTTTCGAACCATGTGCTCCCGGATGGAGATTCTCTCGAATTTTTGAGGGTTCTGGCTGACAAGGGGCTGGAAGTCCCGGTAGTGGTCGTTACTGCTCGGGGAAACGAGATGATCGCTACCAAGGTGATTCGCGCAGGAGCCTGCGATTACCTCCCAAGTGACAGTATTAGTAAAGGGACCCTTTCTGAAAGCATCTATACCGCCATGGAAAATTTTCGTCTCAAAAGAGAGGCAAATCTGGCTCTCCGGAAAATGGCTCAAATGGCAACCAGGGACGAATTGACCGGAGTGTACAACAGGCGATTTTTTGTCGAGGCACTGGAACGCGAGATGACAAGGGCCAAAAGGTACGGGACCGATCTGGTGATCTTAATGATAGATATGGATTACTTCAAAAAGGTCAATGATACCTATGGTCATATAGCAGGGGATATGGTCCTGCGTGAGATTGGCAAGATGCTCCTAGACAGCATGCGACAAAGCGATCTGATATGTCGTTATGGCGGTGAAGAATTTGCCGTCATTTTGCCCAATACTGATGTGAAAAAGGCAACTGTGGTAAGCGAGAGGTTCAGGGAGAGGGTTGGTAACCACCAGTTTGAATATGACTCGCAAAAACTCCGGATAACTGTCAGCATAGGAATCGCTTCATTTGACAGTTCCAGCGACAAACAATCTCCTACAGAGTTGGTTGACAATGCCGACCAAGCTCTTTATCAGGCAAAGAGAGAAGGTAGAAACAGGGTCAAGGGCCCGATGATCTCAATCGACAAGGGAGTCGGTAAGCCGGCGTCAATTGCGATAGGCTAGACCCAATCTGACATTCCTGAATGAATCGGGTACAAGCCAGAGAACTCGAAGGAGGAGTGTCGGATAAAGTTTAACCTGTTACAAATTGAGGAATATCTCCGTTTGAAAATCCTTACTTGTACGCTAAAGGAGATATAAACTGACCCACTCGACTACACGAAGACCCATTTCTTTTTTACCAATACCATGAGCCTCATACCAGTGAAGCTCGGCCAATCTAATTTTTCCTGATGGAAGTCGAATGCGCGTAATCCCTTTGGGCTATACTGGGTTTGAAGCCCCTGATCGAGAAGGTTCATATTCAGAGCCGAAAGACCTATGGCAGTCGCCGTATTACCACAGAACTCCAAGAGCAGGGACATGAGGTAGGAAGAGAGCAAGTTTCACGCCTCCGTAAG
>Ga0068714_10001326_pt1 | contig 37011 bp, 28 predicted proteins | sample MTBNYHSulfiMetaG_FD_62988 | JGI IMG/M metagenome (GOLD analysis project Ga0068714, IMG submission 62988) | Enrichment culture microbial communities from rom New York Harbor, USA that are MTBE-degrading - MTBE-NYH (New York Harbor Sulfidogenic)... | ecosystem: Environmental > Aquatic > Marine >...
GTTGCGGTTCACTGACCAGAGCGCGGGCAACAAAAACCCGCTGTTGCTGTCCCCCGGAGAGCTTTCCGATCTGGTGATTCCGGTAATGAAGCATGCCGACACCAGAAAGGGCTTTCTCTGCCGCAAGGCTATCTTCCGAACGATACCCGTGGAGTATATTTTTTACACCCAGTCTGCCCATGAGCACAGCACCGAATACATTTATGGGAAATTCACGATCGTGAAGGCTGTATTGAGGAACATATCCGACGATCCCGCGGGCTTGAGAGGGCCGTTTTCCCATCACCCTTATCTCTCCGCGAAAGGGCGATAACAGGCCAAGTATGGCTTTTAGCAGTGTGGTTTTTCCACCCCCATTAGGCCCAATAATGCCGAGGAAATCGTGACGATATACGGAAAATTTTATTCCCTCCAGAACGAGGTTAGAGTCATAACCCACCCACAAATCATCTACATCAAGTACGCAGGTCTCTTCCATGCGAATCACTCCATCGCTTTTTCAAGTTCCTCCAGTAGCATGTGCATGTTGTCTATATAGTTTTTGGCCAGAGGATCTACAGTTACCAATTTTGCATCAATGGAATCAGCTATTACCTTTGCGCTGGTCGGATTAAATTGTGGAGAAGCTATGATAATATGTACGTTATTTTCCCTGGCCCTTTCAATAATAGAGGCCAGTTCTGACGGCGTAGGTGTTTTACCTTCAGCTTCGATAGCAAGCATGTTAAGACCGTACTCCCTTGCGAAATAACCGAAAGCGGGGTGATCTACTATAAAAGTACGGTTTTGTAATCCTGATACAACTGATGTTATCTCTTCATCAAGGTTTATCAACCTCTGTATATACGCATCGCGATTATTCTCGTAAAATGAACGGTTCTCAGGATCTATCCGTATCAGGCCATTAGCGATATTTTGTACCATAATCTGCGCATTAGGAGGCGACATCCATACATGAGGATCTATTGGTGCATGAAAGCTGTCCCCCTCTTTGCCTTCGTATATATCTATACCCTTTGAGCAGTCTACAACCAGCATGTTCTTATTTGCCGTGATAAATTTGTCCATCCATGTAAGTTCGAATTCGATCCCTGAGCCAACCATGGCATACATGGAAGACTGGGAAAGATCCTGCATCTGGCTCGGCATGGGTTCATATGTGTGAGGGCTCGCACCGGGAGGAATCATGACATTGATCCTAATTTTTTCTCCGCCAACATTCTCTACGAAATCGGCCTGGGTTAAAATGGTAACTGTAACCCCCAGTCTATGATCAGTTTGAGTATACCCGGTACAGGATACTAATAATAAGGACAGGGGAAAGAACATTGTACTGACTGCGAGTATTAATGATAATTTTCGGATACAACGTTTCATATACCTGATGGCTAAGGCATGGCCTTCTGGCAATCCGGGCAGGTGCCGATAAATTCCAGCAAGTGCCGGTCAACCTTGAACCCCGTTCCCTTCGAGAGCTTTATTTCGATATCTTTGAGATCACAATCAGTGAAATCGACAACTTTCTTGCACCTGGAGCAGACCAGGTGATGGTGGTGCTTAACCGGCCTCCGTACAACATAGCTATGGCAATTACCACCCGTATATAGCTCGCAAACAAGCCTCAGGTTTAAAAGTATATTTATGGTACGGTATATAGTAGCGAGACCTATTCCCTGGCAACCATCACTAACCCGTTTATGTATGGATTCCGGTGTAAAGTGACTATGGCTACCCGCGATAGAATTAATTACAGCTTTCCTTTGAGGGGTAATCTTATAGCCATTTTTCTTTATAGTAATTAAAAGCTTCGTTTTCATAGCCTAATTGAAAATCATTATCAATTACAGATTATATTATCGGCCGCTTTTTCTGTCAATGGAGACTGATCAATTCTTAAACAGAAAGCATCCTTGGCTGATTCCATTGATATAATGTTAGTATTAGTTCTAAAAAGTTACATGGGGCAAAGAGAACATGACAGATACGACGCCCAATAAAATTATTCTTGCCATAGCGGCGCTTTCAACTTTTCTGGTCACATTCATGGGCTCCTCCGTTAATATCGCACTTCCTTCTATCAGCAACGATCTACAGATAGATGCCGTCATGGTCAACTGGGTCTCTACTGCCTACCTTTTAGCAACTGCTACATGTCTGTTACCGTTTGGAAGACTCGCGGATATCTACGGGAGAAAGAAGATACTTTCTATCGGGGTAACGGTGTTCACGGCAGCCTCTATTGCCATTCTTTTTATCACTTCCGCCGGTGAACTTATTGCATTGCGGGTAGTCCAGGGGGTTGGGAGCGCCATGATCGCAACAACCGGAATAGCAATCATTACCTCTGTATTTCCTTCCCATGAACGAGGCAGGGCACTCGGCATCAATATAATGGCCACGTATCTCGGGCTTTCGCTGGGCCCCGTTTTGGGGGGTACACTGACAGAGAGCTTTGGCTGGCGGAGCATATTCATGGTGGTTATTCCCATGGGAATAACTGCGATACCTCTAATAATGTACAAAATTAGAGGTGAATGGGCTGAGTCAAAGGGAGAAAAATTCGATCTGGCTGGCTCGGTGATATATGGTGTATCACTTGTAGCCATAATATACGGGTTTTCCATCCTCCCCGGTGCTATGGGCGTAATACTGGTAACCGGCGGTGTATTTGGTATCGTGGCCTTTGTGCGAAGAGAAAGAAATATAGAGAGCCCCCTTTTTAACGTACGCCTTTTTGGCAAGAACAGGATGTTCGTCTTGTCCAACGTTACACATCTTCTGAGTTATACCACGACGTTTTCGATAGCGTTTTTACTTAGCCTCTATCTCCAATATATCAAGGGCCTCAGCCCGCAAAGCGCAGGTCTGGTTCTTGTTACTATGGCTGCGGTACAGAGTGGCTTTGCGACGGTAGCGGGAAAACTATCCGACCGGTTTGAGCCACGTATACTGGGAACGGTAGGCCTCGCATTAATATCCATAGGTCTTTCCCGCCTGATACTTTTAGACAGCAATACCAGCATCGGCAGCATCATAGCGATACTCGTATTGATCGGTTTTGGACGCGCGCTTTTTATACCGCCCAATACCAACGCCATAATGACCTCGGTCAACAGAAAGGAGTACGGAGTTGCCTCGGCAAGCCTGGCAACAATGCGCCAGGTAGGCATGACATTCAGCATGGGAATAACCATTTTGTTGTTCGCGGTCGGTATAGGCAGAGTAGAAATTACACCCCAGTACTATCCTGCCTTTCTTGATATTACAAAAACAGCTTTCACTATTTTTACCGTCATATGCACCATAGCTATTCCGTTATCGATAAAAAGGGGAAATATTCACCAGCATATGTAAAATAATGGCCGTCGTGAAATACGGGATAATTATTAACGTTCCAGCAATATACTTAGCTTATATTAACCCGCATTCTCCTCGATATCTTGCTTTTTAGCTTCAGCAAGAAATTGTTCCAGTTTATCGTGTTGCCCTGCCATTATAAGGACATCATTCTCCTTTATGGCCTCACTTTGTCGAGGATTCATCGTTATTTCCTCACCTCTTAGTATGGCAAAAACTGCGATCTGCCATTTGCCTTTATAGCCAAGTTCAAGATCGGACAATTTTTTACCCAGTAAATAGGGCGGTGCGGTAAACTTTATTATTCCGTAATTTTTCATTAAAGGCATATAGTCGTCTACATCAATCAGCGTAAGCCCCTGCGCCAGTTTGGTTCCCGTCTCCCATTCGGGATATACGATCCGGTCGGCACCGATTTTTTCCAGGATACTGCCATGCAGCTCGCTTTCTGCCCGGGCTATAACATACTGAACGCCCAGTTTCTTGGTTAAAATGGTGGCAAGTATGTTGGTTTCTATTCTCGAACTCATGCTTATCACCGCGATATCGAAATTACCGATGCCCAGTTCCTTTAAAACCGCCTCATTTGTGGCGTCAGCCTGCACGGCATGGGTTACCTGTGATGAAATCTGCTGTACCTTTCTCTCGTTTATATCCAGAGCCATTACATCGTGCCCCATATTTGCGGTGGTAATGGCGACGGCAACCCCAAATTGCCCCTGACCTATAACCACTATCTGCTTTTTCATATTTACCTCCTATCCAATTCTTATATTTTCTTTCGGATACCTGTACATGCTCGGCCTCTGGTGCTGTAACAAAGCAAGGGTAATAGCAAGCGGACCAAGCCTGCCTATGAAAATAACTACCGCGATAATAACCTTGCCCATACCGGATAGAGAAGGGGTAATGCCGGTAGAGAGGCCAACGGTACCAAAAGCTGAGAATGCCTCAAATAGAATATTTATAAAACTGAAGTCCTCAGTCATGGTAAGGATAAAAGTTGCCACGAAAATTACCGAAAAGGAGAGGATTATAACCGAAATAGCCCTATATATCTGGCTGGGATTGAACTCACGACCGAATGCCTGCGGTTGCTCCTTTCCAGTGACTGTGCTCCATATGGTTGCTATAACCATTCCGAATGTATTAACCTTAATACCTCCTGCAGTAGAACCCGAAGCACCTCCGACAAACATTAAAAACATGGTAAAGAAAAGGGCATAAGGCGCCAGCGAAGCGATTTTAATCGTTGTAAATCCAGCAGTTCTCGAGGTTACGGAGTGGAAAAAAGCACCTAGCATGGTATCACTGGTGGATAAACCGGCAAAGGCTGCAGGGTCGGCAAGATGAGTAACATAAATTACCACCGTCCCCATGCCCAGCAACGAGATGGTAGAATAAAATATTAGTTTGCTATCCAGCGAAATTTTAAACGGACTCCGGTACTTTAGAAAATCGGATAAAAATATATAGCTAACACCACCCAGCATTATGAGAACGGCAATTGGAATCAGGAGACCTATGTCGGTTCTATGTTGAGTAAAGCTCTGGAAATTACCGAATAGATCAAAACCAGCGTTGTTGAAAGCTGAAATAGCATGAAAAAAGGATTTCCATGTCGCTTGCAAAAAGGGTTCCCTATTCGAAAAGTAGAGAAATAGAATGAACGCACCTGCTGTTTCCGATAACAGGGTAAACAGGGCCATACGTTTTATAAGCCCTACAACACCTCCCAGGCGGGTTAGGCCTATGGACTGGCCGATCAATAGTCTTTCCCTGAGGCCAACTCTACGACCAAACATGAGTAACAAGAGGGTAGCGCTGGTCATAAATCCGAAACCACCGATTTGTATCAGGGCCAGTATTACTCCCTGGCCGAAACCACTCCAATAAGAACCGGTATCCACTACCACGAGACCAGTAACACACACAGCGGATGTCGACGTAAAAAACGCGTTAATAGAGGAGGTCGGATTTCCAGATACACTGGCTGATGGCAACATGAGTAGAATACCGCCCACGGCTATAAGGATAGCGAAGCTATAAATAAGCCAAAGCGAAAGAGACCTGCTGTTTCTTTCCCTGGGTAAAGGAATGCGCAATCGCCAGGATAATGCACGGCGTACTGGTGGTGCCTGGTTTCGAGACATATAGTAAGAATTTGACATAATATAGCCACCACAGGTTTTTTTGATATTGGTGCTTACAATTTAGATTAGCTATGTCGGCGTGTCAAGTGCGAATACCTGCTTGACAATATCAGTTAAATTTATGAAAGAAGACCCTTATACTATATCATAGATGGTAAAATACTTTAGGATTGTCATGAATAGGAATTTACATATCAGTAATTCTCTTTGAATCAGGTGCGAAAATAATGGATATAAATATTATCAGGTTCGGGCAGGTTCATGATTCAGCTCTGAACGAAATTAGAGACCTCGTTTACCAGTCGTACAGTGCCCTGGGGGAGCCAAAGGGAGGCAGCGTTACCATAAATATATATGAATGCGGTAACGCTCAACAGTTTTTCGCCACACACGACGCCCTGGAAGGAAGGCCCCGAATTTGCATATATCTGGACAGATTAAACGGTTTACCAACAGATGTGATTATAGCCGGGATAAGAAGACAGGTTGTGCATTCTATTATCCATGGCTCTCTTGAATACTATCTGATAAAGTTTCCACTAGACATCAGGAAAATACTGGATCGGCATACTATACCCTATGACTTCGGGAACAGTCTTTTGTACAGCATTGCTATGGCTTCCAAGGAATACGAAGTGACCTGTTACCTGCGTAACCATGGCTTTACCATGGAACAGTTGCTATATTCTAAATACATATTGTCGCCCAACGATGAAGAAATACTGGCCTGGCGTATATCGTCGACCAACCGGTTGCATAAAGTCCTCTATCTCGTCGCCCTGATAAGAGATATTAGCTGTGCTATGCCTTTACTATGTGAGGATAATATAAAAGAAGAGATGGCAAGCTTGATAAGCAGAAAGGCCGCCCACCTGGATGGAGAGTCACAGTTAAAGCTCAATAATGTCATATATCGGGAAAATGAATTTTTAGGTACCGATAGCTTTGTTAATATAGATGTCATGACGCGAATGGTAACGAAGGAAATACTGCTCACCGAATTTAATTAAATCGACGATGACAGGGGGTACTATGATAGAAATAGACCGGGAAAGCCTGGAATCCTATTTAAGGCAAAACATGGGTGGTTCGGTTAAGTTAAAGTCAATAGAGGGCATAGGTGAGTGGGGTAAACAGGCAATGAAGGAATTTGGTTATGGAAAGTCATTAAAGGTCGACTACGAAAAAGATGGCCACGAGGAAAGCGTGGTATTTTCCACGATGCGCGGCGACCGCTACGGTCACCAGTTCTATTGGGACCGGGCAGCCATATTTATGTTCGAATACGATACCAGTCCCAGAATGGACAGACACGTAAGGCCAAAAGGGCTCGGTTACATCGACGAATCAGGAAAACTTGTTCCGGTCAGAAATCCCAAAGAGTTTTTTATTGTAAATGAACTGGCTGAAGGAGAACCTTATTATATAGAACTGGAAAGAATTGCTAAAAATGGCCTGGGCAACCAGGAAGAGAAATATTCTCGTGAATTTGCGCGCTGGCTTGCACATATTCATGGCGATAAGCATAATGACCCGGATATCTATCTACGCCGTATAAGACAACTTATTGGTGATTCGGAATGCATCTGGGGTATCATAGATGCGTATCCAAATACATTTCCATTTTTCCGTCCAGAAATGTTTAAGAAACTGGAAAAGGATCTTATCGATTGGCGCTGGAAATTACGGAACTATACCCACAGACTTGCAGTTACCCACGGAGATTTCCATCCCTGGAACGTGCTTATGAGAAACAATAATGAATTTACTGTCCTGGACCGAAGCAGGGGAGAATGGGGGGAACCAGCAGACGATGTCGCTGCCATGAGTTCTAACTATCTTCTTTACGGTATTTATAAATACGGAAGGTTAATGGGAGAATTCGAAATATTGTACCGAAATTTTTGGGAAGAATACCTCCTTACGACAGGGGACAACGAGATACTGGAGGTGGTGGCACCTTTCTACGTCTTTCGTACGCTTGTAATGGCAAATCCGGAGTGGTATCCGAGACATCCGGTTGGAATACGCAAGGCATTACTTAGAATATGCCAGAACGTCCTATTGGATAGCCGCTTTGACTACAAGGATATCAATAAATACCTGTAATATGTTACCCGAAATGAAAAGCGAAGAAGACCATGGTTGGGTAATCTGGTTTGTGGGTTTACCCGGTTGCGGTAAAAGTACATACGCCAGAGCAGTCTACACCCTATTAATAAAAAAGGGTATCAGTGTTAAATATCTCAGCATGGATGAAAGAAGGGAGTACTATTGCCACGAACCACGGTACAATGAACAAGAACGACTGCAGGTATATAGGAAGTTTGCAGATGATTCGGCGGAGATAGCCGGTAATGGTAACAATGTAATAATGGATGGCACGGGACATAGAATTTCAATGAGGGAATACATGAGAAGTATGATTCCATATTTTGCCGAGATCTATGTCAGATGTGCGCTAGCTACTGCCATGAAAAGGGAGCAGGAAAGGCCCGAAGGCCGTGTAATGGCCGAAATATACAATAAGGCTATAGAACGCAAAAAGTCGGGACGACAGGAGAGAGGACTGGGTGAAGTAATAGGAGTCGATGTCGAATTCGAAGAAAATCCTGCTGCTGAATGCGTTATAGATAGTGAAAGGGAAGGTGTGGAGGAAGGTCGAGATAAGGTAGTTGACTTTTTAAACAGGCAGTGGAAAGTGAACCGATAGAATGCCTACAGCAATTTATCTTATAAGGCATGGACAGACCGATTCAAATTTCAAGGGAATATATATGGGTCGGTCCAACGAAAACATAAACTATACGGGTTATAAACAGGCATATCGCTTATCTTCGAGACTGTCGGCTGTATCGCTGTCAGCAATATACAGTAGCCCTCTAAGGCGGGCAAAAGTTACTGCTGACATAATTTCTCGACCACATAGGCTTGGAGTGGTGTATCTTGACGAAATCACCGAAATATTTCCCGGCCAGTGGCAGGGTATGAAAAGAGAGGAAATAAAAAGCCGCTGGCCGGATTTATGGTACCAATCTAGACATGATCCCTCAAATATAAGGCTACCTGATGGCGAGAGTTATCAGGAAGCCACCAAAAGGGCGCTTTCTGGCTTAAACAGAGTAGCCAACGAACATAGAGGAGGAAGTGTTGTTATGGTTACCCACGATGTAATTATAAGGGTGCTGGTAGCTCACGTGCTCGGCGTAACCAACAGTATATACCGCCACCTTGAAGTCGATAATGCATCCATTACCAGGATACTTATAGATAACCCGCCCCTGTTAGCTACATTTAACGATACAACTCATCTCACAAATCTTTAAAAGGACGATCTATTTCATTATATGATGCCCCGAAGTTTAAGAGAATTCACTCTTTCTCTTCGATACAAATACAAGCGATATTATACCTAGAACCGTACCTACCGGCAGTAAAGGTATGGCCAGGATTGACCCGGCAAGAGCCAAACCCCACACCTTCCTCATCAGGGCAAAAATACCCCCTATAAGGGCAACCACACCAAGCCCTATGAGCCCCCCGCCTATCGCAGAAAGGGTTTCTCCCAGTCCATACATTTGGCCAGCAAGTCCACCGCTAAAAGCAAATGACGCACCTATGCCAATACCGTAGCAACCGGAGATAATGTTCATAATACCTGCCGCGGTCACTTTTTTCGTTTTTTCCATGTGATCATAACCTCCATTATCTGTATTACTTAACGTGTTGCGTTCTCGGTTCGCCAAAGATCGGCTGAATATCGTTTGGCTTTACATTATACGACAAACGACCAATATGGGGCCATTACTTGCTAAATGTGTGGTTTTATCAGTTTTTCAAGCTCCTTTATATGGTCCTCCTTGTCCGCAATTAATTTATCCCAGAAATCAGCGCACTCGTTGCAATCACCTGCATCCTGCTTATAACTATTCCTGATTCGCCAGAGACTTTTACTCTCTTCAAGTAACTGCTCCATAAGATTGTAGGTATTGTTGTCTAACATGTTATTACCCCCTTTAATATTTTTTCTGTTTCTTTATGTACCAATATTTTAATAAAAAGATTTGTTACACCATCACGCACATGATTTGTGCCACATACTGAGATATTCGCTTACCTCATCATCGGTAAGGTCGTACCAGTTAGCGTAAAAACTGGCCACTGCAAAGGGATATGAATGATCTATACGTATGCAAACGATAGCGTCACAAAGCGGCTTTATCATGGAATAGGCATTACCAGAGGCTACAGGGCTTGCAACCACTATCCTTGCTGCCCTTTGTCTTTGTACCGATTTAATCGCGGCCACCATGGTGAAACCGGAAGCAAGGCCGTCATCTATAATTACCGCGTACTTGTTCATCAATGAGCTGGCCGGAATATCACCCCTAAATAACTCGGCCCTGCGCCTGATCTCGGCTACTACCTGTTCGGCCTGATACTCTATCTGACGATGACTCAAACCCAGCCTGTTTACCAGTGATTCATTCAAGAAGATAGTGCCGTCTTCTGCAACTGCACCGTAGCCCGCCTCCGGATTACTGGGAATGGGAATTTTTCGCGTGACCACTATATCCAGAGGGGATTTCAGCGCTTTGGCGACCTCTACCGATATGGGTACACCACCCCTGGGTACGGCTAACACAATCATTTCTTCAGAGCCATATGGTTTCAGCATACCGGCAAGCTGCTTTCCCGCTTCAGTCCTGTCCCCGAAGAGCACTTTATCCTCGTAACCCATTATATATCCCCTCTGCGTAATTAAGCCCGATGGAAATTGATAAACAGAAGTAATTAGGAAGATATGTCGTCAGTCCTGGTTTTCCCAGAATTCTTTGATGTCGCGGGGTAAAATATCCTTAATATCTTCTATCTCACCGCTATCTATATGCCTGTCAATTATTCTGAATACGGACCTTGCCATAACACTTGCATCTACCTGGGGTTGCTTAACGAACTGCTCCTGGATATTGGCGAGGAATTCTTCCCTATCGAATTTTACTGGTTTACCGGACGGCTGCCATTCGTCATAGTAAAAACCCCTGATCAGCATTGGTAACTGGGCCCCAAAGTCGGTAGCTTCTTCTGCAGTCAAGCGGTCGCGAAGCGAATGAAGTACAGACCTCAGTATAAGGTAAGCCTGATGGCGGTCATCAATGCCCGTCTCCTCCATAACCTCTTTCAGCCAGATATTCGTTCTCTGGATGGTGGTATCAAGTGCTGCTACCCCGGCTATACTCTGCATAACTATTGCCTCCTCTCAGTTACCTTGCAATAATATATTTACGGTCAACCTTACAGTAGAGATATTACGACTTATTTAAATAGGGAGATATCCGTAAATTTACGCAATTATGGAAAATATAGACCTGATTAGCTGGGGGCTACTAGAAGGTAAGGAATATGTTTAGAAAGAGGCACAGCGGCGCAAATATTAACCCGGATCCGACATTAGAATACCATGCTGGAGGGCATAGCGGAGAAGATCTGACTGATTGCACAGATTAAGCTTTCGCATTGCATTCGCGCGATGAGTTTCTACCGTACGGCGGCTTATGAACAGTTGCTCTGCGATTTCGGCATTGGTATAGCCGTGAGCGGCCATCTGAAGTATTTCGCGTTCCCGTTTGCTCAAGGACTCATACGGATCTGCCGGTACTGAATCAGGCTTTTCCAGATAGGCGTCAACCACAACATCAGTGAGCGACGGCCCAAGGTAACGATGCCCGACAGATACCTCCCTTACAGCCTTTACCAGTTCGGAGGATACCGATTTCTTGACCACGTAAGCCTTTGCTCCTGCCTGCAGGGCTTCGAGGACGTACTTTTTATCTCCAAACATGGATAATACTACTATTGCCGTTTCAGGACAGTTTTCCTTTACCTGCCGCGCCACCTCGATTCCGCTGAGGTCATCGAGCATTATATCAAGCACCAGCACCGCAGGTTTTAGTTCACTTGTAAGCCTAATAGCCTGAATGCCGCTCGACGCTTCGCCCACCACATTGAAGTCGGGCTCTTCTTCTAGAAGTACCCTTATTCCCTGCCTCACTACAGCATGGTCATCAGCAAGTAGTATTGAAGTCATTCCATTTAAACCTTAGCAAGTACTCTCGAAAGGGTTGACTTTTCTAACCCAATTTATTGTAAACCATTTTTTTATCTTTTGAAAGAAAGTAAATTCAACAAGGTCAAAGATACGTGCTTTTTTATCCTGAAATGAGTACCTATACGGATATTAACAATAACCCACATATCGGTATCATGAAATAATTCTTAAGAACAATAATATCATCTCGAAATCAATAAATGCAGGGTGAAAATAATGAAACAGCAGTACATAACTCAGGAATGGCCAGGCAAATCTAAAAATTCATCCAGGGGTTCCAGTATGACGATGTCCCCGGCAAGAGGGGTTTCTCGCATGTATTTCAAGGATACTGAACAATATCCGTTACTCAATACGGAAGAGGAGCAAGATCTGGGACGGCAAATAGAAGCGGGAAAATGCCTTTCTGAACTAACGGACAGATATTCGACAGAAAATTGCCAAGGCCCGGGGGCAGTGGCAATTCTAAGACATATTTTACAGAGTATTAGTCAAAAAGCAGCATTATTCGAATCACTGGAAAACACACTTGGTCTGGATAAGACTCCCTCTATTGCTGTGAGGCTGCGATCCGAGGTTTTATCCAGGGTCCTCGATAAACACCTTGAGCCAGCCGTAATTAACACCATTTCGCAAGGCTGGGGCGAAAGCACCGCTGAAGTGGACCGGAAGCTTGTAGATCTTTCCATAGAATGCCGTCTTATACCCTGGCACATTATGGGCGGAGAATGCGATATCTCCGGAGTGGATGAAATGGACTTAACAATTTCTTCGCCAGATTTTACTGAGGCAATAAAAGCAAGGGAATCCGACGTAGTCTCGCATTTCAACTGGATTATAAAGAGAATGAAGGCTTCAATTAACCGTCTGGTATTGGCTAATCTGAGGCTCGTAATTTCGGTGGCAATGAAAAACCAGGAAAAGGGGTTACCGCTTCCTGATCTTATACAGGAAGGCAATTTAGGGTTAATACATGCCGTGGACCGATGGGACTACCGGCGTGGATACAGGTTCAGTACCTACGCTACATGGTGGATTCGTCAGGGCATTAACAGGGCGATAGCCAATCAATCTCGTATGGTCCGCCTTCCGGTACATATGGTTGACGCACTGAGCAGGCTCAAAAGAGAAAAACAGCGCCTTTATCAGGAGGAGGGGAGAATTCCGACTAACGAGGAGTTGGCAAAAGCCATAGATTTACCTGTAAAAAAGGTAGAAGAGCTGTCGATTATGAGTATGAGGGAACCCACCTCCCTGGAAACACCAGCCGGAGATGAGGGCCAGCTTGCCGATTTTGTATCCGATGGAGTGACCCCGACCCCGGAGGAGGAAACAACAGGTATTATTCTACGAGAGAAATTGAGAGAGGTCCTACAGGTACTATCCGAGAGAGAGAAAAAGGTTATCGAGCTCAGATTCGGGCTGCGTAACAGACGTACCAGCACGCTCGAAGAGATAGGCGACCAGATGGGTGTTTCCCGGGAAAGGATAAGGCAACTGGAAAGAGCCGCACTGGAAAAACTTCGACATCCGAACCTGAGCGGTCATTTAAGGGAATATCTCTGGTAGTTATCAATAAATAACATATGACTTATTGCCATTTAATAAAGGAATATTATCATGACCAGAAGAGTTGCCGTAATTATCAGCGGTGGCTGTATGACAATACTGTTAATAAATAATTAATATAATTCAGGAGGATAAAATGACGACCACTATTGGCATTAACGGGTTCGGAAGGATCGGGAGATTAACGCTACGGGCAATGATGGAACGCTACAGGAACGACCTGGAGGTCGCTGTATTAAATGACCTTACCGACACAACTACCAATGCTCACCTGTTTAAATGGGATAGTACCTATGGCAAATATTCTGATAGCGTCGAGGCAAAAGACGACTCTATTGTCCTGGACGGTAAAGAAATAAAGGTATTCTCCGAACGCGATCCTGAAAAAATTCCCTGGGGAGAATACGGCGTTGATATAGTAATAGAGTCCACAGGCGTTTTTCGCGACGCGGATAAAGCGAAGGCGCACCTAAAAGGTGGAGCGAAGAAGGTCATCATTTCTGCACCGGCCAAGAATGAAGACGTAACCCTTTTATTGGGCGTAAACGAAGATGTCTATATTCCAGAAAAGCACAATATCATATCCAATGCTTCATGTACCACAAACTGTATTGCTCCGGTAGTAAAGGTATTACATGACAACTTCGGGGTGAAAAGGGGAATAATGTCAACAATCCATGCATATACCAACGATCAAAGGCTTCTGGATACATTTCACAAGGATCTCAGGCGCGCAAGGTCTGCTGCCAGCAATATAGTACCTACAACGACGGGCGCTGCCAAGCTGGTCGGTAAACTTATACCGGGACTCGAGGGAAAGATTGATGGCATGGCGATCCGAGTGCCGGTACCTGTGGGTTCAATAGTTGACTTTGTGGCCGAGTTGGATCGGGAGATTACCATTGATCAGGTAAATAATGCATTCAGGGAAGCATCCACCGGAAAACTCAAAGGTATCCTGGAATACAGTGAAGAGGAGCTGGTAAGCACTGACTGCGTGGGCAGTAATTACAGCGCCATTTTCGATGCAAAAAGTACCATGGTTATGGAGTCAAGCATGGTCAAGGTTCTCGCCTGGTACGACAATGAATGGGGTTATAGCTGCCGACTGGCCGATATGGCAAAATATGTAGCCGACAGAGGGCTTTAATTTACGGAGGTTTAAAATGGAAATTCAGTACGGGGCGGAAGTAGTGGATAAAAACGAGAAGCCCATAGGTGTTGTCGACTACCTGGTAAGAAACACCTATACCGGAGAAATAAGCAAATTCAAGGTCAAAACAGAGCTCGCTGAATCAGATCTGTTATTTTCACCTGAAGACGTGGTGGAACTGAAGCCGAACAGAGTAAAAATGAACTTTTCTTTCGATTGATGGAAAATAGCGTTTTGAATTAAAGGATGAGGTGTTAATTGCCTATACACAATGCCGAGGTCGGTGAGGTATTCAATGAATATGCCGACCTCCTTGAAATTGAAGGTGCAAATGAATTCCGGGTGCGAGCTTACCGGACGGCGGCTCGCAACATCGCAGATTTTCCACGCAGCATTTCCGATATGGTTCAACAAAAAGAAAACCTTTCTGGTTTACCCGGCCTGGGGAAAGATCTGGCAGGAAAAGTTGCCGAGATTGTGAATACGGGAAAGCTTACCCAGCTCGAGGAGTTAAAGAAAAAGCTTCCAGTAGAACTAATAGCTATATCCAAACTTGCTGGTCTCGGGCCCAAGAAGACCGGCATCATATACCAGAAGCTCGGTATTACAAGCATAGAAGGACTCGAAGAAGCAGCCAGCGCAAAAAGGATAAGGGATCTTCCCGGTTTCGGTGCTAAAACAGAGCAGAAAATACTCGAAGAGATCGGAAGAAAAGCAAAGGGTGGAGGCGAAAAGCGATACAAACTTTCTGTTGCCATGGAAATTGCTCAGCCCCTCATGGAGTATTTAAAAAATACGAAAGGTGTCAAAAAAGTAGAAGCGGCCGGTAGTTACCGTCGTAAAAAGGAAACCATTGGTGACCTCGACATACTGGTAACACATAAAAAGGGCGCTCAGGTTATGGAGCGTTTCGTCGAATACGAGGATGTTGAACGGATTATATCTAAAGGTGAAAAAAGATCGAGCGTGGTTTTAAGGTTTGGCATGCAGGTCGACCTGAGAGCGTTCGCAGAGTCCAGCTATGGAGCTGCTTTGCATTACTTTACAGGTTCACAGGCCCACAACATCGCTGTCCGTAAAATCGGGGTCAAAAAAAACCTGAAGATCAACGAATACGGGGTATTTAAAGAAAAAAACAAGATAGCCGGCCGATCAGAGGATGAGGTCTATTCTACGGTAGAGCTTCCCTACATCGAACCGGAACTTCGAGAGAATAATGGAGAAATCGAGGCGGCTAAAAAGGGAAATTTGCCTGATCTTGTAACCCTTGAAAACATTAAGGGAGATTTTCATATCCATACTAAAACTACCGATGGACGCAGTACTCTGGAAGAAATGGCAAGGGCGGCTAAAGACAGGGGATATGAATACATTGCCATCACTGAACATTCGAAACACGTATCTGTCGCCAAAGGATTGGACCGTAAACGTTTGGCAGAGCAGATAGATACGATAGACCATCTAAACGAGAAATTGGATGGTATTACGGTACTTAAGGGCATAGAACTGGACATACTTGAGGATGGTTCCCTCGATTTACCCGACGATATACTACGCAAGCTAGACCTGGTGGTATGCGCCGTACATTATAAATTCAATCTATCCGCAGAGAAACAGACGGAAAGAATTCTGCGGGGGATCGACAACCCGTATTTTACTATACTGGCTCATCCTACCGGTCGCATGATCGGAGAACGTGAACCGTACCCGCTAAAGATGGAAAAAATAATGAAAGCCGCGAGGGATACCGGGACGGTTCTCGAACTTAACGCACAACCGGCAAGGCTGGACCTTACCGATGTTCATGCCAAGATGGCAAAGGAAAACGGCGTCATGGTCGCCATATCCACCGATGCACATAGCGTTAATGAAATGCAGTTCATGCAGTTCGGTGTTTATCAGGCCCGCCGTGGATGGCTGGAAGCAGAAGGTGTCCTCAACACGCGTAGATGGAAAGATCTGAAGAAAATACTTAAGAAAAGATGAATGGCTATGGATTTTAAAAAAAGCCCAAATACAGATTTTAAAGATATTAGCAAAATTACCGAAGATGAGGCCGCAAAAGAAGTGGAAGCCCTCAGGGAAGGCATAGAATACCATAATTATCTTTACTATATTAAGAACCAACCCGAAATTTCAGATACGACCTATGACAAATTATTCAAGAGACTGGAGAACCTTGAGGAGAACTTTCCTGATTTGGATTCCCACGATTCTCCCACACACCGCGTCGGTGCGGAGCCGGTAAGCAAGCTGAAGAAGGTCAAACACACCATGCCCATGCTGAGCCTCAATGCGGTTTCAGAGAATAGTGAAGTAAAAGAATTCGTTGATTTCATTAAAAGAAACGCAGGCAAAGATGCCGTTTTTACCATCGAACCAAAGTTCGATGGCGTGTCGGTGGAGATAGTGTATGAGAATGGAAGGTATAAATACGGTGCAACCCGCGGGGATGGCCAAACAGGAGAAGATATATCGGAAAATATCAAGACAATTCACTCCATTCCACTACGGCTCCAGGGGGATCGTGATTTGCCTTCTTTACTTGCCGTTAGAGGTGAGGTCTTCATGCTTAAAAGGGGTTTCCAGCAGCTGAATAAAGAGAGGGCTGAGCAGGGGGAAGAACCTTTTGCAAACCCGCGGAATGCTACGGCGGGTCTCTTGCGTCAGCTGGACCCGCGAATGGTATCAGGTAGACCCCTCGATGTCCGTTTCTACGATACCCTTCTTGCCGAAGGGATAAACATCACGTCGCACAGCGAAACATTTCATAAATTTGTAAAATGGGGGCTTAAAACTGATCCTCACAATAAAAAATGCTCGTCAATCGATGAGATAAAAGACAAATACGATGAACTAAGCGAAACCCGTGACAGCATGGCATACGAAATAGACGGGCTTGTGATAAAACTTGATGACCTTGAACTCAGAAAAAAGCTCGGCACCCGGCAAAGGAGTCCTCGCTGGGCTATAGCTTGGAAGTTTCCGCCCAAGCAGGAGATAAGCAGAATAGAGGATATAGCCATTCAGGTGGGGAGAACCGGGAAACTAACCCCGGTTGCACTTCTTCAGCCCGTTGACGTCGGTGGCGTAACCATAAGCAAAGCAACATTACATAACGAAAACGAAGTTCGCCGCAAGGACTTAAGGATAGGTGATAAAGTCAGGGTAGCCAGAGCAGGCGATGTCATTCCCGAGGTAGTGGAACGGGTTGATGATAAAGATGCCGATCGAGGCCAGGAGTTTAACATGCCGACAAAGTGCCCCGCCTGCGGCAGCGAAATAGTCAGGGAGGGTGCATATCATTTTTGTCCGGGATTAACCTGCCCTCCGCAACTAGTGGGAAGAATAGTCCATTATGCTTCCCGCGAAGCGCTTAACATTACTGGCCTCAGCGCTAAGACTGCGAAACAATTGGTAGAAAGAGACCTGGTAAAGGACATATCCGATCTCTACCGGCTTTCAGTCGACGACATCCTTGGGCTGGAGAAATTTGCTCAAAAGTCAGCACAACAATTACATGGGGCTATTCAGGATTCAAAAAGGCCACAGCTTGACCGGTTCCTGTATGCACTGGGAATAAGGCACGTCGGAGAGCACATTGCGCAGGTGCTCACCAGAAACTTCCAAAATCTCGATGCTATCAAAAACGCAAGCAAAGAGCAACTGGAAAAGGTACCAGAAATAGGACCCGAAGTAGCAAACAGCGTAGTGGAATTTTTTAAAGAGGAGAAAAATAAGAGGGTACTGACGCGTTTATTCGAGTCAGGCATGCAGGTAGAAGAGGTAATCCCGCCAGAGGGAAAGCAACCGCTCGAAGGGAAGACGTTCGTGTTTACGGGTTCTCTTGAAAAATACAAACGTTCTGAAGCGGAAAGAACTGTCGAGTCGCTGGGTGGCAGGGCATCATCCAGCATTAGCAGTAACACCGATTACCTGGTGGTGGGTGAAGAACCGGGCACAAAGCTGGATGAAGCAAAAAGGCAAAATGTAAAAATTATTAATGAAAGTGAATTTGAGAAGCTTGTTTCAAAGGAATAATAATCGATTGACAGGTATGGTTCGTCATGGCGGATAAAACAAAGATACATATCGGTACATCCGGCTGGCACTACGAGCACTGGAAAGGGATCCTCTATTCTAAGGACATTGCCGATGATCGCTATCTAGAGGAGTATATAAAACATTTCAAAACTGCGGAAATAAATAACAGCTTTTATAACCTTCCCGATAGCAAAACCGTTGAGAACTGGCGAAACAAGGTACCCGATTACTTCATTTTTTCAGTTAAGGCGAGCCGCTATATAACGCACATGAAAAAGCTTAAGGATCCGGAAAAGTCTTTTGGTAATTTTATCGACAGAATTAAACTATTACGGGAAAAGCTGGGTCCGATTTTATTCCAGTTACCGCCCAATTGGAACGTTAATCTTGATCGCCTGAAAGAATTCATATCCAAACTACCGGACGGCTACCGCTACACGTTCGAATTCCGCGATCCCACCTGGTTCGGTGAGGAAACCGAAAATATCCTTGCCGAAGCCGGCATCGCCTTCTGTATCTATGACTTTGAAGGAAGACAATCTCCCCATGCGATAACAAGCGATTTTGTTTATATACGTCTACATGGCCCAGACGGAGCCTACCGTGGTAAATATAACGAAAAGTCATTATCCCAATGGGCAAACCTGATGTCATCGTGGGCGGACGAAAAAAGAGAAATATTTTGCTATTTCGATAATGACGAGGCCGGTTACGCGGCGCAAAATGCCCTAAATCTAAGGGAACTCCTTGGAGAGAAAGGAGGGTAAAATGCCTGAACTCCCGGATGTAGAAGCCTTTAGAGGATATTTCAATGATACATCTCTAAACAAAAGAGTAAAAGAGCTTGAGGTAAGAAGCGATGATATACTGGATGACGTTTCAAAAGAACAACTGATATCCTCGATTGAGGGACGTAGATTCGAACAAACGGAGCGTCTCGGAAAACACCTAATGGTTAAACTGGAAAAGGATAAATGGATGGCTATGCATTTCGGCATGACGGGTTATTTCTCTTATTTTAAGAACACTGGCGATATTCCGAAGCACACCCGTATCCTGTTTCATTTTGACAACGGCTACAAACTCGCCTTTGTGCTACAGAGAAAACTGGGCCGAATTGCCCTTGTAGAAAGTAAAGAAGACTTAAAAAAAGGCCATAATCTTGGTCTGGATGCCCTTGAGATAGGATTCGAAGATTTCAAAAATGCTGTTACGGGCACCAAATCTTCAATAAAATCTGCCCTTATGAAACAAAATAAAATAGCCGGAATAGGAAACATTTATTCGGATGAAATATTATACCAGTGCGAAATATCACCCGAGACCAAAACCAACAACCTTGAAGTAGATGATCTGCGCATGCTTTTTAAAAAAATGAGAGAGGTTCTAAATATTGCTATAAAAAACGATGCTGACCCACACAAGATGCCAAAAGACTATCTTCTGCCTAACCGGGAAAAGGGGGGTACCTGCCCGAAATGCGGGAGTGAAATAGAAACTATAAAAGTTTCTGGTCGAACGGCATATTATTGCCCCAAGTGCCAGAAATAAAGTGATATTTCGTATAAAGGAGGAAGCCATGAGTAATAACTGGAAATACATAAGGTGGTTTAAGGATCTGAGCAGCGGTGATGTTGCGGACGTAGGTGGTAAAAACGCTTCCCTTGGCGAGATGATTGCCAATCTTCACAAGAAAGGGATTCATGTTCCTGACGGCTTTGCAACTACGGCGGATGCCTACCATGCATTTCTCGATAAAAAGGATGGATTGAGGCAGAAAGTAACAACTCTTCTTCAAGAGCTTGAAGATGACGGCCGTAAGATACACAAAGTAGGAGATTCCATTCGTAAGCTATTTCTGGATGCAGATTTTCCCGATGAAGTGGCACAGGAAATCATATCAGGATATGAAGAGCTATGCCACCTTTACGATACGGACAACGTATCCGTTGCCGTAAGGAGCAGCGCTACCGCAGAGGATCTGCCAGAAGCCAGCTTTGCCGGCCAGCAGGAAACCTTCCTCAACGTTATCGGAAGAAAACGGGTTCTTGATGCCTGCAGGCGTTGCTATGCATCACTTTTTACCGACAGGGCTATAAGCTATCGAAGAGAGAAGGGTTTCGATCATATGAAGGTTGCCCTTTCCGCAGGCATACAAAAAATGGTGCGATCTGATCTCGCCAGTGCCGGCGTCATGTTCACACTTGACCCGGAAACAGGTTTCAAGGACGTTGTAGTCATAGACGCAGCATGGGGGCTTGGCGAAAGCGTAGTAGGAGGACTGGTAAACCCCGATGAGTTTACTGTATATAAACCACTTCTCGATAAAACCGGCATGGTTCCCATAATCGGTAAAAACATGGGTGAGAAGGAAAAGAAAATTATATATTCAAAAGGCGGAACTAAAACTACGAAGAGCATGGATACATCCAGGAAGGAGAGACGCTCCTTTGCTTTAACCGATGAGGAAGTAATAAGGCTTTCCGGATGGGCCGTAATAATCGAAAACCATTACCGGAAACCTATGGACATTGAATGGGCAAAGGACGGTGAAACTGGAGAGCTATTTATAGTGCAGGCCAGGCCTGAAACTGTACAATCTCAAAAAGAGGCAAGCGCCTTGAAAACCTACCGTTTAAAGGAACATGGAGAAAGAATACTCACCGGCCTTAGCATCGGTCAGGCTATTGCTACAGGTAAAGCCCAGGTAATTAAAAAGGCAGAAGAAATTGAGAAGTTTGAAGACGGGTCAATATTGATCACAGGAATGACCGATCCTGACTGGGTTCCCATAATGAAACGCGCGGCAGGCATTGTTACCGATCTAGGCGGAAGAACTTCCCATGCGGCAATTGTCAGCCGGGAGTTGGGGATAGCTGCCGTAGTGGGCACCGGTGAAGCGACTGATACCATTAACGATGGGCAGGAAATAACCATTTCCTGTGCTGAAGGAGAAGAGGGGTACGTATACGACGGTATACTGGATTACGATGTAGCGGACGTCAGTCTGGAAAAGATACCGCAAATACGCACGAAGGTCCTAATGAACATATCCAGCCCGGCAGCCGCATTCAGGTGGTGGCGTCTGCCTGTTTCCGGAATAGGTCTGGCAAGGATGGAGTTTATCATAAACAATATAATAAAGATCCATCCCATGGCCCTGGTAGGTTTCGAGCAGCTTGAAGACAAACAACTGATGCGGGACATTGAAAAGATGACACGTGGCTATGAGAATAAAACCGATTACTTCGTCTACAATCTGGCACAGGGCATTGCCAAGATTGCGGCCTCGAGATATCCCCATCCTGTAATAGTACGAATGAGTGATTTCAAAACCAACGAATATGCCAACCTTATCGGTGGCAGGCAATTTGAACCTGATGAGGAAAACCCCATGCTTGGCTTTCGAGGAGCGTCACGATACTATAGCGATCGCTACCGTGATGGTTTTGCTCTGGAATGCAGGGCCATAAAAAGGGTTCGAGATGAGATTGGACTGGATAACGTAATCGTTATGATTCCCTTCTGCCGCACACCTGAAGAGGCCAAGAGGGTCATGGATGTGATGGTGCAACATGGACTCAAGAAAAATGAGCGCGGCCTCCAGATTTATGCCATGGCGGAGGTACCTTCAAATATTATACTTGCCGAGGATTTTTGCGACTATTTTGACGGTTTTTCCATCGGCTCAAACGACCTTACTCAGCTGGTGCTTGGAGTCGATAGAGACTCAACAGAGCTATCCTACCTCTTTGATGAAAACCATAAAGCGGTCAAATACGCGATTTCCAGCCTCATCGCTTCTGCCCACAAAAAGGGCTGTAAAGTGGGCCTGTGCGGACAGGCGCCTAGTGACAACCCGGAATTCGCTGAATTTCTGGTGAGGGCCAACATAGATTCGATATCTGTCAACCCCGACAGTGTTTTACAGGTTATCGATCACGTTTCTAAGGCGGAGGGAGAAAAATAGAGCAATAATAAGGCTATTTTAGCGGAGGGATACGTGGCTAAAACAGCATCACACTTCGAGGAACTGTCAGTTGATAAGGCAGTAAAGGAGCTTAAAACAAATCCTGAAAAGGGCCTCTCTAAGGGTGAAGTAAAAAAACGCCTTACCGAATACGGCGAAAATACCATCTCTGAAGAAAAGAGGAACCCTGCTCAAATATTCCTCTCACATCTCTGGGGTCCGATACCATGGATGATAGAGATTGCCGCTATACTGGCAGGGGTTGTACGTAGATGGGAGGAACTCGGTGTTATCCTGGCAATGCTTATGGTAAATGGCGGTATAGGTTTCTGGCATGAAAATAAGGCAAATTCGGCAATACAGGCCCTAAAGGAAAAGCTCTCCCCCAAAGCCAAGGTGTTACGGGAAGGAAAAGAAAAAACAATTTCCTCTAAAGAACTGGTACCGGGTGATATTATATCGGTAAGAATAGGTGATGTGGTGCCTGCTGATGCTAAGCTCCTCAAAGATCAACATATGAGCCTGGATGAATCGGCTTTGACCGGGGAATCGTTACCTGTAGACAAAGAGGGTAATGATTTAGCCTATTCCGGTACCTCGGTTAAACGTGGCGAGGCCAAAGCGATAGTCGTTGCCACAGGAAAAAATACCAAGTTCGCTAAAACAGCGGAACTGGTGCAAACAGCGGGTGGGGAATCACATTTTCAGAAGGCGGTGCTGCGTATCGGCCGTTTTCTAATTGCTACTACCGGTGTTCTTGTCGGTATTATAGTTGCCGTGTCGGTTTCAAGAGGTGACCCGTGGATAGATATCCTTGTCTTCGCTCTCGGCCTCACCATATCCGGCATACCTGTAGCACTACCCGCAGTACTCTCTGTAACAATGTCCATAGGTGCCAACCGTTTGGCCAAGATGAAAGCTATCGTTTCTCGACTGGCGGCGATGGAGGAGATAGCTGGCCTGGATATCCTATGCGCGGATAAGACCGGTACACTCACCAAAAATGAGCTTGAGTTGCAGGACCCTGTGCTTTTGGAATCAGAAGATAAACATGATATTGTACTTTCCGCCGCACTCACTGCCGAGCGGGATACCGATGACCCCATCGACAATGCCATACTGGGTGGGCTTGACAAAAGGTCAGAGCTTGATAAATACCAGATAAGGGATTTCAGGGGATTTGACCCTACTAAGAAACGGGCCGAGGCAGACGTGGAGCATAACGGTGAAAAGTTTTCTGTTGCAAAGGGTGCCCCGCAGGCAATACTCGAACTTATGTCTGCGGACAGGGGGACCAGGGATAAAGTCTCCAAAAAGGTCGACGAACTCGGTGAACAGGGCTTTCGTTCGCTCGGCGTAGCGCGTACCGACAAGAATGGCAAGTGGCACTATCTGGGCATATTACCCCTACTTGATCCACCCCGCGAAGACACCGCCAAGGTGATAAAGGATGCCCGGGGACACGGAATCGATATACGCATGGTAACGGGAGACCATGAAGCAATAGGAAAACAGGTGGCAGGCCAGGTGGGCCTGGGTCAGAACTTCAAAAAGGCAAAAGAGCTCTTCCGCGAACATAAAGGATCCCACGACCAGGTCAGGGAGGGCGGGCAAATAAACAAGGATGTATTATCTTCCGATGGATTTGCCGAGGTAACCCCGGAACACAAGTTTAAAATCGTCAGGCAGTTCCAGTCTAATGGTCATATAGTAGGAATGACCGGGGACGGGGTAAATGATGCCCCGGCCTTGAAACAGGCCGATGTCGGTATAGCGGTTGCAGGTGCAACCGATGCGGCCCGATCTGCAGCGGCCCTTATACTTACCGCCAAGGGACTGGGTGTAATAACCCGCGCCATAGAGGAAGCACGGCGAATATTCGAAAGAATGAATAGCTATGCCACCTTCAGAATCACAGAAACGATTCGCATACTGCTTTTCGTTTCCATATCCATACTGGCGCTTAATTTCTATCCCATTACCCCGATAATGATCGTCCTCCTCGCTATTCTTAACGACATCCCCATTATAACCATAGCCTGGGACAATGTTCCCACCCCGGATCACCCCGTACGCTGGGACATGCGGCGGGTAATTACCATTGCGAGCACCCTGGGAGGTGTTGGGGTTGGTGCTACCTTTCTTTTATACTGGGTAGTCACTCATCCCATGGGTCTATCAGGAGATATTGTCCAAACAATAATGTTCCTCAAGCTCCTGGTTGCCGGGCACTTTACCATATTCATTACACGCAATCGTGGCCTCATCTGGCAGAAGCCATGGCCCAACCTGAAACTTATCGGGGCACTGGAGGGAACACAGGTTGCCGGTACACTGGCTGCCGTTTATGGATGGATAATACATCCGATAGGATGGGAATACGCAGGCATAGTATGGGGCTATGCTGCCATGGAGATGTTAGTCCTGAGCGGTATAAAGGTTTTAGTATATAAAATCCTGTCAAAAGGTATTAAACTTCCGGCGCGCATCTTCAGGCGCATACCCGACTTTAGCTGAAATGGATAACGTAAAAAGCAGGATGCCATAGTGATATAATACGACGATAATACGATACAAGGAGAAAAGGCGATGCAGCTTGATTTGAATAAAATAAATTGCATGATATTCGACATGGACGGCGTTATAACCGATACTGCTGATACCCACGCTTCTGCCTGGAAACAGATGTTTGATGAATACCTTAAAAATCGAGATGGTAATGGATTTCAGCCATTCGATGTCGAAAAGGACTACCGTCGCTTCGTGGATGGTAAACCACGCTATGACGGAGTCAAGAGCTTCCTGGATTCAAGGGATATTTCACTACCCTACGGATCGCCGGATGATGGGCCCGATAAGGAAACGATATGCGGCCTGGGTAACAGGAAGAACCGGTTATTTATCGATCGTATCAGGGAGGGCAAAGTTCATAAATATGATTCTTCTGTTGATCTGGTAAAACATCTCAAGGCAAGGGGAATACGTACGGCGGTGATATCGGCAAGCCGTAATGCCCTGGAGGTAATGAAGGCTGCCGGGGTAAGCGAACTTTTTGATTCCAAGGTGGACGGTGTTGATTCTGACAAACTCAACTTAAAAGGAAAGCCTGCCCCGGATATATTTCTGGAGGCCTGTAAGCAACTCGGCGAAAAACCGTCTGGGGCTGCTATGGTGGAAGATTCCCTTGCCGGAATAGAGGCTGGAAAAAACGGTGGTTTCAGTCTTGTTATTGGAATAGACAGGTCAGGACGACAGCATAATGAAATGAAGAAAAGGGGAGCCGACATTATCGTAAAGGACCTTTCCGAACTGGATATAAAAAGCGATAAAGGCAATTCCAGTGAAGCAAAACCCTTACGAAGTCTTCCCTCTGCCCTTGAGTATAAAAAGGATATATTCGAGAGACTTCAAGGGGCTACAGCGGTAATATTTCTCGATTACGACGGGACTTTAACGCCAATAGTATCAAGGCCGGAGAAAGCTACTATTTCCAAAAATGTTAAGGATACCCTTAAAAGGCTTGCCAACCATTATTCTGTCACGGTAATAAGCGGCCGCGACCTTAAGGATGTTAAAAAGATGGTCGGGGTAAGCGATATAGCATATGCTGGCAGCCATGGATTCGATATTACCGGCCCCGGCGGAAAATATAAAAACGACGAAGCGGGTAAACCCTTTTTAAAATCACTGGATGAAGCCGAGTCAGCGCTTAGAAACAGGCTTGATGTTCCGAATGCATGGGTGGAACGCAAACGCTTTGCCATCGCGCTACATTATCGCCAGGTCGAATCGGACCAGTTGCCACGGCTTAAGAGAATATTTAAGGCAGTTGCCTCCAATAACGATGAGCTAAAGACCAGCGGCGGTAAAAAGGTACTCGAACTGAGACCAAACGTTGATTGGGATAAAGGCAAGGCCCTACTACATTTCCTTGAAAATATGTATGCAGACAGCAGTAGGATTGTACCGGTATATATCGGCGATGATGTCACCGATGAAGATGCTTTCCGGGCTATTAAAAACAGGGGCCTGCCAATAGTCGTGGGCAAAGGAAACAGAAAAACACTGGCAAGTTTTTCATTGCGCGATCCGGAAGAGGTTCGGAAACTGATGGAAGCATTGATAACAGAGGCCGAAAAAGCAATTACTGAAAATATATGGATAATGGGATACGATTCGTTCGCCCCTGAAGAAGAAAAGCACCGTGAAGCACTATGCACGCTTGGCAACGGATACTTCGCTACACGAGGGGCCGCTCCTGAATCAGCGGCTGATGGCGTTCATTACCCCGGTACCTACAAAGCGGGATGCTATAACAGGCTACAAACAGAGATTCAGGGGCACAATCTGGAGAACGAAAGTCTGGTAAACCTGCCTAACTGGTTACCTCTAAATTTCCGTATTGAAGATGGAGAGTGGTTCGATATCACTAAAGTTAATATTAAGGAATACCGGCAAGAGATCAATTTGAAACAGGGAACTCTTAGCCGGATGATACGGTTTATCGACGGAAAGGATAGGGATACCAGGGTATTTCAAAGAAGATTTGTAAGTATGTCCGACCCTCATCTTGCCGGCCTTGAAGTCACCGTATCCGCCGAGAACTGGTCCGGTAATATAATAATCCGCTCCGCTATTGATGGAAGTGTTACCAATAGTGGCGTTGAACGTTACCGGGACCTTAACAATAAACATCTTAAACCTGTCGAAAGCCAGTTAATCGACAACGAGACGATATTCCTTCAGATGGAAACCAATCAGTCGCATATACGTATCGCCGAAACAGCGCGTACTCGTATTTATCAGAACAGCAGTAAGATGGAGTTAAGCTACAATCTGATAAAAAAACCGGAGTATATTGCCCAGGAATTCTCTCTGAAACTGGAAGAAAGAAAGTCCGTAACTGTAGAAAAAATCGTCTCTCTCTATACTTCGAAGGATAACGCAATTTCAGAAAGCGGTATTGAGTCACGTAAAGAGATATCGCGCGCCGCCGGCTTCGATGGCCTTCTCGAGCGCCACATACTGAGCTGGAATCACCTCTGGGAACGGGGGCAGATTTTAATGAGAAATGGCGAGCGTGTTTCTTTGATCGTAAACCTGCACATATTTCACCTCTTTCAAACCGTATCCCCTCACTCTATCGACCATGATTTCGGTGTGCCCCCAAGGGGTCTTCACGGAGAAGCATACCGTGGCCATATACTTTGGGATGAACTTTTCATTTTTCCTTTTCTAAATTTTCGTATTCCTGACATTACACGTGCTCTACTTATGTATCGCTACCGGAGGCTTCCAGAGGCCCGCTGGGCCGCCAGGCAGCAGGGATATGAAGGAGCTATGTACCCCTGGCAGAGCGGAAGTGATGGCCAAGAGGAAAGCCAGGAGCTGCACCTCAACCCCCGTTCAGGGCGATGGATACCGGACAATTCCCAATTGCAACGCCATATCAACATAGCCATTGCGTACAATATATGGATGTACTACCAGATAACGGGTAACATCAATTTTCTGTACTTCTATGGAACAGAGATGCTGGTCGAGATAGCGCGCTTCTGGGCAAGCATAGCGCGGTATAATCGCGCAATTGATCGTTATGAAATTCTAGGCGTAATGGGTCCAGACGAATTTCATGATGCCTATCCTGACTCGGACAAGCCCGGTATTGACAATAATTCATACACCAACATTATGGTGGTCTGGACATTTTGTCGTACTCTTGAGGCCCTTGAACTTCTGCCAGCACACAGACGCGAAGCGCTGAACGACAAGCTGCGTATAAGAAAGGAGGAACTAGAGCATTGGGACGATATCAGTCGAAAGATGCGTGTCGCCTTTCATGAGGACGGCATTATAAGCCAGTTCGAGGATTATGATAAACTCAAGGAATTTCACTGGAAAGACTATCAGGAAAAGTATGGAAATATTCACCGTCTTGACAGAATACTCGAATCTGAGGGAGACACGCCCAACCGGTACAAGCTTTCCAAACAAGCCGATGTATTGATGATCTTCTATCTTCTCTCTGCGGACGAATTGTACGAGATATTCAGGCGACTGAAATACCCGTTCGAAAGCGAATATATTCCAAGAAACATCGAATACTATCTTAAAAGAACATCTCATGGCTCTACCCTGAGCAGAGTGGTCCATGCCTGGGTTATGGCTAGATCAAGGCGTGAGCTTTCGTGGCATCTGTTCAAGGAAGCTCTTGAGAGCGATGTTTCCGATATTCAGGGCGGCACAACTTCAGAGGGTATTCATCTGGGAGCAATGGCTGGAACAGTAGACCTGGTACAGCGCTGTTACACCGGCATCGAGGCCCGCCAGGATAGACTAAACCTTAATCCATATATACCCAAAGACCTGAAAGAAATAAATTTCAGCATTTTGTACCGCCAGCACCACCTGTATCTGGAAATAAAGCCGGGACGCATGACCTTAAGCGCGGAAAAATATGGTGACGAGCCTGTATCCATAGGTTTCAAGGAAAAGGTATATCAACTTTTACCCGGGGACACGATTCATTTTAAGTTAGGCGGCCATAAAAAGCAGTGATACATAAGCTAAAAAAAGCATCTAAACATAACTGCGACAGGGTTGTAGGACATTGGCTGTTTTCATTGTCGTTGTTATTGGCCTCATTGCCGGAATCGGCCTTTATATTGGCAAACTCTCTAAAAGTAATCTCATCTTCTCAGCACTGAAAATGGGGTCGTAGCCGGTATCGTTTACCTTGCAAAGTCGACCATTATTCCCGCTTAGTGCTTTTGGTACGCTCCTTGGATTCCACGAGCTCGTACAAATATTGTATTATTCTTCAAGGTTGTCATCCAGCCTTTTCAGTGCGTACGATGAGCCACGTTGACGAAAGCGCTTATGCAGTTCCATTGCCCCGAAAATGGCAAGGCATATCGGAATTATTCTCATCCAGCTATCCTGCGAAAGCGGCTGTAGATGGAGCAGAGATCGAATAGGATCAAAGTACATCGCTGCAATATGAACACCCAGTGATGAAAGAGTCCCGATAAAGAGTATTTTATTTGATAGAGGGTTCTTCCGGAACGCAGACCGGTGTACCGACCGGCAGTTGAAAACATGAAATATCTGAAATATGACGAAAGTGGTAACTGTTGCTACGCGTGCATACTCAATTGAAGCACCGCCTCCCCTTTCCAGGAGAAATATCCCCAATGTACCAGCAGCCATAACCCCGGCTGCAATGAAGGTTCTTTCCACAAGCAGACGGGACAATATCCCCTCCTTTGGATCACGAGGAGGCCTTTGAAACTGCTCCTTTTCACCGGGCTCAAATGCAAGTGCTACATCCTGTATCCCGTTGGTAACAACATTGATCCACAATATTTGAGCGGGTAACAGGGGCAGTGGAAGGCGCATGGCAAGGCTTACAAGAATAACAATCACTTCACCAACGGCAGGGGATATGAGGAAAAATGCTGCCTTACGTATGTTGGAAAATGCGGTACGTCCTTCCTCCACAGCTGCATATATACTGGCAAAATTATCATCAGTCAGTACTATATCGCTTGCCTCTTTAGCCACGTCGGTACCCTTTTCCCCCATGGCAGTCCCGATATGTGCCGATTTAAGCGCCGGGGCGTCGTTTACCCCGTCCCCAGTAACGGCGACTATTTCCCCAAGTCCCCTGAGCGTGTTTACAAGCCGAAGTTTTTGATTGGGGCTTACCCTGGCATAAACCAGGGTACTCCTAAGTTTACCTTCCAGCTCCTGATCGGACATCTTATCCAGGTCTACTCCAGTTACTACTTCATTGTTGTCTGTTATGCCTACTTTGTTCGCAACGGCTACAGCGGTTACCGGGTTATCGCCGGTTACCATAGCTACACGTATACCAGCGCGATGACATTTTTTAACCGCCTCTATTGCATCGCTTCGCGGCGGGTCAATCATGGCCTGAAGCCCCAGTAAGGTCAAATTTTTGGGATCCCCATCCCTTAGCGAATTGACAGCTTGCTCATTAGCAGCTACTGCCATAGCAAGAACTCTCATCCCCCTCTTTGCCATTGCTTCCGCCTGTTTCGAAAGCATCTTGCGGTCTATATCCTTTTCACCGCCGTTAGTAAGGTACGTGTTGCTTGCGCTAATTATTCGTTCAGGCGCGCCTTTTAAAAAGGCTTTCTCGCCTTCTTTCTCCGCGAATATGGTAGCCGAGTAACGCTTATTCGGATCAAATGGTATCTCCTCGATCACAGGATAATCCTCCATAAGATCTTCCCTATATATTTCCGCTGTACTGCCACTTAAAAGAAGAGCAGTTTCGGTGGGGTCTCCGTGGACAATGTTTTTATCGGACTCTCTGCGAAGTGAAGCCTGATTCGCTAAAACCCCGGCTATCAGGGTTTGCTTCAGTGGCCTATTCTCCTTAGTATCTATTACCCTGTTATCGCCATTTTGTTTCAGGTAAAAAGCGTTCTTTTCAACTGCATAGAGCTCGTCTCCCGACCATATCTCCTGTACTATCATCTCGTTCCGGGTAAGAGTACCTGTTTTATCGGACATTATAATGGTACAGCTTCCCAGGGTTTCGGCAGCCGGAAGACGTCGGATAATCGCATTTCGCCCTGCCATTCTCTGCAAACCCACGGCCAGTGCAACGGTCATCACTACCGGAAGACCCTCTGGAATAGCAGCTACCGCAAGTCCTACGGCAAGGAGGAACATTTCCCGGAGATTTCTTCCGATTGCAAGAACCCCTATGGCAAATGCGGCACCACTTACTCCCACTATAGCAAAGGTTATACGCTGACTAAACCGCTTCATCCTTGTCTGAAGAGGAGATTCAGCGCGCTTGGTCTGCATTATATCTTCGGCAATAAGGCCCATCTGGGAGCTTTGCCCTGTGGCCACCACGACACCAGTACCATTTCCGGCCGTAACCGCAGTGCTCATGAAGGCCATATTTTCCTGATCCGCGAGGGGAACATTCTCCTGGTTTATTTTCTCGACAAACTTCGCAGAGGGAACAGACTCCCCTGTAAGCAAAGACTCGTTAATCTGGAGACGGTTTGCCTCTATTATCCTTAAATCGGCGGGAACGATGCTGCCGGCCTCCATAAAAACTATGTCCCCGGGAACCAGTTTATCGCTGTCTATTCTATCCCTTTTACCGTCTCGCCTGACCATGGCTTTGGGAGAAGCTAATTTCATTAGCGCCTGCATGGCATTTTCGGCACGATATTCCTGGAAGAACCCTATTACGGTATTAACCCCGAGAACGATTCCGATAACGATAGCATCCGACCTCTGGTCGATCGCAAGGGTTATCCCCAGCGCAGCGAGTAGAACGTAAATCAAAGGACTGGTAATCTGGTGGCGTAGTATCTGCCAGATACTGGTCTCTTTTCCCTTTTTTACAGAATTTGGTCCATAACGATCAAGGCGATTCTTTGCTTCATGCTGAGAAAGCCCCTGCTGCGAAGTATTAATCGTACGAAGAACCTCATCGGGGGTCTGGGCATACCAGTAACTCGTATCATGCCCCGAAACGATATCGTTCATATATGTTTATTTCCTTCGTATTCAAAACGATAAACTGACAGATGGCTATTTATTTGGAGATCTATCTTCAGCTTTTCCAGTCCGTTTCTTTGAGTGATTTTATACCCAGTTCCTGCCTCACCTGTAGGTGAGAAATAAGGTCGGCACGATTTAACATCCCGACCAGCCTTTCTTTTTCCAGTACCAGCAATTGATTAACATCATGCCTCGTTATAAGCTTGACAGCCTTGTCAAGTTCGTCATCCGGTTTTACCGTATAGAGCGGCTCGCGGGTCATTATATCCCGTACGGACGTATTCTGCCACTTATCCTGTGGCAGGTTCTTTAAATCGGTCACGGTAACTATGCCGACAACGTGCCCTTCATCAGCAACGGGTGCAGCCCGTCGATGCCTCTGATGTATAATATCATCTACCAGCTGCTGCACCGAAGTAGTGGGATTTATGGCCTCTATTTCGGAATCCATGACTTCACTAACCTTTACGCCCTTGAGGTGCTGTCTCATTATCATCTCCCTGCGACTGGCATCTGCCATACTGGCAAGAAACCAGCCGATGAAGGCAAGCCAAAGTCCGCCGACGAAATTACCCGAAAGTAACTGAAATATTCCAAAACCGACCATACCCCAACCAATAAAACGCCCAACCGTACCAGCGATATTCGTGGCTCTTACTATGCTTCCCGTCCTCTGCCATAAAAATGAGCGCAATATCCTACCCCCATCCAGTGGGAAACCGGGGAGAAGATTGAATATCCCTAGCAGGCCATTAACAAGTGCAAGATAGAACAATATCGCAACTAAAGGGCTCTGCTGATCTCCGACAAGTTGCAGAAAACCCCAAAATGCACCGGCAAGTCCCAGGCTTGTCAGTGGACCCACCATCGACATGACGAACTCAACCTTTGGCTCTTCCGGCTCATCTTCCAGATTACTGACACCACCAAAGATAAACAAAGTAATGCTGTTAACTGACATACCGCGAGAACGGGCGGTTAAAGAGTGACTGAGTTCGTGAGCCAGTACGGAAGCAAATAGCAGTATGGCTGCAATTACACCGGTTGCCCAGTAGGTAGTTGTACTCCATCCCGGGTAACTTTGCGGGAAAAATCCCTGGGCCAGCGACCACGAAATAAAAACAAAGATAAATATCCAGGTGTAGTTAATCCTGATATCTATTCCTGCTATATTTCCCAGTCTAAACGATCCCTTCACGGATAACTCCTAAATATAATATAACAGCCTGAAATCTGGTTAACCAGACATTTCAATTAATGTCCGCTACCAATGGCTACTCTAATGATAATATTATCAGAGGCCCGGGCAGATACGTAATAGCACGGAAACATCTTTCAACTCTATTCGCATAGCCATCCATTATCTATTTTCTAGGTTCCCAATAATTGCCTTACTGAAAGCATCAAGATCGGATGGCTTGCGAGAAGTTAATAGGTTGCCATCGATAACCACATCTTCATCTGACCACCTTGCCCCAGCATTTTTTAGGTCGATTGCAATCGATGGCCACGAAGTCACACGTTTCCCTTTAACTATACCGGCGGATATAAGAAGCTGCGGCCCGTGGCAAACCGCTGCCACCAGCTTACCCCGTTCGAACATCCCTTTCACGAGATCTATCATTGCCTGATGAAGCCTCATCTTATCGGGGGCATAACCGCCGGGGATTATCACAGCGTCAAAACGGTCTGGTTCTATTTTATCAGCGGATATATCGGAGAATATCTCTGCATGGCGGCGCTTGCCCCGGTATTTCGTACCAGGTCGATCGCCTATGACCGTAATTTCTGCGCCCGCCTCCTTCATTGTCTTTAGTGGCTTGGTGAGCTCCTCGTCCTCGAAATCGGCCTCAACAAGAATCGCTATTTTCTTACCATAGATAGACATGCTTCGTCTCCTTCCCGCTTGTAAGTTATACGCTGTTATTATTGACGATTGAGCAAAATAGTGCCATCCGTAACCATACGCATTTTGTTAATAAACATTTTTTTTGTAAAAGAACTTTTGTATATCTAAAGAAAGCCTTCTTGGGAAATAAATGTAATAAAAATTTTATAGATTTGGTCTGCTTTATATAACTATTTAATAAACGAGGGGATAATATATAGATAATCCACTGAAAGTAAAGAAATTTTACCTGTGGATCCAATGATTTAAAGGGGTGATCGCAAATGGGTATAGTTTCAACGATGAATTGTAAGTGGCGACTGGCGGGTATAATGCTTGCCGGCGCTATAACGGCAGCCTTATTTATGGCGAGTCCTGCGTACGCTCAATCGACAAACGTATCCCCTTCGAGCGACGTCGTAGGCTCAACAGTGCACATAACTGGCAGCGGTTTTATTCCGGGAGATAACTATGAAATATTCTTTGCCGAGGATACTGCCTATGAGATAACACGAAGCGGGGTAGTTGCTGTTGACGGAACGGTATCTCGATTCCTTACCGTACCTGAGATGCCGGGAGAGACTTATACTGTAACCATCGAGGATTCGGTAAATAGCGACAGCGATAGCTTTACTGTGGAACCTAATATGGGGCTCAATAGATCATCCGTTGAAGTTGGTGATCTTGTTAGCGTACAGGGCAACGGCTTTCGGGATGACAGGTCGGTTTCGATACGCCTGGATGGGAGGACCGTAGAGAGAACCTCTACTGACTCAAACGGTACATTTCAGGAAACCTTCAGGGTACCTGAAGCAGAACGCGGCACGCATGAAGTGACAGCAGATGACGGTTTCTACGAAGTCGATGACGAACTCCTCGTAGTTCAATCTTTATACATAGATCCGGAATCTGGAACAACGGGCACAGAGGTTGAGGTTACCGGATATGGATTTCGAGATGATCGCACCATTACCATTTTCTTTGACAGTGAGGAAGTGGATACCGATCCTGACAACGTGAGAACTAACGATTACGGCAGTTTCGAAGCCACGTTTAAAGTGCCGGTCTGTTTTAATCGCGAAGTTGAAGTAGAAGCAAGTGACGGTTATTATGTCGAAGCCGAGGACTTCGAGGTCCTCGCGTCTATATCACTGGGTACATCTTCAGGCAAAGTAGGTGATTCCATAAACATCCAGGGTACCGGTTTCCAGGAAAACCGGGACATTGACATTATATTAAATGACGTCGAGGTTGATACAGAACCAGATCGTGTCAGGACCAATTCCTCCGGATGTTTCACTGCTGACTTTATCGTACCCGAGATTTCCGGTGGTGATCACGAAATAAACGCGAGCGACGGGGTAGAAAGCGCGGAGGCGGATTTTAGTATTCTTTCAGACATCACGATTTCACCCCGTTCAGGAACAATCGGGGAAAGCGTTGATATAACTGGTACAGGATTCCGGGATGATCAGACAATTACCCTGCGCTTTAATGGTCGACACGTCGGTACAACCGCCTCTGATAACCAGGGAAGTTTCGACCATAGCTTTATAGTTCCGGCATTCAGCAGTGGAAACTACGACATATCGGCTACCGATGGAGTAAATTCAGCAGACGCTACCTTTACGATTACAGTCAGCTTTGAGCTTCAACCAGTCGAAGGGCATGTAGGAAGCATGGCAGCAGTAAGTGGTAGCGGATTTACCGGTCCGGTCACCGTAAAGTATGATGATGAGGTAGTGGCTACGGTAACCGCAGATAACGATGGTAATTTCACAGCCACCTTCAGTATACCCCAGAGTATACACGGCCACCACACAGTTACGGCCAGCGATAACATAAACACTGTCGAAGAAGTATTTACTATGGAATCCACTCCACCCCCGGTTCCCTCACCAGTTACGCCTGAAGAAGGCAGCCGACAGGATTCACAACCCACACTTGATTGGCAGACTGTAACCGATCCCAGCGGCGTTACCTACAAACTGCAAATAGCAACCGGGCCCAACTTCACCAATATAGTCCTTGAAAAAGCGGGGCTAACTGAATCAACATACTCACTTGCAAGTACGGAGGAACTGGAGGCTGCCGGTAGCGACGAACCCTATTACTGGCGAGTAAAAGCAGTAGATTTTGCTTCCAACGAGAGTAAATGGAGCTATGTGAGGAGTTTCTATGTATGGGAATTTCCGCTTTGGGCAATACTTGTAATAGCTATTTCAGCGTCAGTGGCAATTGCGGTAGCTGTCAGTAGAAAGGTATGGAAAAGATAAACGGTATATGCGCTAGGCCAGATACCATTTCTGGTTGGGTATTCACTCAATGGATACCCAACCAATTATTATAGACAATGGAGGGCCAATTTTCTGGCAATATATAATTTTGGCCAGGCATCGATTACCCCGGTGCCACCTTGCCCAGGTAACAAAATGTTTTGATATATGAGCGTTTGAGTTGTCAAAAATCGTAAATATATGGAACCCCTATATTGTTTTGACATAATTGTTATAGTATTGTAATGTAAAATAACTACTTATTATAAATATTATTCTGTATTATTACCAATTCTGTTAATAATGGGATTTATATTCCATCCACCGATAATATAACTGAATATTAAACAAAAGATGGATAAGTCTCTGAACGCCTACAATAACCTCAGTGAGCGCGAAAAAAACTAAAGGATATCATCGATCGCGCTTACGATGGCGTAGTAATTATAGATAGTAAGGAAATAATTACATACGCTTCACCTGCCGTTTATAGGATACTGGGTTATCAACCAGATGAAGTTATCGGTAAAGAGTTCACCATTTTACTGAGAGAAAGAAAAAACTCAGAAACCACCGAGTGTTTTACCAGACTTCAACAGGGCATACCCATTGAATACCTTGAAATAGAGGTTATCGGTAAAAACGGGGAGATACACGTTGTCGAGATAAATGCTAATCCTGTACTGGTCACCGGTAAGTTAGATCATTCCGAGATAATATACCGGGATGTAACCGAATGCAGAAAAACCGAGAGGCTACTAAAACTAACCGAAAATAACTTCTATAATTCCATGGCCAATTCTCCGCTTGGCATTCGTATAGTAAGTGAAAACGGAGAGACTCTATATGCTAACCGGGCCATCCTGAATATGTACGGTTATGTCAGCATTGATGAACTGAGAAGTACGCCTGTTGTCAGACGCTATACCAGTAAAAG
>Ga0068714_10001328_pt1 | contig 36988 bp, 29 predicted proteins | sample MTBNYHSulfiMetaG_FD_62988 | JGI IMG/M metagenome (GOLD analysis project Ga0068714, IMG submission 62988) | Enrichment culture microbial communities from rom New York Harbor, USA that are MTBE-degrading - MTBE-NYH (New York Harbor Sulfidogenic)... | ecosystem: Environmental > Aquatic > Marine >...
TGCTATCTCGGAGTGCTTTGCTCCTGGACTGCACCGATATTGAAAACAGTGACTACGCCAGAAAAGTTGCCCTCAGCCAGTTTATCGAGGGCACCCGCTGCGCCATGATTCTGGCCGGACGGGAACAGAGAGCCATTGCGGAGCGTCCCTCTCTTAACTGGGAAGTCCGCAAACCAACACCCGATGAGCAGCGTACACTGTGGTACCAGGAGCTAAAGCATCAAGATGTCAACGGCCAAGTTGAAGCACTGGTCTCGCAGTTTAACCTTAATGTCTCCACCCTGCGCTCCATCTGTGACGAGGTAAGAAACAGGACAACAGACAGCAACGGTGACGATGACTTCAATACCATTTTGTGGGACACCTGCCGATTACAGGCGCGTCCCCGGCTGGATGAGTTAGCCCAGCACATCGATTCCACCGCTGTTTGGGATGACCTGGTTTTGCCAGAAACACAACAACAACTTCTATGTGAGATAGCAATGCACGTGCGTCAACGAATGAAGGTCTACGAAAAATGGGGATTCGCCCTTCGTAGCTCAAGGGGGTTGGGAATCAGCGCCCTCTTTGTCGGTCCCAGCGGCACCGGTAAAACAATGGCTGCTGAAGTACTGGCTAATGAATTGAGACTGGACCTCTACCGCATCGATTTGAGCCAGGTGGTGAACAAATACATCGGTGAAACGGAGAAGAACCTGCGCCGTGTTTTTGACGCGGCGGAAGACAGCGGCTCTATTCTCCTTTTTGATGAAGCGGATGCCCTTTTTGGCAAGCGCAGCGAGGTTAAGGACAGTCACGACCGCTACGCTAACATCGAAATCAGCTACCTCCTGCAACGCATGGAGGCTTACCGGGGACTGGCCATCCTGACGACCAATATGAAGGATGCGCTGGACACGGCATTTATGCGCCGCATACGCTTCGTCGTGCAGTTCCCTTTCCCCAATATCGAGCAGCGCGCTCAAATCTGGCGGCGCATCCTCCCACAGGAAACCCCTACTGACAGCCTTGATATCGAAAAACTGGCCCGTCTCAACGTAGCCGGCGGTAATATCAGAAACATTGCTCTGCATGCCGCCTTTTTAGCTGCCGATACAGGTGAACCCGTACGCATGACACACCTGCTGCGCGCGGCGCGTGTGGAATACAGCAAGCTGGAAAAAGCACTGACTGACGCTGAAATCCGAGGCTGGATATGAGTCAAAAACAACCGAACCATAATATTGACCTGCATATAGAAGAACTGGTGCTGCACGGCTTCCGACCACAGGACCGATATCGGATTGCCCGGGCTGTGGAACAGGAATTGACACGACTTTTAAGCGAGGGTGATTTACCATCGTCGCTGACACAGGGTGGTATGATTCCGGAAATTGATGGTGGCGACTTTCTGATGAGACGAGGGACGACACCCGAAAGCATTGGCGAGCAAGTATCTCAAAATATATATGGAGGCCTGAACCGGTGAGCAGAACATTGCAAAGAATCACAGAGGCAAAACCCACTCCTGCTCAATCTATCATCCCGGCACAAAACACTCTGATAGAGCCTCTCCATGCTTTTGGCCCCACGCAGGATTTAAACGGCATTAATCGAAAACCGCTGGTATCGCAGCCACCACTGGTACAGCCTGAACTCATTACTGGCCAGACCAACGATAAGTACGAGCCGGAAGCAGACCATATTGCCGATACGATAATTCGCATGCCGGCCGCCGGTATCCAACGAAAAACAAAAAATACGGCGTCACCGGATACTGTCGGGGTAGAAAACAGGAACTCAACCATTTCAAATGTTAACTATCAGGAATGTGGAGACACAAATTACGCGAGTGGGACCGGAATTGGCCCGGGGATGCTAGACGACATGCAGCAATCCGCTTCAGGAGGTAAATCTCTTACCCTGGATTTGAGACGATCCTTCGAGACCAGCTTTGGCCATTCATTGAACGATGTGAGGATTATATCAGATGCGAAGGCCACTCAGATTGCGGATCAACTCGATGCGCGGGCATTTACTGTCGGTAATAATATCTGGTTTAGTCACGGTGAATTCCGTCCTGATACTGTGGATGGGCGCCGTCTGCTTGCCCATGAACTGGCTCATACGGTACAACAGGGTTCCGGGAGCAGGGGATTACAGAGAGATACTGTTATCGGGCGCAATGACGATCCAGCGGAAACAGAGGCTGACAGGGTTGTCGACGCTGTGTTAAAAGGCGAACGGGCACCGGCAATTCGGCAGCGACCAAGCGTACTGCGCCGCGAGGCACGCCAGTCGTGTACTGTTTCCACCGCATCCAGACCGGACCAGCGTATTGTACAATGTGGAGATCAGCGCTACCGGGTGACCTTTGTCATCACTAGCGCGAGTGAGTCGGAAACACGTACCTCGGCTGATCTGGGCTTCAACGACGGTAGAATATTTCTCAATTTTGAAATCTGCCGCGGGGGCACCGCGGTTAACATACGGCCAAGCATAGACCTGCCCGAAGCTCTGGTCGATATTGTTGGCAATCTATTGCAGGGATCGGATGCCCTGGAAGGAGTTACCTTATCGCCCGAACTGAGAATAACCATAGTACAGTCACGAAGCTATTCTATTACGCTATCCGGGGGACCAACTGTTGAAGTGGGGAGCGGGGAAGTGACCGGTGGACGGGGCGGCGTATCAGTGGAAACCGGCGCGGGCCGCTTTGGAGGCGAAATCGCAGGTACCAGGGAACGCGGAGGACGAGGCGGTGTAGCCTGGACATTCAATATCAGGTACACGCCCGGTGATTTTAGGCCGGAAATCAGAGATTGTTCAAGGCGACGCCGGCGACTCCGGATGCGCTGTGAACGGCTCACCACTATTCCTGCCGTGCCGGCAAGACCGGCTGAAATGGGTACCTTGAGGCGGGAAGTGTATTTACTATTTCCGTACTCGGACTCGACTCCTATCGAGAGTATTCTCATCAGGGAAGGCAGCGGCACTCCCAGACCACCCGGGGCAGGCGAACTAGCGGCGCTGGGTACCGAGGGATATCGAGTCCGGAGTATCGAAGGTTTTGCTTCACCGGAAGGCCCCAGACCTCCTTCGCGAAGGCGCCGGTTTATGGGCAACATCCAGCTGGCCCAGAGTAGGGCTGACGAGGCCAAGAGGTGGCTGATGACAAACTGCCCCGACTGTGACGGGGCATCAATAGCTCCCGTGGGGCGCGCCGAGCTCTTCAGCCCCGGGCGGACGCCGGAACTTGAGGGCAGACCGCTGGCGGAAGAAGCGAGACGGGAATTCCTGGCCTCGGCTGACCCTCTCAGACCGGGAACCGAGGAAGCACGGCGAGCTATGGCGGGAGAACCCATTCCAGCTTCAACCCGTAGATTTGAAGTCTATCGACGACTCAGACGCGCCGTCATTGTTCTGGAACGAAGCGTTGTCGTGCGTCCCAGGCGCGCCGGAAGGCCGGCCAGGGTCGAAGCGACCGGCACAGCCTGTCCCCGCGAAGTTCGCGAAGCTGTTCGGAATCACTTAGGAATAACGATTATGCATATGTAAGACACTTATTCATACATGGAGAAGACAGGTAAATGAAGACAACGAGAACAACAGATTTAAGAGGAGCGATACCATGACAACCTTTCCAGGTTCTCCAAGATTAACTAAGGGTGCTATTATCGGGTTTAACCTGCCCAACCCCCTGGCGAGTGTGATTATTTTTCAGTATAACCCGCAAACGCTAACACGCTCACTAAGAGCGCGGACGGCGAGTACGGACGGTGCTCCAGCGGAGGTTACTCGGCTCTCCGGCGCCCCCGAGGAGACAATCACTCTGGATATTGAGATAGACGCCACTGACCAGCTGGAAAAGGCAGATGCAACTACGGTGAGCATGGGAATCTACCCGCAGCTCTCGGCACTGGAAATGCTGCTTTATCCCAAGAGCAGCCAGGTAATCGCCAATACAGCCCTGATGGCGGCGGGCACAATTGAAATCATTCCACCGGAAGGACCTTTTACTTTCTTTATCTGGGGCATGAAGCGAATCCTGCCCGTACGCTTGAGCGAATTTACCATTACGGAAGAGGCTCATGACGTCAACCTGAACCCTATCCGGGCCAAGGTGTCTTTGAGCTTGCGTGTGTTGAGCTACAATGACCTTTCGATAACCCATCCCGCCTATTATACGTTCCTAGCACATCAAATGGTAAAGGAGGCCATGGCAGTGATTGGCAGTGTCAGTAATGTGAGCGCTGTGGGGGGAGAAATCAGCCTGCTTTGAGGTAAACCATGTTTGATTATACAAGTCGCTATTACAATCTGGAGACGGCCACTTATACCACCAGTGACGGGAAGTCCATTGCCTACAAACGACGGCGGTTCCTGCCGCAGGGAAAGGACCTGCCATTACTGCTAGAGAGCCGGGTGGAGCAGAGCGACCGTCTGGATTTAATCGCCCACCGCACCATAGGAGATTCGGAGCAATTCTGGCGCATAGGTGATGCCAATAACGCCATGAATCCCCTTGACTTAACGGAGGAACCGGGTAACACGCTCAGGGTACCGATACCACAATATGAGGAGTCGCGATGAGCCAGCTAGGCATTTCTCTTACCGTGCTGATAGGGCCCACCGTGCCGGTGCCGGCATCGACAACTATCCTGGAGTCGCTGGATAGTATCGAGGTTACTCACAACGACCAGTCACGGTCTGGGTTTCAAATTGTCCTCAAGGCCGGGCGTAGCGGGGCTACGGACATGCTGGAATTCAACCTGCTGAAGAACCCGGTGCTCAAACCGTTCAGCCGGGTGATACTGCTAGTTACCATCAATGCTGCTCCCCGGGTTTTGATGGACGGAATCATTACCCACCAGCAGTTATCACCCAACAATGAGCCTGGAACATCGACTATGGTTATCACCGGGGAAGATGTCAGCCTGATGATGGACATGGAAGAAAGAAGTGCCGAACATCCGGCCCAGGATGAGACTATAATCGCCAACATGATAATTTTAACCTATGCTCAGTATGGTCTGGTGCCTATGGTAATCCCACCGATATCTCTGGACCCGCCGATTCCCACCGAAAGGACACCGGTACAGCAGGGCACCGACCTCCAGTATTTGCAGGAGCTATCAGGGCGCCATGGCTATGTTTTCTATGTTAGCCCGGGTCCTATCCCCGGCCAGAACACCGCTTACTGGGGACCTCCAGTGCGGACCGGCCTGCCACAAAAGGCACTATCTATCAACATGGGGCCCGATACCAATGTAGAGCAGATAAATTTCTCTAATGACTCCCTGAGGCCAACTTTTCAGGCTGGCTCGGTTCAAGACCGCCTGACCAATCAGACCATGCCGGTTCAAACGTTTGCCAGCACCCGGATGCCGCTGGTAAGTCAGCCAGCCTGGCTGGTTAACCAGCCCAACGTAAGGCGTAAACAATTCCGCCGTAGCGGGCTGAACACAATTCAGGCCTACGCCCAGGCTCAGGGGCAGACCGACGCCTCGATGGATGATGTAGTCACCGCTCAGGGCAATCTGGACGCGCTGAAATATGGTGACACGCTCCAACCCCGGGCTCTGGTGGATGTGCGCGGGGCAGGATACAGCTACGACGGCACGTACTACGTAAAGAGCGTAACGCATAATATTAAAAAGAATGAATATAAACAGCGGTTTACCCTGACCCGCGAAGGAACAGGGGCTTTAAGCCCGATGGTGAGAACGTCATGACGCAGTTTTTCGGCAAATATCGTGGTACAGTATCCAATAACATTGACCCCCAGCAGCAGGGGCGAATTCAGGTCAGTGTACCGGCTGTCCTTGGTGAAGGCTCCTTAAGCTGGGCAATGCCCTGCGCGCCATACGCAGGCTCGGGAGTAGGCTCCTTTACCGTCCCTCCCGTCGGGGCAAATGTCTGGGTTGAATTTGAGGGAGGTGATGCGGACTACCCCATCTGGAGCGGCTGTTTCTGGGGCGTCGGCGAAGTACCGGCCGTGCCAGCTCTCGCCGAGATGAAGGTCATTAAAACAGATACGGCTACTATCACCATAAACGATTTGCCCGGTGTCGGTGGCATAAAGATAGAGACCACCATGGGGATGAAGATCGAAATTAGCGCTGTAGGAATAGAAATCTCAAATGGAGTTGGCGCCAGTATCAAGCTAATGGGGCCGAAGGTTTCCATCAACGATGGTGCCCTGGAGGTGATATAGTGCCTGGCTTTTTACTTCATTTAGGAGCGACGGTGATTTGTGCCCATGCCGGACAGGCCCAGCCAACGGCACCAAATCCGCGTGTCATGGTAAGCAGTCAGCCTGTGGTCACACAGAGCTGTACTTATATGATTGCCGGTTGTCCTTTCACCGTGCCACCCTCGGTTCCCTCGCCCTGTGTTACGGGACAATGGATAACCGCCGCCACGCGGGTGCTGGCTGGAGGAGTGCCGGTCTTATTACAGGACAGCCAGGCTATCTGTACACCGAATGGTACGCCGCTGAATATCATCATGACACAAACCAGAGCGAGAGGCAGCTAATGGATATTAATTACCCGTTCTATTTCGATAGCCGGGGCCGTACCGCACAGGCCCGTGAAGAGAAACATATCCGTGATTTGATTGAGCAAGTCCTCTTCACCTCACCCGGTGAGAGAGTTAACCGACCAGATTTTGGTTGCGGACTGATGCAACTCGTGTTTGCCCCCAACAGTGATGAACTGGCCACAGCTACCCAGTATCTGGTGCAGGGCTCTTTGCAGCGGTGGTTGGGGGAACTGATTCAGATAGAGGCCGTCGAAGTGACCAGCGAGGAATCTACCATAGAGGTCAAAGTGCAGTACATTATTCGAAAGAATCAAGAGCGTAAAGTAGCCGAGTTTTCACGCGAGGTCTAAATGGAGATACAGTACTTCTGTAAGCAGCCAAAAAGACTTCAGGCAGTGCGAAAGCATGCCACACTGAATGCCATTGATTTTCTGGAAGTGCTCGACCAGATGGCGCCAACAGAGTGCCTCAGGCAACGTGTCCTGCTTGTCCACTGCGTTAAACCGCTATCCGGACTCAACGGGAAAAACGTGCGGATTGAGGGTGGTGTCCGCAGTCAGGTGAACGTCGTTAAAGCATCCATAGCTTCAGAAATGACCGACAGCCTCAAAGATTTACCACCCGAAGACCGGAACAAAATCCTGGATAACGATGACCCGGATAAAGTACTGATAGTAGAAATCGACTCACCAGGTGATTTCTCCCCTTACCGGTTAATGCTGGTACAGTCGGTCAATAGCGATAACCCGCCGACCGACTTCGACCCTTTGCTTTCACAGATTGAGTTCTCCTTCAAGGTTGAATGTCCCAGTGACTTTGATTGCTGGCAGAAAACGGTATGTCCACCGGAAAAATACCAGGAGCCTCAAATCGACTATCTGGTCAAGGACTATGCCAGCTTCCGCCGTCTGCTGCTGGACCGGCTTTCCACTATCATGCCGGACTGGCAGGAACGCAACGCCGCCGATGTGGGCGTAGCTCTGGTGGAAATCATGGCCTATCTCGGCGATTATCTCAGCTACTACCAGGATGCGGCGGCCACCGAGGCTTACCTGGGAACTGCCCGAAAACGCGTCTCGGTACGCCGTCACGCACGGCTGACTGACTACCCTATGCATGAAGGCTGCAATGCCCGTGTCTGGGTACAGTGTAACCCCGGCAGCGGTGACATCTATCTGGAAAAGGGCACACAGCTTCTTACCAAGCTAACCCACGATAACACACGCGTCACGCCCAATTCCTCTGACTATGACAAAGCCATGATGCAGCAGCCGGAGATATTCGAGACCATGCACGATGCTGTCATCTGCCAGGCTCACAATGAGATACAGTTCTACACCTGGGAGGATGAGGAATGCTGCCTGGCGGCGGGCTCAACACGCGCCACCTTGCGAGACAGTGCCACGAATCGTCTGCGCTTACGCCCGGGGGATGTATTGATTTTTGAGGAAGCCCGGAACCCCGATACCGGCCTGTCCAATGAGAAGGACCCCAGTAAACGACATGCGGTGCGCCTCATCAAGGTCTACCCGGAAGCAGAATTGCTCAGGGACGGTACTGCCGAACCACAACTGCAGCTAAAGAAGGACCTGTTTGATGTGGAACAAAGTAAAACCGACCCTCTTACTGATGAACTTATCGTGGAGATAGAGTGGGCGACAGAAGACGCTTTGCCCTTCTCTTTCTGCCTCCGTGAGGTCGTCGACCCCAATGAAGAGGCCGAGGGGGAACAGCCCGTAAGTATTGTCAGCGGCAACATAATCCTGGCCGAACACGGGAAAACGCTGGGCAAAGGTAAGGCCGGCGTGACCGATACTCCGGAGATACTACCGGAAGTTAGTGAAGGACGGTACTGGCCTTCCCTGGAGGAAACCAACATAACCCACAGCGTTCTTTATAATGATATTAAAGCCCGCAAACAGGCGGCGTCGAAGGCTCTGGTTCAGGACCCTCGTGAGGCACTGGCTGAAGTAACTCTTCAGGACGATGACGATAACCTGTGGCACGCCCGACGTGACTTACTGGATAGCGACGAGTTCTCCCATGATTTTGTCGTGGAAATAGAGGATGATGGAACGGCCCGTCTGAGGTTCGGCGATGGAGTCCTGGGAGAGAAACCAGAGACCGGAGGTCAACTGAAAGCAACCTATCAAATCAGTAGTGGCCGGTCCGGAAATGTAGGCGCCGAGGCTATCGCCCATATAGTCACCACCCAAGACGATATTGAAAGTGTGCGCAATCCCATACCAGCCCGGGGAGGAGTCGATGCGGAATCAATCGAAGAGGTCCGCCTCTATGCCCCTCAGGCGTTTCGTACTCAGAAGCGGGCGGTCACGGCCGAAGATTACGCTACTTCCGCCGAGAAGCACCCCGAGGTGCAAAAGGCGATGGCGACGCTAAGATGGACCGGGAGCTGGCATACCATGTTTATCACGGTGGATAGAAAGGGCGGTAGACAGGTGGATGCCGCTTTTGAAGCGGAGTTATCGGAGTTCCTCGGTCAGTTCCGGCTGGCCGGGCATGACCTGGAGATAGAACCGCCCGTATTCGTACCGCTGGATATCATCATGACTGTTTGCGTGGAGCCTGATTATTTTCGTGATAAGGTTAAACAGGCGTTGCTGGAGGCCTTCAGCAACGTTGACCTTCTCAACGGGAAACGCGGGTTCTTCCACCCGGACAATTTCACCTTTGGACAGCCGGTATACCTGAGTCAGATTATCTCCACCGCCATGCAGATTCCGGGGGTTAAATGGGTGGACGTCAGCAGTACTTTAAACAGATTCCAGCGCTGGGGAGAATCAGCCAAAAACGAAATCGAGGAAGGGCTCATCAAGATGGACCGCCTGGAAATCGCCCTTTTACAAAATGACCCGAGCGCGGCTGAGAACGGGAAAATCGAATTCATTATGGAAGGTGGCCTATGACCATACCGTGCGATAGCTCCAAGCCCAGTCCCTGTGACTGCCCTGAAGAGGTTGATATCGGGCATACCAATGAGCCCGGTCAGCCAGAGATATCTTATCGTCTGGGCACCCATAGCACGTTTCTCAACAGGATGCTGGGTAAGATTCACACCAATGAGCTGCTTCGAGAGAAGTTGACCACCAGGGAGAACGATGACCCGTCCATCGCCCTGCTGGATGCCTGGGCGGTAGTGCTTGATGTGCTCACTTTCTACCAGGAACGTATTGCTAATGAAGGATATCTGCACACCGCTACCGAGCGGCGTTCCATACTGGAAATGGCCCGGACAATCGGCTATGAACTTAATCCAGGGGTGGCCGCCAGCACTTATCTAGCCTTCACCGTTGATGACACGGACGAACGCTACGCCACGGTCACCATTTCTCAGGGAACCCAGATACAGAGCATTCCGGCACAGGGCGAATTGCCGCAGACCTTTGAAACATCTGAGGAATTTACCGCTCATGTTGAGTGGAACACCCTCAAGCCACGTCAAACAAGGCATCAAACACTGGGTATCGGCAGCGACGACAAGCTCTACTTCCTGGCCCCGGCTGATTCTTCGTCCAGCATCATCGGTGACTTCTATATTGTCAACCCGGACTCTTCCCTTGAGGACAGCACGCCGGTGATAGCTACCGAGGTCAATACACTGTACCTTGATGGCATTGCCACCAAACTGGAGGCCGGCGATATCATTCTGCTGGCCGGTAAGAAAGGCGAAGATGACTGGAACACATTTATCCGACCGATTGTGAGCGTCGAGATAGATAAAGAGCTTAACCGCACCGTAGTCCAGCTATCCAGCCCATCTCAAAAGGTACAGTTTGTCATGGCGACACTGGCACCAATTCTCTATGTTTCCACGGGGCTTTCTTTTAATGCCACCCAGGTCCAGCAGAACGTGCTCGCCGGCGATATCAGTGAAACAATGATGAACGCTCTTATCACCATCAACAGCTGGAATCAGGCAGAACTGCTGCAGCATGTAACTACTGTCCAATCGGCTACAGCCTCAGTGGAAGCCAAGCAGGGCGTCTTTGCCTTCCGCGAGCATGTCGGGTTCTTTGGGAACAATGCCCCTGACCACGATGCCGTTGACAGTACAATCTATAGCGCTGACTGGGACGCTACCGGATGGGAGATATGGAAGAGCTACCCGAGCGGCAACCTGTACTCAGGCGCTGATGTCTATCTGGAAAGAAAGGTAGAAGGAATTGCCGAGGGCAGCTGGGCCCTGCTGGAATGCCCCAGCTCGGCTTCGCAGCGCTACAAGCCATATCTGGTGAGCGATATCAGAGATGAGTCTATCACCGGTTTTTCTCTGAGCGGTAAGGCAACTGGCCTGAGCTTGAACGATATCGACGGCGGTGCGGCGGACAAGCCGAGCGAATTCAAGGTACGTAATACCACAGCTTACGTGGAGAGCGAGCGGCTGGACCTGGTGCAACTGCCTATAGAGGAGGACCTGGAGGAAGAAGCAGATTCGGACGGCAGCACCACCACAGTGGGGGTTACCCAGGTGATGCTCGATAGTCTCGTGCTGGGTCTCCAGATAGGACAGCCAGTGATAGTCAGCGGTGAACAGGTAGAAACCGAAGGCGTAACCAGCCATGAAGTGGCCATCCTGAAAAATATCATCCACAGCCGGGGCTACACCGTGCTTTTCTTTGAGGAAGCATTACAGTATCGCTACGTCCGCGATACCGTCACCATAAGCGCCAATGTCGTACCCGCAACTCATGGCGAGACGGTCACCGAGGTACTGGGCAGTGGCGATGGAACCAAAACCAACCAGCGTTTCAAGCTGAAGAAGCCGCCGCTGACCTACGTTTCGGCGTCGACGCCCAGCGGCGCTGAGAGCACGCTGACCGTGAAGGTTGATGATTTAGAATGGGAGGAGTCATCCTCTCTCTACGGACTGGACGCCCGCAGCCAGCAATACACCGTCCGCCTCGATAATGAAGCCAACGCCTATATCACCTTCGGTGATGGGAAGCAGGGAGCACGTCTACCGACGGGTGAGGAGAATGTTACCGCTACCTATCGTAGTGGTATTGGCTATGATGGAGAAGTAGACGCCGACAGCCTGAAGCTCCTGAAAACCAAGCCGCAGGGCATTCGCAGTGTTACCAATCCTGTTGCGGCCAGTGGTGCTGACGAGCCGGAGACAATGGATAAAGCCCGCACCAACGCACCTTTGACAGTGCTGACCATGGACCGCATCGTCTCCCTCAAGGACTATGAGGATTTCGCCCGGGCATTTACTGGAATCGGAAAGGCCCAGGCTATCATCCTGTGGAACGGGGAAAGCGAACTGGTACACATCACCATCGCCAGTTCCAGCGGTAAGACCATCGATTCCACTTCGCAGACTTACGAAAACCTGGTCGAGGCCATTGAAACCTACCGCAACCCGATAGCCAGGGTGCAGGTAGCTACTTTCGAATCACGCCTTTTCCACGTTGAAGCCAAAATAATGATTGACTCCCGGTATACAGAAAGCACGGTACTGGACGAAGCCAAGGCGGCTCTTGAATCGGCCTTCTCTTTCGATGAGAGGGACTTCGGCCAGTCCGTTACCGCCGCCGAGGTGATTAACGTAATCCAGCAGGTAGCGGGTGTAGTCTACGTAGATTTGGAAAAATTATATCTCGCCGATGATGCGGAAGGCTCAAGTCAAACCAGCCCACCGGTGGTCCTGAAGGTCAACAAAGCCCGATGGCCTCAAGGAGGAGCTTTCCAGAAGGCTCAACTGCTACTGATAAATTCGGCGGGCATAACGCTGGAGGCAATAGAATCATGAGTCAGGAAAACCAGAACCGTTTCTACAACCTGTTGCCGACCATCTACCGTATCCGCGATGCGGAGCAAAGTGAGCCTCTAAAGGCTCTTCTGGAAATCATTGAGGAGCAGGTACAGGCTATTCAGGATGATATCGATGGCCTCTATGATGACTGGTTTATCGAGACCTGTGCCGAATGGGTAATTCCTTATATCGGCGACCTGGTGGGCAACAGGCCACTCCACGAGGTGAAGCAGCTACAACGCACCGATGTCGCCAAGACTATCAGCTACCGACGGCGCAAGGGCACCGCGGCCATGCTGGAAGAGCTGGCCCGCGATGTCACCGGCTGGGGCGCACACGTTGTAGAGTTCTTCAAGCTCATGGGATGGACTCAGAATTTGAATCATTTACGTTTCGAGATGGCCGCCAACCCTGAACCGGGTTCCCCCCGTGCCTCAGATTGGGTGGGTACCGTCAACCTGCGCAGTATGGATGTCGTCGACCGTCTCAATGGCCCCTTCGATGTTTTGAGTCATACGGTTGACATTCGCCCCATTGATTGTACCGAAGGCTGGTATAATATTCGAAAAATCGGCTTCTTCCTCTGGCGACTTCAGTACTACCCTCTGGCCGTAGTCCCGCCAAGACCCGTGCGGGGGCACCCTCACTGCTACACCTTCAGCAGATTGGGCAACATGGCTCCCCTTTTTAACAAACCACATCGCGAAGAGGATGAGATGGGTCTGGCTGTTGAGAAGCACGTTCCCGGACCAATACGACCCATGGCCTTCGATATGGATTTAAAGAATTTTCGCGAACAGGCTTCCAGTGAATCTACGGATAGCGATTACTACGGCCCCAATCAGGGTTTGAATATTGTCAAGGACGGGAAGCCGATACCGCCGGAGGATGTCGTTTCCATGGATTTGAGTAACTTCGAACGTCCGGCGGCAGGCAAGGTGGCTATTGACGTAGAGCACGGACTCCTCAGCTTCGCCGTTGGCGAAGAGCCAGCCAATCCCAGGGATATTACCCAATACAATGTGAACTATACCCACGGTTTCAGCGCTGATATTGGCGGAGGTCCCTACCGGCGTCGCCGGGATATGGTAAAGCCTGAATTTACCCCCGAGGTAATCAAGGTCGCCAAAGACAGTAGCGTGGATACCATCCAGAAAGCCATTGATAACTGGGACACTGCAGGAAAGAAACCAAGCGTTATTCAAATTCTTGATAACGGTGTATATGGTGGTAACATTGATATCCAGCTCCCAGATGAGGGCTGGTTAATGTTACAGGCAGCCGATGGCGTGTGGCCAAACCTGCGCCTGGTGGGCAACTCAAGTCTCGGCGTGGCGACGGGAACCGCAACGCTTATTATGGATGGTCTTTTAATAGAGGGGGCATTTGAACTCAGTGGCGGCCTGGACTTCACCCTGCAACACAGTACGCTTGTGCCCGGCCGGATGCTTTGGCTGGACGGTGACGCTGCCTTCCCGGACCGGGACAGTCTGGTAGTGGATGTTGCGTCGGACGAAATGAGTGTCACCATAAGAAAAAGCATTACCGGCTCAATAAGGATGCCGGCGGGGAGCAGATGCATGGCGATCGAGGATAGCATTGTTCAAGCTCTGATTACACCCGATGGAGAGATTCAATATGCTATTGCCGCCAGTGACTCCGGCGATGAGCCCGGTCCGCCGACGACCATTGACCGGACTACCATTTTCGGTCCGGTACATGTAAGACAATTAACTCGAGCCTCTGAAGTTATCTTCATGTCGAAGGTCAGTACCCGGCGACAGCAGGAAGGATGTGTCCGTTTCAGTTATCTCCCTGCAGGCTCGCTTACTCCGCAGCGCTATCACTGCCAGCCGGACATGGCACTGGCCAAAGAGGCTCAGCAATTGGAAAGGGATTTAACGGCCATTGAGAAAGAACTGGTCAGGGCTCGCCTGAGACCGCAGTTTACCTCCCGACGCTACGGCGAGCCCGGCTATGCACAGCTGAGACGGGCCACCGCTGAAGAGATACGTAATGGTGCCGAGGATGGCTCAGAGATGGGCGCTTTCGCTCACCTGAAGCAACCGCAGCGCGAAGCAAACCTCAGAATCCGGCTGGAGGAGTACCTGCCTTTTGGACTTGAGGCTGGATTCATTTTTGTGACGTGAGACAATCGAAGTGGAAATGACAGGAACAGCCACCGATATGGAGGATAGAAATGAAAGGTGACTTCACAAGATTTACCCATGACCCTGACAAACACTATAGCGGCGTCCTCAAGCAACAGGGACGTGTGGATTTGGATGCCGACTGGAACGAATACATCCAGATCCAGGATTACCTCAATCGAACCGAGGCACAGGACGTTATCGGCCGCTGCGGCGTGCCCAACAGCACCCCTGAGGGATTCAAGATTACACGTGCTTCCGGCGATAACACCAGGCTCGAGGTTATGCCGGGGCGCATCTATGTCAATGGCATCCTGTGCGAGCCGAGTGAGAACGAATCCCTGTCAAACCCCGCTAACAGTGGAATCTACCTGGCCTATCTGGACGTGTGGCAGCGCCATATCACCGCGGTTGAAGACCCCGATCTGCCCGAAATCGCACTGGACGGGGTAGATACTACCACGCGTATCAAAACTGAATGGCAGGTCAGGTTCAAGGATGTCTCTGACACAGTTGATAGCGAGCATCTCGATTGCCAGCCATTCTGCTGCAAGGAGAATCCCTGGGAGCCGGAGGAAGCCATCAGCACAGGAAAACTGGCTGCCCGTGCTGAGGAAGTGGAAGGCGAAGTTGACCTTTGCGAAGTTCAAGCTCAGGCAGGTTATGTCGGACTGGAGAACCGTCTGTATCGGGTGGAAATCCATGCCGGTGGTGATGCCAGCAGTGCCACTTTCAAGTGGTCAAGGGATAACGGGGCGGTAGTCTTTCCCATCCAGACAGTCGAAATTCAGAGCGGCAAATCTACCATCACACTCAAGCAACTTGGCAAAGACGAAGTGCTTACTCTGCACGTCGGCGATTGGGTGGAGATTCTGGGCGATGAAACCGAACTTGAATGCCAGTCAGGCATCCTGGCGCAGGTTGCTTCTGAATCTGACGGCACAGATTTAGACAAGGGAGTTATCGTTGTCAACACCGACATCTCCGCATACCAGACCGAGAATCATCTCAAGATTCGCCGCTGGGACCACAAGGCAAGCGGCACAACCAGCCTTGTTGATGGAGCCATACCAGTCACCGAAGGGGAATATGTCGCCCTTGAAGACGGAGTGGAGGTCTGCTTCGATAGCGGTACCTATCAGCCGGGCGATTACTGGCTGATTCCGGCACGCACGAAAATACGCGACGTACTATGGCCGCAGGTTGATGATGACCCCGAATTCCAGTACCGTCACGGAATCAAACATTACTACTGTGCACTAGCACTGGCTGAGTTCACAAATAGCGCATGGAACTATCCTCAGGACTGCCGGCGTATTTTCCCGCCACTCACCGAGCTCCAGACATCCGGCGGCTGCTGTGTGCCAGTCAGGGAAGGGGAAAACATTCAGCAAGCTATAGATTCAGCCATCAGTGCCGGGGGAGGGTGTATTTGCCTCTGCGGTGGTGTCCACCAGATAGAGGGGCCCCTGTTCATTCATCAGGCACGTAATCTGACTATCCACGGCATAAATACCGCTACTGTTTTACATTTCCAGGGTATGAACAACAATGGCGAGGGAGGGATTCTCCTCGACGGCTGCGAGAAGGTAACCCTCGGGAGTATGCTTGTCCTGGGTGATGACCTTTCTGCCCTGATTTCCATCCGAAGCGGAGAGGAAATGGAGCCGACCCAGAATATCACCCTCCGAGACCTCACATTGTTTAACCGCACCCTGTCAAATACAGGCAACAACTGCGCGGTACGGCTGGGAAATTCGCAGGGTATCGAAATAGAGAATTGCCGGATGGTCGCCGAAACCGGCATAGTATCCCTCTTTGGAGACCGGTTACCTGAACCGGATATTTTGAATATTTATGAGCAGCCTCAAGCTCACGGGGATGAACTGTCGGACCTTTCGCACGCACCCCGCAGCCGACGTGATATGATTGAAGTCGTCGAAAATGACCAGCTATCTCTCTCCCCCACCTCCGGCCCTCCGGGAACAGCCATAACCGTAACCGGGAATGGTTTTCCCCCCAGCAGTAAAGTGGAAATACAATTCGCTGATGCGAGCACCGACGCAGTCACCGATGCTAATGGTGGTTTTCAGATAACCATGACGGTTCCGGCTGGCACGGAGCCCGGTGATTATCTCATCACAGTAACGGACGCTTCGGGACAGGTCAGCCGCGCCGTGTTTACCATCACGGAACAAGCTCCAGAGCCGATTGGGGAATTGAATTACGGCATCGGTGTTCACGATGTCCGTATGAAGAATGTCAGCATTCTGTATCGGGAATACGGCATCTGGACACTCAAGAGCGTCGGGTGGCATCTGTCTGATTGTGATATAAGCCTCCTCAAAGCCAAGTGGTCAACCGATGTTGATTCCGGCAGTGCCGCCCGTAATCTTCTTAAATTCATCGAAAGTGCAAAACGCCCGGATGGTGAGTCCAGTGGTGGCATAGCCGCAATACAGGCCCTCATCTGGCAGGCCTGTACTATCAAGGGATGCCAGTTAACCGGCGCAGTGGTAATGAACGTTTGTGCATTTTTGCACGGGTCCGTTTCGGACAGCACCCTTCAAGCTGGGAAATATGGATTACGTGCCATGTGGATACATAATGCCAGGTTAAGTGATAACACAATTCACTGTAATAATGGTGTTGGATTCTCATTTGCTGGAAGCCATCGAGTTTGTATTAGAAATAACCAGGTCAGGCAAGCGATATGTGCGCTGGAAAACTCAAATCCCGCCACATGGCTGCGCGGCCTGTCCGAATATCTCATGGAGGTTGTCAGCCAGTATCCCGTACCAGAAGCAAAGATTCCGTCTATTTCTGCCGATGCCGGTGAAAAATCTAAACGCGAGTTGATAGCTCTCTGGGTGCTCATGGAAGAGACCTGTCAATATCTTGGCCTGGAAGAGCTGCGTGACCGGGTGCAGGATTTTGTTGATACCTTCGAAAATATCCAGAATATCCCGGTGCTGCTCCTCGCCAGCGCCTACCTCTACCCGAAGCTTGGCGATAAATCAGAACTCAAAGTGAATCTGGTTCTGCCGATAATCTCCCCCCAGATATCAGGCAACGACTTTGAGGCTGAAAAGGCAGTTGTCTGGCTGAGAAACTTCATTCCGATGGGCGGGATGCAGATTACAGAGAACCGGCTTCACACACTTACCGGCCAAGCGGTTCGTGTTAAGGCTGTTCCGGTGACCGTCAACCCGCACATCATTATTATTGCCTGGCGGCTGATATTCATGGTACTCCCAATCATTCTCAAACGATTGAGGGAGGTAATTTCAGGTACGGAAATGCCCGCCGCGCAAAAGACCGCCATTATAAATATCATCGCCACACTCGGCAAGCTGCTGTCACAGTGGGGTGCTCAATCCGAATCTATCCTGGAAACGGACTACCGCATCGAGGATAACAACATCCGCAGCCAGCGCACGGCAATTGTATCCAACCTTTTCGAACTGGCTATTCACAACAACTTTATAAATATGCAGGAAAGCCCGGTCGAGGACGAGGAGATTGGCATTATCATAGGTATCCTAGAACAATTCGGCGTCACCAAAGAGCTGGCCGCAGGCATACGCCTGCGCTCCGGAGCTATGATATCGGCCTACACACAGACGATAAATTTCAACACGGATGCGCCCGAAATGCAATCAGAGATGGCAGAGGCCTCGTGCCTCTTGAACTCTAGGGTCACTAACCCCGTCCTGAAAAGTGAATTTATGGTACTGAATAAGGCGGTGAACGAGGCAGATATAGCCCAGATACAGGAGTCACTGGGGAGTATTGGCCAGATTCTGGAATCCTATGTTGACACGTGCGGAATATGGGTCAAAGGCGCCGGCTGCCGTATCGACGGCAACCAGGTACTCGTACCGATGGATGCCGACAGGAAAACATGGGCTCAGGGTGGCATCAGATTTTGGGATGACGAGGGTACACCGATATGGATGTTCGTCTTCCTGCAGCAAATCCTGCAACTGCTCATGCCCGACCTTGAGATACCGTCACTACTGTCGGTTACGGAGACCCTTATCGATAACAATGAAGTCATCCGCGGCACCAATCATGGCATCGAGATTAACGGAATCGCCAACATGCCCATGGGAATGGGACTGACCGACCTGAAGATTCGCGGAAATCAGATACGTGACATGGTCGGTGCTGGAATTACGTTCGACGAAAAAAGCCTGTCTGTAGGTGTGGATATCGAGGGTAACTCCATTATGGATTGCGGTAGTATAACTTTACACGATTTCTTTGCCAGTAATAAGGGAGGAATTGTGATTCGCAATGCTGCCCTGTGCCGGATTCACAGTAACCGTATCAGGTGCAGCAGCAGCCTGCAGAACAACCTCGGGCTCTATGCAGTTGACCTGCGCACCATATACGGATTAACCTTAACCGACAACCATATTCAACACAGTGAAAACAGCAGCGGTCAACTGGATAATATAATGCTTCTCAGCCAACAGAGTCCCCTCATTGGCTTTACACTGGCTAACATGTGTGGTGCCCTCAGGCTATCAGAGATACACGGAGAAGTGAGTATACACCACAACGATATACTGCTGTCCATGGGCACCGGGGGTGGTCTGGTCCTCGGCGAATTCAGCGGCAGCGACGAATGGCAAGGCTGGGCACTGAGGACAATGGCGAAAGCACAGAGCATAAACGTGGAGCAAACTGGTGCCGCGGCCAGCGATACCGGTGAGCAAACCGTAATCACCAATGTCAGCATCCAAGGGAACCATTTTGAGTCGTTGGTGAACCAGCCATTTGCTGCTTTCCTGCTGGCAAACCTGAACGAATTAAACTTCTCCGGAAACAACGTACGGGCAAGCACTGCAGGCACAGCGCCGGGAATAATTTGGGGTATTAACCGGGGAGTAATCGCCAGTAATATTCTTGATACTCTCCAGATAGACCAGGTGGGTGGTGGGGTAATCAGTGGTAATCTGTCCAATCAGCCAATCACAATACCGACGGGCGTCGTACATGGTCTCAATACCCCCTAGACAAAACCGAATAAAGCGATGGAGGATGGCATGGCGAAGAAGGAAAAACAACAGCAAAATCAACTTTTTAATATAGAGGAGCTGGTGAACAATATAGCCCAGGACATAGTTAAGTTCAGTGAAGATGTTGCTAAAGTGAAGGTGACCAGGGACCTTAAGAGTTTGGACCTGTCCTCCGGCATGCCTAAAGCCAGAACGACCGCGCTCAAAGGAATCGTCGGTCAGCTTAAGGCTGAGGGAGAGAAGGTAAGTCAGCAGCAGCGGGAGCAAATCCAAATACAATCTGAAGCGCTGGAAGAATCGATTAAGAGCCGTCAGGCGAACCTGAAAATTAATCTCAGCAAGTTACAGAAGGCAGAGGCAAAGGTCAGTGGTTCCAGTAAAATCGTCGAGATGAAGGTAGACGAGGACATAAAGAGTTACGACCGACATATAGAGGAACTCCATATCCAGAAGACAGGAAGCCCGGAAAATATCTGGATAGAGGCTGATATCTCAGCAGAAATTAAGACAACAACGGCCGAGAAAGTAACCGGGGCACTAACCGAAAGTAAAGTCACCAAGAATATTAAGACGACTGACTTAAACAAATAGCGGCTGGATACTCTTCAGGTGGTCGAATAGCGGGTGGAATGGTGGCTTTGGCTGAATCCCCACTATTGACCGCAGGTCTATGATGTTTATTGCTTTTGCTTTTCTGCGGAATCACGCCACATGTCAATTTGCCGCTGCAGTTTTCTCTGCTTGCGTTGCATAAAGAATATATAGCCGAAGACGACTGCCCAGATAACGGTATAAGCAGCGAAGAGATATCCCATATTATCCATAAATCACCATCCTCCTATTCTTCCGGCACACTTCTCAAGTATCCGATGTCAGCCTCCATAACCTTCAGATTGGCGCTCTGAATTGTCAGGAGGACATACAGTACGGTAAATGCCGCAATAGACACGAGCAGGGTTGCGAGCATGGGTGACGCCAGCCCGCCTTCAAATACAATGGCACTTGGATGCTGCGTCCGCCAGAGGTTTACGGTCATAAAAACGATGGGCACATCAATGAATCCCACAATTCCAATCACAGCCCCAAATCTGGCACCCCGTGCCGGTTCGGTGGCATAACTACGCACCAGAAGATAGGCCACATAAGTCAGCCAGAGCACCAGAGATGTGGTCAGGCGGGCATCCCAGGTCCACCAGATTCCCCAGACCGGCTTTGCCCATATCGGCCCGGTAATCAAGACCAGTGTGGTAAAAATAACCCCCACCTCCGCCGACGCATGGGCAATGGCATCCCATTTCATCACCCGCTTCCAGAGGTAGAGAATGCTGAAGATAAAGGTGACAAAAAATGCCAGGAAACTGACCCAGGCTACAGGCACATGGAAATAAAAGATGCGCTGTACTATACCGCTGTGCTTCTCAGTAGGCACGTATAAGAAGACCATGTAGAGAGCGGCTATCATCAGCGCCAAGCCCAGCCCAAACAGCACATTGTTCCATAGAGTATGTTTACCGCTCATATAAATCTTATCTCCCTCAAGATACTTATGGCTACTCCTCAAGCACAAATTCAAAGACCATTGTCGCCACCACCAGATAAATGACATCAAAGACAATAATTATCTGTAGCCAGGTCAGTACATCACCCCAGGGTCGGCCGGCCAGCACCGGTGCCGTAGCCTTCACCGCAGCCACAATGACCGGAACAACAACGGGCAGAAACAGGATAGGAAGCATCATATCCCGCGCCCGGGTATTGATGGCTATCGCCGAAAACAGGGTACCCACTGCCGCAAATCCCAGGGCAGCCAGCACGATGATAAGGGCCAGCCGCGGTAAAAAGAGGGGCAGGTTAAAAAGGACAAGGAATATCGGCGTAATGACCACCGCCACAGCCAGCATGAAGGTGAAGCTGCCTACCAGCTTACCCCAGTAGATAACAGAGCGGTCTACGGGACAGAGCATCAACCCTTCCAGGCAGGAATTTTCCTTCTCCACGACAAAGACACGGTTAAAGCCAAGTACTCCGCCAAAGGTCAAAGCTACCCATAGAATACCGGGGGCTACCAGTTCTTCTATGCCCGTCCTCGTGCCGAAAGCAAAATTAAAAATCACCACTACCAGCAAGGCGAAGACCAGCACTAAGGTAACAATCTCCTTGGTTCTTAGCTCCGTAAGAATATCCTTCCAGAAGATAACGAGAATTCTGGCCAACACTTTCATTACTTAACCAGTCTCCGTACACCGGTCATAGACCTGTGGAAAACTCTCTCTATTTATTTCCTGTTTCGATGCCCGGTAGACGATTTGCCCCCTGTTTAGTATGACCACACTGTCCGCAAATTCCAGACCCTGCCCCAGATTATGGGTGGTCATTACTACCGCACCACCCACAGCATTAATGTTACCCAATATGTCTCTTATGGCCGTAACTGCCTGCGGGTCGAGGCCAACCTCCGGCTCATCAAGAAACAGTATTGAAGGATTGTGCAGGACAGCCCGGGCAATGGAGGCTCGCTGCTGCAAACCACGTGAGAGCGTACCTACCCGGTCATACCGACGTGACTCAAGCCACACCCACGCTATCACTTCTTTGATACGCTGTTCCAGGTTTGGTACATCATACATTTTCCCGTAGAACTTAAGATTTTCATATACGGTCAGGTTGTGATAAAGAAAGGTTTGATGGCCGACCAGACTTATCTTCCGCCTGATTTGTGCTGGTTTCTCACGGATATTGATACCACCCAGCCACACGTTGCCGGAGGACGGCTTGACCAGCATAGACAGAATCTTGACCAGAGTCGTTTTCCCCGCACCGTTCGGGCCAAAGACAACAAGGCACTCACCCCTGCTTACGCTCAGGTCAATGCCTCTCAAGGCATGACGGTTCCCGAATAATTTGGTCAGTCCCTGAACCTCAACAGCCCAGGAGGAAGCTGGTACTTTCTCGCTCATTTATACTCTCTTTTTCTCACCCTTTTCACCAGGTAGACAGCAAAACCAATCACGGCCACACCTATAATAACATAGAGGATTACCAGATACGGCCCGCCCCCCTGAGATACACTGGAAATGTGCAGGTTCATCACAGTGCCACGGGGAAGATTCTCTCCCCGGAAGTGAATGAATCGCTGGCCAGTATCGGTAACCACAGGCTCAGCCGGAGCCAGATGGGAAACAACCACCTCAATGTCCTCGCCGGCTATCATGAGTTCTAAAGCATCTGTGGGATAGTCAACCTGTAAAGGAATAACTAACTCAGGGGAGCCTGGCCTGCTCAGCCGGTAAGAGTAGACCAGCTCTCTTTCACCCGGGGGAAAGGGCACAAGATAGGTAATTCTGCTGTTGTCCAAAAACTGGTAATCCGGCGCCTGTTCCTGGGGAGCCTGGAAGTCGGTAGCTCCCTCCGGCATCGTAAATACCAGTACTCCATCTGTGCCCACATAGGTCCTGTCTCCGTCATTAATCAGCCAGAATACTTCAGTTATCTGCAGGCTTTCTTCTTCAACACTGATAATCGTATGGGCTAACCCGACTCTTACTGCCTGGTCACTGTTGGTAGCATCACAAACCCCAACCTCGACATAGGTCATCGTCTCCCCGGTTTCAAAAGCAACAGGATAGTAGTAATCAACTCCCATATACCTGGTTGTAACCAGGTATTCAGGCTCAGTAGCAACATTATCAAACTGGAATTTACCTTCACTATCGGTTTCAGCGGTTTTTGTTTCTGATATCGTATCATTGATATAACTAATCAGAGTGACTTCTAATTTACTCACGCTACCGCCACCCTCAGTCCCGTTGATTACCTGCCCGTTGATTACCCCGCTGGTTGATTCCTGAGCGAGGACGGCAAATGGTAAGCCTAAAAGCAGCAAAACAGCCAGGACTAAGATACTAATGAGACGGTACATGATTTACCTTTTTTCTCCAGATAATCGTTTTTCCCTTGAAGTAAAAGCGACCACTCCTCCCAGCAAGAGGAACCCTCCCCCTACCCACATCCAGACAATCAGAGGATTCACCAGAACACGGAAGGTAGCTGTTTTATCCTCAGGGTCATAGCCGGTCCAGACCAGGGAAGTGAACAGGTCTTCAGCCGCAGTGGTGCGCACCGCTACTTCGGCAAAGTGGTCTTGATGGCTGAACCAGTAATCATAACTCGGTCGCATCACCCCGACCGTATGCCCCTTTCGACTTACTGATACGGAAGCAACCGCACTCACCTTCACGTTATCCTGCTTCAGTACAAGCTCATTGTAGGTTAACCTGTAATCACCGATATTCAGCGAATCACCGATATCAAGCGTGGCCGTTTTCTCCATATTATAGAAAGAAGAGGCAATGATACCGAGGGCAATGAGAATAATACCAATATGGGCAAGAAAGCCACCGTACCGCGCACGGTTACTGTTAAGAAGGGAAAAGAACGCCCGCAGGTAGTTTTCCTTACCAGTACGGTGACGGGCTCTGGTTCCCCGGTACCATTCCACACAAATGGTGAGTAGAGGTAAGCCACATATTATCGCGGCGGTGGCATACCAGTTGCCGACCCCGGAAATCAGTATACCGATGGCCATCACCACAGTGGCCAGAAAAGTGTACAGGAGATTCCTTTTTATCGAAGGCCACGCCGACTTACTCCAGCCAAGCAGAGGACAAACTCCCATCAGGAACACCAGCACCAGCAGGAGCGGTCCGCAGGTCCGGTCAAAGAAACTGCGTTCCAGGGCTATATGTGTCCCCCCCAGTGCCTTAATTATCTGTGGTAGCACCGTACCGGCCAAGACAATAAAAGCCAGAACCACCAAGATAATATTGGTCAGCAGGAACGAGCTTTCTCTGGAGATAAGAGACTCCGGTTTTACCCCTTTCTCGAAAGCGTGGCGGCGTCTGGATAATAGCCACAGTGAACCGACCAGCGTAATCAGAATGACGGCCAGGATGTAGGGTGGGAAAGGCGAACCGTAGAATCCATGCAGGGGCGACTCAATGCCGCCGTGAGTAATGAACGGGCTGAACAGGGTCAATGCGAAAGTGAATATAATGAGAACCAGGCTCCATGTCTGCAGGTAATTCCTCTGCCTCAGCATTACGATTGAGTGGAGAAAGGCAGTCCCCAGCAACCAGGGCATGAGCCCGGCATTCTCCACCGGGTCCCAGGCCCAGTACCCTCCCCACCCCAGCTCATTGTAAGACCACCACATCCCCAGCAAGTTACCCAAACCCAGTACGCACCAAGCAAAGACCGCCCAGCCTCTGACTCCGCTACTCCACTCGGTAGCCTGGCAACGAGTAATCAGAGACGCCATAACCAGGGCAAACACAACCATAAAGCCAGCAAATCCCAGGTAAAGTAAGGGTGGATGCACCAGCATACCAAAGTTCTGCAGCAGCGGGTTTAAGCCCCAACCGTCAGGGGGTAGAGACGGAAGTTTCTCAAATATGTTTACCACCACTGTTACCAGGGCGATGAAAAATATCTCCACTATTGCCATGATAGCAAGGGCATAGGGCATGATTTTCTGGTAGTAATCGCCTTTCTGGAGAGCCAGCATCGTGGTAAAGAGCGAGATTAGCCAGCCCCAGAAAAACATGGAGCCAGCTTTATCGGCATACAGGGCACTCAGTGTGTAGACCGCGGACAAGTCCCGGCTGGCATGTTCCGCTACAATCCTGATACTGAAATCTTTAGCCACAAATGCATATAGAATGATAGCTAATGATAGCGTGTATAGCACGGAAACAGTGAAAACACTAAATCGGGCACCGGCCACCAGGCGTTTAGAGCTAACCCTAATACCAACTATTAAAGCTATTGCCGAGAATAATGCTACCGGGAGAGCTATTATTAAAGCGATATGCCCCGTTTCTATCATCTATCAGCACTACTCTTCGAGTTCATACTTCGAAGGGCATTTCATTATCAACTGACTGGCCCGAAACATACCATCAGAGTGATATTTCCCCTCGACCAGAATACTGGAGCCTGCCTTGAACCCGCTGGGTTTAGCCCCCTGGTAGATAACCGTCATATTATCACCACCCTCGGTAATGCTAAACCTGAGTTCAAGGTCTTCAGCATCCCAGTCAACAGGGCTATCAGCTATCCTGCCAGCCACCCGCACGTTGGTATTGTAAAGCTCGGTACCCCGGGCAAAGAACTCGCTTACGGTCACATAGTAACTAACCGAGCTGCCGAAGCTAAGATAAAACAGGTAACCCACTACCAGTAGCAGGATTACCCCCCCGATAAGGTACCTTTTTTTCACGCCTTTCATTCTCTCGTGGTTAGCCCCTGATACCCCCTTTTGTAGTCTACTCTGGCAGCACGTTCAGTGTCAACGAGGCTAGTATTAGCCTGCTGACCAACAGTCTTGATGCGAGACATGGAAAAAACTCAACGTAAATTTTATGCTTGATACGCTTGACTTAGCATACCGCAGTATGGTATAAAATCTATGGGTTATTAATCGGGCTAGAGACCTGTAGTTACACAATCGTTATTTTGCTTATTGACCTGACTTGGCACGACTTGAGCGAGCTTGGTCAATAGTAAGTCAGTACCTGAGCTGGTGTTCCTTATAGAATAAATACATCAGCCAAAAAGAAGGAGGAGTACTAGATGCGAACAAGATTATGGCCCAATGCAGTTGCTACCATTATCTTACTGATAATGCTGGCAACACTGCCACTACTCAGCGCTTGCGCTGGTGGACAGGAACCAACTACACCTACAACTCCAACAGCACCGGTAACAGAAAAAGCAGAGTTTGATGTTGTTAAAGACGCAGTTGCGGATTACCTGACTCACATGGCTCCGCATATAATGGCTTCCGATTTACACATGAAGATTGTCGAAGGCGACGCTCCCTATATCGTCAGTATTCGCAGTGCCGAGAATCATGCTGCTGGACATATCCCCGGTGCTGTTAATATCAAGTTTGGCGAACTGAGCACACTCCCCAAGGATAAGGAGATTCTGCTATATTGCGATTCAGGTCAGGTAGCTGCCTTTGGAGCGGTGGTAATCGGAGTTCTGGGCTACGAGGTCCAGAATCTAAAACACGGAATTAGTGGCTGGACATCAGACCCGAATGTTGCCACACTACAGTTCGACCCGGATAAACACCAGTTTGATTACAAGGTTGAGACCACAGCCAACAAGGGTGGGACCTATAGCTACCCGGAACTTGATAACACCACCTCAACCGATTCAGATGCGATTATAAAGGCTGCAGTGGCGACGGTATCGCCCAAATTTATCCTGGCAACTGATTTGAACATGAAGATTGCTGAAGATGAGGACATGACTATCCTGGACATTCGCAAGGCGGATTATTACGCCAAAGCTCATATCCCCGGTGCTATAAACTTCGGGATAAGTAGCCTGGTCAGTAATCTAAGCAAGATAGACCCTGATGCGCCGGTCTACGTCTACTGCGATACTGGGCATTGGGCAGCTGAGGCAGCTGCTCTGTTACAGATACTGGGGTACGATGCTTACAGCCTGAAGTTCGGCATGTGCTCCTGGTCATCAGATGCAGCAGCCAACAATAACCTCTGCTACGATGCTGCCAGTGTCAAGGGTTACGACGTAGAAAAATAAACTTGCATTATAGTTCTGCTGTCCGGGGAGCGATGTTTCCGGACAGCAGAACAGGTTGATATAAGCTAGCAGTTACGTTAACAATCAGGCCAAGTTGTGGAGCGGCATATGAAGAGACTGGTATTAGCGATTATTATATTGATTGTACTGGTTACGACTGCTGCCATAGGCTGCGCCGAAAAGGAACCCACGGTAACCCCCGAAGAAGGCGAGGCGGTAGTAAGCTCCTGCGTCAGTTGCCATAGTGACAAAGACCTGCTCAAGGAAGTAGCCTCGCCGGAAGAAGAGGAGGTGTCAGAGGCAACCTCTGGCGAAGGCTGAGGTGGTGAGTTACCTCCGTTGGAGGTATGGCAGAAGGTCTTCCTGAAGGATGCCGAGTTTGTTCAGAGTACCCATGGTAAAGTCGGCTGTGTTATCTGCCATGGGGGCGATAGCCAGATTAGGGACAAGGAACTCGCCCATGTAGGGCTGGTAGCTGACCCGTCCGAGGGTAACTGCAACACCTGCCACCAAGACATCGCCCATGTAAATGAAATCAGCCTCCACACATCACTTGGCGGTTTCAAATCTGTTCTGGAAGCCAGGGGAGGTAACCTGGAGGAAGGTTCCCCGCTGGCCAAAGCCTTTGAAAATCACTGCCAGCAATGCCACACCTCATGCGGACAGTGTCACGTAAGCCGGCCGGATGAAACGGGGGGCGGCTTTCTTTCCAGCCATGAGTTCCGGAAGACACCCTCAATGCAGTATAACTGCGTCGCCTGCCACGGTTCCCGTGTCGGGGATGAATACCTCGGGGAAAACGAAGGAATCCCGGCCGACGTCCACTGGACGAAGGCCAGTATGACCTGTGCCAAGTGCCACACTCAGGAGCTTCACGGCTCGGGCCAACCTGCCGCCACCAGATATCAAAATCCGGTTACGGCAAAATGTGAAGACTGCCATGAGGATGTCTGGACTAATACCGAAAGCAACCCCCAGCACGAGCAGCACCTGAGTGACCTTTCCTGCCAGGTCTGCCACTCTTTAGCTTATAAAAACTGTTATAGCTGTCATGTAGCTGTAGACGAAAAAGGGTTACCCTGCCGTACCAGCGACCCCTCAGAGATGAACTTCAAGATAGGGCTTAATCCGCTGAGGTCATCTACCCGGTCTTCCAAATACGTGGTTCTGCGTCATGTTCCTACCTGTACTGGCACCTGTGACTACTACGGGAATAATCTCCTGCCCGATTTCAATGCCTTACCAACCTGGAAATACGCCACACCGCACAACATCCAGCTAAATACCCCGCAAAACGAGAGCTGTGACGCCTGTCACGGTAACAGACGCTTGTTCCTGACCAGAGAAGATGTCAGCCCTGAGGAAATGGAAGCCAATAAAGAAGTCATCGTGAATGAAGTTCCCGAACCCTGATAGTTGATTTTAGAGCACGCAAAACAACAAAGAAGATATGGAACTAAGTCGAAGAAATTTCCTGAAAGCCTCGGCCGGGGCAGCAGGTTTGTTATTGCTTCAGCCAGCCTCTTCAGCTCTGGCTAAAGAGGCAAAAACTCAAGAAGGCATGGCGATGCTGGTGGATGTCACCAAGTGTGTCAGCTGCTGGTGGTGCTATGCCGCCTGCAAGAATTACAACGGGTTACCCGAGACTATCAAACCTGACCCGGAAGAACCACCTCCGCTTTCCCCTCATGTTTGGACCACCCTTAAGCCAATAAAGATTGGCACCGAATGGCACTCCAGAAAACAGGCGTGTAACCACTGCACTGATGCTGCCTGCGTAGAGGTTTGCCCTACTGGAGCATTGAGCTACAACAAACTGGGCTTTGTCCAGTATGACAGGGAGAAATGCTCCGGCTGCGGATATTGTGCTGAGTTCTGCCCCTTTGGTGTGCCACAGTTGGAGAGCAACAAAGCTACCGGTATCGCTGTCATGGATAAATGCACTTTTTGTAAAGACCGGGTTACCAGTGGTGAGCAGCCTGCCTGCGCCGCAGCCTGCCCGACGGGCGCCATTAAATTTGGCAAACGCTCTGAACTGGTGCCAGAAGGAAAGGAACGGGTTGCTGCCCTGCGCCAGACTAATGCCAGCGCTATATTCTACGGAGAGAAAGAGCTGGGCGGACTGCATGTGATGTACGTACTTGATGATTCGCCGGAAGTATACGGTCTCCCTGCCGACCCTGAAATTCCGCCTCCGGCTATTGTGCGAGATGTGTTCAAATGGGTTGGCGTCGGGGGAATTGCCGCAGCCGTAATTGGCTTTGCGTTTAACTATCTGGTTTCCCGTGAGGTGATAATCGCCAGCCAGTTACCCGGGAAAGAATATATGCGAGAGAGGGAAGGTGAGGAGGAGAAATGACGGAACCTCGAGTAGTTGAACGATTCAAAAAGCGGACCGTATGGTTTCACTGGATTCACACGGCAGCCTTCTTGATACTGATAGTCACGGGAGCTATTTTATTCATTCCCGGCTTTGGTGCTCCGGCGGCAGGCGGGATAACCAGGCTCATCCACCGTATTGCCGTGGTATTTTTCGCTGGTGTACCGATAGTATATTTCATTTTTAACCCCAGAATGTCATTACACTTTATCAAAGAAACCCTCACCTGGGGTAGAGACGACATTGGCTGGCTGGAAGCGGCTCCAATCTACTACTTTGGTGGCGACGAGGAAAGGATGCCACCGCAGGGGCATGTGAATACCGGGCAGAAAATGTGGCAGTTTATAGTTCTGGGTACAGGTGTATTATTCTTAATCACGGGTCTCATAATGTGGTTCTTCAAAGGCACCGTGGCACCAGCCGCCTTTCAGTGGTGTATAATTGTCCATGATATCGCCTTTATTCTGGCCTTCCTCATGCTGCTGGTACATATCTATCTGGGTGTTATCCATCCCAGGATGACCGAGTCACTACGCTCCATGCTGGATGGTAAAATTTCCAAAACTTATGCCAAAAACCACTACGGCAAGTGGTATGATGAAATATCCACGCCTGAAGAATAGCCCTTACTCGCCTAACCGTACCCGTCCCCAGGTACCCACTGCCCGCACCATAGATTCATAGACAGCAGGGTCAGTCACCCTTCCCCTTGGAGCACAAATCTTTATGTAATTATTCAGCACCAGTGCCCCAACGCTGTCAATAGCGGAACGAACCGCTGCCAACTGAGTCACTATGCTCTCACATTCTCGCTCGTCGGCAACCATTTTCTGGAGACCGCGTATCTGACCTTCTATCCTTCTCAGGCGTTTCAGTATTGCTTCCCTAGTTACTTCTGTTTTTTCTCCTTTAGCCATTGTTTCCTCCACAAATTTTGCCCCCGCTATCACTAAATACCACTTTTCCTTATTTTACCCTACTACCGTACAAATTCAAAGGGTGGTAGCTGGATCCCAGGGCCAGAACGAATTTAGACTATCAATATTGACGATGAATTAATCAGCAAATTACTGGCCGGAAAGGTTTTCGCACTCATTAACGCAGAATTGACCAGTAAAGGCTATTGACATCAAAGTTTTGTTATCATATAATATACCCCAGTAGGGTATCTCCGGCTTAGATATCCTAGTACCTCTGTAAATCGCCCGGCTTCTGGGAAGTCGGGCGATTTACTTTTTGGGCAGTAACAAATTAATAAACAAGACTTACCAAGCTAAGATATTTACACAGGTATTCGATAATAATCTCGAGAATCGACGATTTGCACCTGATTTTGTCCAAACGTTCATAGGCCTATTGTCAATCCTCTAAACTGGCTGCATGTCAGGTACTTCGCTTTGAGGTGCTAGCTTGAGTAACCGGAAGAGCCACGGTGCGCCCAGGGTAATCCAGATTCCGATGAGTCCGTAGTGTATAAAACGAAATGGCAGGTAGAACCCTGATTCCTCGCCAGGCAGAATGAGCTTGAGGCCCACGTAGAGCGCAAAAACAATCAAGCTACCGATGAGGAATCGCAAAGTCCGCTGCCACCATGTTCCGCTAACACCAAAAGAGACGTACCGATGTGTTAGCGCTAACCCTACCCCCGCACCAGCTAGTGTTCCCATAGCACTGGCAACATTCTTCGCAGGATGGACTAAAAAAAGCACAACGGCGAGGACGAGTGCTACCAGTATTTGTATCCACAGGTTCAAGTTGACCAGCCGTTTTTCAAGCCCGGTTGCCAGAGCTAGGTAGATACCCAGTGACACAACGCCGAGCAGCCAACCAGCCAGGACATCTGTGGGAAAATGCACGCCCAGGTAGACCCGTGAAAATCCGATCAGTATAATAAGCACAATACCTGCAATCCAAAGCCATCTCTTGTGAGCCCAGGCAGAAAGACTGCCCCACACGACAACAGCCGACTGTGCATGGTAACTCGGCAGCCCGTATCCCTCCTCGGGTACAAGCCCAACATTCGGATTGAGCTCGAACGGACGTGGCTGCTGAAACAGGTCCTTAAGGCAGATATTCAGATAGCTGGAGAGCAGAAAGAAGATGGCAAGACGCGCGCCCATTCTGAAATTCACACACCAGAGGAGCATGGGCAGGAAAAGCAGATAGAAATTTTCATTCCCCATAAAAGTGATAATCCGGAACAGGCTATCCAGTGCCGGTCCGTGAATCTGCTGAATGGTGATGATAAGATTAACACCCCATTGAAGGACGGCATCCATTTGCTATTCTCCCTGTCAGCCAAATACAACTTACGTCTAGCGACACATAGAAACACATCTTCGGTTAAGCTTTACGTAGCGGGAGTCAATCCGTGATCGGTATTGTCGGTAAGGATTTTAAAGGACGTACCGTCTGGCTATGCTCATTCGAGAGCCGCCTGACACGCTTGGACACAGTTTAATCGTGTACTTAGGTATTGTCAATGATTATCCGCTTTTGTATTTCAGCCTGAAAGACCAGGGTTCGCATTGTTCATACACATAAAACGGTAAGGCCGGCTTTTATCATCTTTTTGGGGATGGCCGGCCTTACCGCTTCCTTGGATGCTTTTCTGTTTTTCTCAGCAAGCCCTTCGAAACCTCCTTATCTCATTTTGCTTACGCTAGGCTTTGACCTGAGCACCCTTGGTGGCAGCTTTCTTCTCCCTGGCCTCCTTGAAGGCTATGGTCGCACCGCCAATCACGATGTACCAGACAAGGGCTACGGGGATGAGCATCACGGGGATTGCCAGTACCAGGGCTAGAATCGTTCCGACTGTCATTTTGTTTCACCTCCTTTTTTATTTCCACTTGTAGCTTAACACCCGACGAGCCTGTCTGGCATCCGATTTAACGCCTATACCGTATTTCCAGAAACACCTAACTTTCAGAGTCTGCCTTTCATCTTATGCTTACTCCTGAGCGGTCTGGAATAGGTAATTAAGACAATAGGCCCATAGATTCAGCTTTGTGATTTATCTACAAGGCGGCTGCGATTCGCGGTTTACAGTGCAACTTGAGGCATAGCTGACTAACGTGGCTTGGGTCTGAAGGTCACCGAAGGCTTGAATCTTTCCGAGTAGCTAAAGCCCTCAGCCTTCACCATGTCTCCGTACTTAGCTTTGAGCGTTTCTATAGGGCCGGCATCCAGAGCGTACATGGGGCAGGCTTCAACACAGATTGGCGGCTGGCCTTGCTCCATCCGTTCCAGGCATAAATCGCATTTCTGCATCCTGGCCCCTTCTTCAGGGCCAAATTGTGGTGCGTCCCAAGGGCAGGCGTTGAGACAGAGGGCATTACATTCTTTATTACCCAGACACTTATCCCTATCTACCACCACGATGCCATCTGACTCTCTTTTGGTAATCGCATCCACCGGGCAGGCCAGGACACAGGGTGGGTTGGCACAGTGATAGCAGGGTGAGCATAAATAGGCCACAAACGGGCTGGGAAACTGACCGTTTTCAATGGTTTTGACCCGCATCCAGTTAACCGGCCCGGCATCAATGTCATGCCAGTCCTTACAGGCCACCGAGCAGGTATAGCAGCCAATACAGCGTGTCTGGTCAAAGTAAAATCCCATCCGGGTCATTAATGACCCCTCTGTTCATTCTGTGGTGCCGGTTCAACCTGAACCAAGGCAGTATTCATGGGTACGGCCCCGCCGGGCGATTGCGCATCACTGGTCAGAACATTGGCGCAACCACCCCTGTCTATGCCATTTTCATCCGGGTCATACCAGGCCCCCTGGCTGACATTAACCACACCCGGCATGATACGCCCGGTGACCTGGGCCGGAATACGCATTCTACCCCGGTCATTATAGACATCCACCAGGTCGCCATTCTTGATACCACGGGCCTGAGCGTCGACGGGATTAATCCAGACCGAATGCGGCTCCATTTCCCGCATCCAGGGGACGTTGTACCAGGTGGAGTGTGCCCGCGTCTTGTAATGGCTGGTGATAAGTTGAAGAGGGTACTTCTGGGCCAGTGGATCGTCGTAATTCTCCGGAGGCGTGATGTACCTGGGGATGGGAGGTATCCGGGGATTGTTCATCTCAGCCAGGTGCTCACAGTAGATTTCAATCTTACCCGAAAGGGTGGGAAAGGGATTGTTCTCCGGGTCCTCAATCTGCTCTTTGAAGGAGACGATTGGTTCATCAAGCTGGATTTTGAGTACACCTTCCTTCTTCAATGCTTCAAAGTCACTGATATCGTCCCGGTGTGAGACGATGCGGCGCAGCAGTTCCTCATCAGACTCTTCGCCGAAGGCCTGGGGTACACCAATTTTCCTGGAGAGTTCACGGCATATCTCCAGGTCCGACTTTGACTCGTAGAGGGAATCGATGGCTTTGTTCAGATAGATGTAATATGGTGAGCCCAGCCAGGGCGGTGCCAGGTCGCTTCGCTCCATAAAGGTATTGGCCGGCAGCACGATGTCACCAAATTTAGCGGTAGGCGTCATGAACTGCTCATGCACGACGACGAATTCCAGCGACTTAAATGCCTCCACACCCCGGCGGGTATTCGGGTTCTGGTTAAGATAGTTGGCGACGACGACATAAGCCATCTTGATATCGGCAGGATAGCCCCCGGCGCGACCCCTCAGAATAGCGTCAAAAATCCTGGCGCTGTGGATACGGGCACTATTGGGGTTGGTACCACCGCGTAACTTGTAGAGGCTGTCCTTTCGTGGCGGGGCACCCTCCTCCACCGGATTTCTGGAGCCCCGCGGTCCCTGTGTCTCACGGCTGGAGTAAGCCCTCATGAAACCCGCCGCGTAGCCACCGTGAATGCCAATGTTACCGGTGATAGCCGTGAGCACATTGGCAGCTCGCGAGTACTGTTCGCCCATCGCGGAGCGAGCTGCTCCCCAGCCAGCAATAAGGGCCGCAGGCTTGCTGGTGGCATACTCCCGGGCCAGGTTAGCGGTGACCTCAGCCGGTACGGCGGTAATAGCCTCTGCCCACTGCGGTGTCTTGGCTATACCATCCTCCTCACCGAGTACGTAGCCCTGATATTTATCGAATCCTGTGGTGTATCTGTCAATAAAGGCCTGGTCCTGGAGGTTCTCGGTGATAATAACGTAGGCCATAGCGATGAGCATGGCAGCGTCGGTACCGGGACGAATTGGAATCCACCGATGAGCGAAAATAGCTGCCGAATCGGTATAACGCGGGTCAACAGCCACAATCTTAATACCCTTCTCTCTGGCCCGGGCCAGATACAGGCTGGTGCCCGGGTCCCATATGGTGTTGGCCGGGTTCCAGCCCCACATGATGATAAGACGGGAGTTAAGCAGGTCATCTCTCGTGTTGCCGGTGCGCATGGTGCCATAGGTAGCCATGGAGGCGAACAGTGAACCTTCAAAGGAGGCCGTGCCCCATGTGCGCGTAAAACCTCCAAAGTGAAGCAGCATCTGTCCTACCGGGCCACCGCCGTGCAGCACGCCCTGATTACCTGAACCCGTTGCCAGGAGAATGGCTGAGTTACCGTAGGTCTTTTTGATTCTGATGAGCTCTGAAGCGACAGTGTCCAGAGCTTCGTCCCAGGAGATGCGTTCAAACCTGTCCTCGCCCCTCTCTCCAGTACGACGCAGGGGGTATTTCAGTCGGTCAGGCGAGTAGACACGCTGCCGGTAGGCACGGCCCCGCAGGCAGGCTCGTATCTGAGGCTCCTCGCTGTTATCTGTCTCAAACCTGATAATCCGGCCGTCTTTAACATGGGCCTTGAGTACACAACGGCCGCCACAGTCGTGGCAGCAACCGGTAGGTACAATGGTTACATCGCTATCAGACACTACTAGCCTTTTCTCAGTCATCCCGGGGATTGCTTTGTGTTACGGTCAGAATACCACAGTGCCGACACAGGGGTCAAACCTGGTATCTATAGCACTTGACAAAGGATTATTCGCCTGTCTATACTGACATTAGTTAAAAACAGAATAGGTAAAGGCTGGGAACGAGAGTAGTATGCCCCCAGCGAGGCGCAGAGAGCCGGGTTAGGTGTGAGCCGGTGCTGGCGCAGGGGTTGAATGGGCTCGGGAGCCTCCAACCGAAAGGAATGTTGCCGAGTAGGCCTGGACGGAAAGAGCACCGTTAACAGAGCTCAGGGTATCGCTGAAGAATATTGAGGCCGTACCTGAATGAGATGATTGCTTTGACTTTCCTGGCAATCAAGTAGGGTGGCACCGCGAAGGATAAGCCCCTCGCCCCTGCGGCGAGGGGCTTTTTTGTTTATCTGGAGGTGGACTATGTACTACCCATCGTTAGAGGAAGTTAAGAAATACGCTAAAAAGGGCAATCTGGTGCCGGTCTACCGCGAAATTGTGGCTGACCTGGAAACGCCGGTTTCGGCCTTCCTGAAGATTAACCAGGGTGGCTATTCCTTCCTCCTGGAAAGCGTTGAGGGGGGTGAACGGCTGGCGCGCTATAGCTTCATCGGCACCGACCCTTATAAGGTACTGTCCACGAGGGGAGAAGATAAGACCGACCCGCTACCGGCTATTGCCGGGGAACTGAAGAAGTATAAGATAGTGCCGGTCGAGGGCTTGCCCAAGTTCTGCGGGGGTGCGGTGGGCTATTTTGGTTACGAAACAGTAACCCGCTTCGAAGAGCTACCCTCCCCGGAGCGCGACTCCTTAGGCATTCCCGAATCACTATTTATGCTCGTTGATACGGTGCTTATCTTCGACCACGTTACCCATAAAATCAAGGTGCTGAGTCATGTTCACCTCGATGGAGACATAGAAGCAGCCTATTACAAAGCAATAGGCAGGATTGATGACCTTGTGGACAGGTTAAACCAGCCCCTCCAGTTGAGCCAGCAGATGAACGCCGCCAGTACCCCGGTAAACGAGGTCAGGCCTTCCTCAAACTTCACCAGGGAGGCGTACCAGGCCGCTGTCGGAAAGATAAAGAAATATATCACCGAGGGCGAAGCTATTCAGGTGGTGCCCTCCCAGCGCCTGTCTCAGCCCACCCAGGCAGCACCCTTTGACATCTACCGGGCCTTACGTACCATCAATCCCTCCCCCTACATGTTCTACTTTGATTTCGCCGACTTCTACATTATCGGCGCCTCCCCTGAGATTCTGGTCAGAGTGGAGGACGGTACGGTGGCCACCAGACCTCTGGCCGGTACCAGGCCAAGGGGAAAAAACCCGGAAGAGGATATACTTCTGGAGCAGGAACTAAAAGGTGACGAGAAGGAGCGCGCCGAGCACATCATGCTGGTCGACCTGGGGCGTAACGACATCGGGCGGGTGAGTGAGCCGGGCACGGTTGAGGTCAGCGAACTGATGGAGGTTGAGCGTTATTCCCACGTCATGCACCTGGTTACCCATGTCCAAGGCAGGTTGCGCCGGGATATGGATGCCTTTGCCGCCCTGCGGGCCTGTTTTCCGGCGGGTACTGTCTCAGGCGCTCCCAAAATCCGGGCCATGGAGATAATCGCCGAGGTTGAGCCGGAGAAGAA
>Ga0068714_10001330_pt1 | contig 36979 bp, 42 predicted proteins | sample MTBNYHSulfiMetaG_FD_62988 | JGI IMG/M metagenome (GOLD analysis project Ga0068714, IMG submission 62988) | Enrichment culture microbial communities from rom New York Harbor, USA that are MTBE-degrading - MTBE-NYH (New York Harbor Sulfidogenic)... | ecosystem: Environmental > Aquatic > Marine >...
GCGGTAGCCGCAGCGAGCAGCATGATGGCCGCTCTGGCGTTTAATGAGAGTGCTTTACTGCCCACGGGAAATCACCCTTTGAATCTTCTCTTTCCGGATGTAGTCAAGCAATTCGTTACGGAGAGTTCGGCAGCTATCACTCCCAAACAGTGAGCATTGATTAATCCCCCCTCCCCCCCTTTTATAAAAGGGGGGGAGGGGGGATTTGAAAGGAGAAAAATAAGATGGCAACGAATCCGAATCCAAGAGAACAAGTCCTCAAATTTTTTAAAAAGGAGAAGATCGATTACATTCCGCTTTTTAGTGGTATGGGGAATATTACGATACATGGACTGGAGAAATATGGCTGGAAATTTCCAGAGATTCACACCGATGCCCGTAAGATGGCGAGCATGGCTGCTTCGAGTTTCCAGCTTTTTGGTTTCCCCTGTGCGGTGGTTCCCTTTGATATGGGGGTGGAAGCTGAGGTTCTCGGAAGCAAAGTCAATTACTATGCTCACGCTTCAGACATCCTCTATCCGACCATCATCGAACATCCGGCAGAAAAGGTGGAAGATCTGAACATTCAAGTTCCCTCAGATTTAGCCAAGGCAGGCAGGATCCCGGTGGTCACAGAGGCGCTCCGTTTACTGAAACAAGAAGTTGGTAACCAAGTTCCCATCGGAGCCTGGGTGCTGGGCCCCTATACCTTAGCGGGACAGCTGGTTGACCTTTCTCAATTAGCAAAGACGGCATTTAAAAAGACAGAGATGGTACGGAATGCACTTGATCAATTAGCCGGAGTTCTCATCCGAATCATAAAGATCTATCGAGAAGCTGGTGCAGACTATATTACGGTTCGCGAGATGGGTGCCGGCCCCGACATCTTAAGTCCTCGAATGTTCGAATCCTTGGTGCGACCTCCCCTGAAGAAGATATTCGATGGCATTGAGTCACCCAAGATCCTTCATATCTGCGGTGATACCAATGCGATTGTCGATCAGATGATACTCTGCGGCGCGGATGCCATCAGCGTAGAGAAAAAGAATAATGTGGATGAAACCAGAAAAAAATTAGGCTCAGATGTTTTGATCTTTGGAGAGTTAGATGCCTATGGAGTTTTGTCTCAGGGAAAACCTGATGATGTGGATAAAGCGGTGAAGGAAGCGGTGGATCGAGGGGTCAATGCCATCTGGCCGGGCTGCGATATGTGGCCAATGGTGCCCAAAGAGAATATGGAGGCTCTCGTATCGGCTGCCCAAAAATACGGCAAGCTTAATTAGAATCAGGTGAAATAACGGGTTGACTTTTTTAATATCGAAGTTTATGATGGGCGTGCTTTTGGGGATTGTTTTAATTTATTGATAATAAAACGTTCAATGAGGGAGGTGATTTTGATAAAGAAGAAAAAAATAAATATTTTTGAAGCTATCTCTGTTTCAAAGGAGGTCCCAAATTGAAGGCTAAAATGGAAAAAAAGAAAGCGAAGGTGGTTAAAGCGACCAAGGTCGTTAAGACAGTCAAGACAGATAAAAAAGAAAGAATTTTAAAAGAAATAAAATCAATTGTTGGAGAGAAGAATGCCACAGCAGACCAACATATCCTCTATGCGTATTCCTATGATATGTCTTTCGTTACCCCCAAACTACCTGATTATGTGGTGATGGTACATACTGTAGAAGAGGTACAAAAGATATTGAAATTTGCCAATAAGGAAAAAATACCAGTGGTGCCCTATACCTCAGGGACCAATATCGGTGGGCTCTGCATCCCTGAGAAGGGAGGGATTATCCTGGATTTTAAGAAGATGAATAAAATTGTAAAGCTTGACCCAGAGGCCTTATACGCTGTGATTGAGCCGGGTGTTTCTCATGGGCAGTTGGCCGATGCTTTATATAAATATAATCTCAGGTTTGGTTGGCCGGTAGGTCCGCCGTCAGCCTCCGTTGCTTCCTGTGCCATCTGCCATGGAATCGGCCACATGAACGCGAGATATGGATTGAACAGCCAGGAAATTACAAGTATGGAGGTTGTTCTCCCCACCGGTGAACTGGTAAGAGTGGGTTCCTGCGCTATCAATCCGGATGCCTGGCATAGTTGTCTACCTATGCCTCAGATGGACGGACTCTTTAAAGGTTGGTTGGGGTCAACGGGCATCGTGACCAAGCTTGGCATTGCTGTCCATCACATTCCACCGATCTTAAAAATCTTCACGGTTTCCTGCGATAATGTGGATGACATGTATTCGTATATGCTTAACCTGAGCAACTACGAAATCTGCGATGACCTTACCGCTGTGTCCTGGTGGCTCTCCCAGGTTCCCATCCCCTATCCCTATAAACCCAAGCCTGATGACGCTCCGGAATGGTTCAGCTACGCCACTACTTTTTCTTTTACAGAGAAAGAGAAAGAAGCGCGAACCGAAATCTGGGAAAAAGTTGTGGATGAGGAAAAAACCAAGGGGACAAGCATTCAGATCACTCATTATCCGGAAGAGGCTTTGAGGGCAAGAACTCAGTTACCCAGTCAGATTGTGGGGTCAACCAAGAACTATTGTAAGATGGCGGGAGGGGGTATTTCCTGGCCAGGGACGTTTACCCCTGCGAACAGGTGGGCTCCCATTTATAAAGAATGGAAAAAGATTATGATCGGTCACAATCTTTCTCCCTCCATCAGAATGAGTATGTACCGGGGTGTCCATTACGGCATGCTCAGGGCCATGACTCCTTTTAATAAACAGAGCGCGAAGGAGACCGAGAATGCAAGACAGGCCATCGTTGAGTGTTTAAAGGTCGATCTCGATAATGGAGGCATGCCCTATAAACCTCCTGTTGACTTTGCTGCGGAGATTAACAAACGGGCGCATCCGGGTTACCTCATGCTGATGAGGCGGTTGAAGAAGTTTTTAGATCCAAATGACATCATGAACCCTGGAAAGTTGGGTATTTAAGAAGAAGAATGGAATAATGGAACATTGGAAAAATGTATTGACAAAAAAGACGGAAATGGAAAATCGGAATAATGGAATTCTGGGTAATAGAAGGTTAACCCACTATTCCATCATTCCATTATTCCAACATTCCGAGACCTAAGTTAGAGGAGGTTGCCATGAAATGGAATATTCCCAGCCTTAAAGAATTAGAAGATATCCTCTGGAGGTGCACAGCCTGTGGAACCTGCAAAGAAGCTTACGAATATGGCCCACCGTCAGTGAGCAGTCCCATCTGCCCTGCAGGAGAAGAGTTTGGTTTTGAGGGATTTTTATCCTCCAGGGGGAAAATTGCCTTTGCCAGAGGAATTCTGAGTGGAGACCTGAAGTGGAACGAGGCGCTGCTGGATGCCATTTATAAATGTAATGTCTGTGGAGGATGTCAGAGTCAATGCCAGCTCGATCATAAACCCTTTATTCCGGAGATCATCGAGGCCATGAGGCGAAAGGCCGTTGCAGACGGCGTTGGGCCCATGCCAAAGCAGAAAGTCATTGCCCAATCTCTGAGCAGCTATGACAATCCCTATCAAGGTCCACGCCGGGTGAGATTGGATTGGACCAGACCTTTCAAAAAACAGGGGAAACCGATCAAGAATATTTTAGAGGAACCCGCACCGATTCTCTATTATGTCGGTTGCACAGGCGGTTACAACGTTCCGGTCAGGGTGGTTCCTCAAGCCACGGCATCCATCTTCAATAAACTCGGACTGGACTTTGGTATTTTGGGAGAGAGTGAGCTCTGCTGCGGGTCTACCGCGATGAGGCTTGGCAATGTCGAGGCCTTCCAAAGAATTGCTGAGTCAAATTTAGAATTGTTCAGAAAGTTGCATGACGAAAAGGGCGTGAAGACGATCGTGACTTCCTGCGCCGGTTGTTACAGGGCTTTCATGAAAGATTATCCGATGACGGAAGAGTATGGAAGAATGATGGAGGGAATTCGGGTAACCCACACCACCCAGTTTTTATATGATCTGTGGACATCGGGGCAATTAAAATTTTCCGAATCATTGCCATGGAAAGTGACCTACCATGACCCCTGCCATGCGGGTCGGCATCTCACGAAATTCATCATCGACAAAGATGGAACCCAACTCTGGGCCGGTGCGTATGTCAACCTGGATGAACAGGATTGCTTCTACGAAACACCCAGACAACTTCTGAAGGCGATCCCAGGAATCGATTTTAGGGAAATGAAAAGAATCAAGGCCAACTCTTACTGCTGTGGTGGAGGGGGCGGCGTGATGACCGGATACAATGATTGGGCACAGAGAAACGCTGCTCTCAGAATTCAAGAGGGAATAGAAACCGGTGCGGAGCATATGGTCTCCATCTGTCCCTTCTGCCATTACAATTTAAATCAAGGTTCTCAGGGAATCGGAAGCAAGATGAAACTCTACGACCTGACAGAGCTGATTGACATGGCTTTGCCAGAAAAAGTTTAACACTTCAACATACTATCTTTTTGGGGAAAGGAGGTGACATAAGCATAGGGAAGTAAATTTTCTATCCTTGAAGATGGAGATTGACCGGGTGGTGCCCGGTCCTGCCTGAGGTGGCTTGGGTGGAGGTTCTGCTTATAAAAATTAGAATAAGGCAGAGCATTTGAAATGTTTTATTTCCGGGGAACCCCCTGTTGTATCGTTGGGGAGTTTCACCTAGTGGGGAGGGATTATGGCAGAAAAAAAATCGAAGAAAAAAGCTGAAGGAATTTCGAAGAAAGAAATCTCTCGTCGAGATTTCATCAAAACAACTGCCCTCGGGGCAGCGGGATTGAGCCTCAGCTCTTGGGCCCCAGTTCCTTTTACCTATGGAGCCCAGCCGCCGATTAAAATTGGAATGTTTAATGAATATACCGTATTCGCAACGGAATATGGGTATTGGCTGGGGAAGGTAGCTAAAGCGGCCATCGCCAAAATGAATGCTGAGGGAGGGATCGCAGGCCGAAAATTGGAATTGTTCGATTATGACACGAAGTGCAACCCGGCCTGGTCAGCCAGCATGTTCAGAAAAATGATTTTAGAGGACAAAGTGGATTTTGTCATGGGATCCATTCACTCCGGAGTCCAGAAGGCCTGTTTTCCTCTTGCCGAACAATACAAAATCCCGTTCTTTAGTGGGGGGGCCATGACTTATGAGTTTACCGGAAAGGACGCCATTCCCTATTATATTCGTAACCATTCCCATGCGAGATCGCAGGCCGTAGCCGCTTGGAAATTTGGCTTTGATAATCTCGGAAAGAAATGGACTTTCCTGGTCGCCGATTATGCATGGGGTCACTCGCTGGCAAGAGAATTCGGAAGCCGTGTCGTGGCCGCCGGTGGGAAAGCCCAAAATGTCTTTGCCCCGCCAGCCACCGCAGATTTTATTCCCTTTCTGCAGAAGGTGGATCCCGACACGGAGGTACTGTTCACTGCTTTCTTAGGGTCCGCTGCTTTAGGGGTCCTTAGGCAGACTGTTGAAGTGGGTCTCCATAAACGTCTCCAGAGATTTACCGTAATTTGCTGCACGGAAGGAATCGGTCAGGAGGTTGTCGGAAAGGAATCCATCGGGGCCTACTATATCGAGTACCATCCCCGGCACCTGGATCAGGTTCCTAAGGAACTTCAACCTTACGAGATCGCCTATCGAAAAGCCTGCGGAGTGGATAAAGATGGAAAAGAGGTCGGGAATCCCAAGATTACCATTGCCGGCTCCCATATGTATTCGATGTGGATCTATCCTTATATGATCAAACTGGGGATTGAGCAGACGGGCTGGAAGGATAACAAAAAGAATGCGGATCTGATCAAGGCTATCTGTGGTTTGAAACTGAAAGCGGGCCCATGGTGTCCGGTGGGCGACCTCATCATGAGGGAGCAAGACCATCAGGGTTTCTCGGATTTTTATATTTCGAGAGTAGAACCTGATCTCAAGCTGAAGGTCCTTGAGCGTATTCCTAAAGAAAAGGCCATGTACGAACCGGAAGTAGATTTAAGTACGAAACTTTAAGAAATAAATATTTTCTGTTAGAAGCCCCTCCCTTTGTTTCTCTTCGAGGGAGAAAAGGGGGAGGGGCTTAAATTAAAATTCAAATAAAACAAAAGGACAGGGTTCGTGATTTCCAATTTGGCGATAGCCATTTTAAACGGAGTTGTCTGGGGGCTGATCATGGCCCTCATCGCTCTTGGTTTAAACATGATCTTCGGCCTCCTTCATATTATCAATATGGCCCACGGAGCCCTTTATATGTTAGGGGCCGTCGTGGCCTGGTACTTCATCGAGCTCACCGGAAGTTTTTGGATCGCCTTAATCATTGCTCCTATATGTGTCGGTGCCATCGGTTTAATTATAGAAAGGGGTTTAATCAGGACGATTGAAGATAAACCGATCATCACCATCATCTGCACCTTTGGTCTGATGCTCGTTGTTCAACAATTGGTCCTGATGATTTTTGGTGGCTCTCCCAGAAGGATCACTCCACCCATTGCCTATCGCTTCCCGATCTTCGACTTACAATACCCGTTAATGCGTATTATGATCGCTTTGATCTCAATGGGGCTGATGATCGGTCTTTGGATATTCTTAAAAAAGACGAAGTATGGGCTCTGGATGAGGGCGGTGGTACAAGATCGGGAGATGGCTGTCGGCTTGGGGATTCCGGTGAACAAGGTCTATATGTGGACTTTTGTTTTGGGATCGGCGTTAGCCGCCTTTTCAGGAGTATTAGCGGCTCCGATTGTCTCCGTCGAATTTATGATGGGCCGTGAAGTCCTCATTATGGCCTTTATCATTGTCATCGTGGGAGGAATGGGCAACCTTGAAGGTTCTGTACTCGCTGCCATTATGATCTCCTTGATCCAAGGCGTAGGGGCCCTTTTTGTCCCTCCCTCGGTGGCTACGATCTTTGCTCTTGCCTTTATGATCATTGTTCTGTTGATTCGGCCCCAGGGGCTTTTCGGAGAATAAGTCGTGCTCATTCAAAAAGGAAGATCCTTCGGTTTTATTTTGATATTTGTATTGATTCTCCTGCTATTGGCTGTTTTACCCTTTTTTGCTGACCTCTTCTATCAAACTTTCTTAACAGAGCTTTTTGTTTGGATTTTATTTGCCATCTCTTTTGATCTGATCTTCGGCTACACGGGACTTTTAAGCTTTGGGCAGGCCCTCTTTTTTGGCCTGGGGAGTTATACCGTCACCATCCTCATCCGAAAATTTGGCTTGAATACAGAATTGAGTCTACTCTTTTCCATCATTATCCCCATCCTCTTTGCCTGGTTTGTGGGATATTTTTCGGTGAAACTGAGCGGAATCCATTTTGTCATCATTACCATCATCTTCGCCATTATCGGGAATATCATCGGAGATACCTGGACCTCGCTGACGGGCGGGACAGATGGCCTCACCTTTTCACCTCCTCCTTTCCGCCTGGGTTTTTTTCAAATAAACTTAACCGATATTAAGGGTAACTATTACTTCGTTTTGGTGATTGTTGCCATTTCTTACCTCTTTCTGAGAAGGATGGTTCAATCTCCTCTGGGTAAGGTATTTATATCGATACGGGAAAACGAGGAGAGAGCTCGACTCATCGGTTATAATGTCCAGCGATATAAACTCATCGCCTTTGTCATTGCGGGAGGTCTCAGCGGATTAGCAGGGGGCCTTTATAGTCTGACCCTAAAGTATGCGACAGCCGGTTATCTTCACTGGTCAGTTTCGGGACATGCGGTTGTTTATACCATTGTTGGAGGCATGGGGACATTAATTGGGCCTGCATTAGGGGCAGGGATTGTCATGTCTCTGGAGCATTATCTGATCAATTTTCTTCAGGCCACAGATCTTGTCGTCGGAGTTGCTTTGGTTTTCATGGTTCTCGTAGCTCCGAAAGGACTGGTGGGTCTTATTCAATCCAGGTTCAAGAAGGGGGAAACGAGTGCCTGAGAGGAATGAAATCATCCTTAAGCTGAAAGAAGTCAATAAATCTTTTGGTGGATTATTAGCTGTGAATAGGGTGAACCTTTCGGTGGGCAAAGGGGAACTGCGGGCGTTGATCGGACCCAATGGGGCAGGGAAAACCACCTTGCTGAATCTGATTAATGGGACCCTTCCTGTCTCGGGCGGACATATCTATTTTAAAGGGGAGGAGATTACCAATCTAAGCCCGCACCGGGTCTCCCATATCGGCATTGCCAGAACCCTGCAGATCACCAGCCTCTTTTCTGGGTTAACCGTCTATGAAAATATCTGGACGGCCGTCCAGTCACGAAAGAAATTTTTCAACCCTTTTATCAGGGCATTGAAATGGGAGGATGTGAAGGAAAAGGTAGAATCCATGTTAGAGCTGACCGGATTTAAAGAGAAAGCCCATCTAATATGCTCTGAATTGTCCTACGGGGATCAACGTATTTTAGAGATGGGGATTGCCTTAAGTACGGAGCCCACCCTTCTCTTATTAGATGAGCCCACCGCCGGCCTCAACAGTCAGGAATCCATGGCCCTGGTCAAAAAAATGAGGAGCATGCTTTCGGGGCAAACCATCATTCTGGTGGAGCATGACATGGGAGTGGTCATGGAGTTGGCAGACAATATCTCTGTTCTTCATTATGGGGCGATTTTAGCGGAAGGGACACCTGATATCATCAGAGAAAACGAAGAAGTAAAGAAAGTCTATTTGGGTAGCGAACATGCTTAAAATGAAAAATTTAAATTGCAGCTATGGGGAATGCAAAGTCCTTCATGATACTTCCTTGGAGGTCAATGAAGGAAAGCTGGTTGGTCTGATCGGAAGAAATGGCGTCGGGAAGACGACGACCCTAAAGTCCATCATGGGTTTGGTGCCCCACAGAAGTGGATCGGTCCATTTTTATGAGGCCAATCTTTCAGGGTTGTCCCCCTATCAAATCCCCCGCATGGGGATTGCCTATATGCCTCAGGGCAGACATCTCTTTCCCAAACTGACCGTCATGGAGAATCTGAGGATTCCTGTTGTCAGGGGAGAATTGGATAAAAAAGTACTTGAAGAGGTATTTTTATATTTTCCAAGATTGAAGGAACGGCTCAACCAGAAAGCAGGGACCCTTTCTGGAGGCGAACAACAAATGCTCGCTATGGGAAGGGCTTTAATCACCAAACCCAAAATGATGTTGATGGACGAACCCATGGAAGGGTTGATGCCCTTGTTAGTCAAATTGATTGCTGAAACCGTGAAAGTCATTAATGGGAAAGGGACCACGATCCTGTTGGTGGAACAAAATCTGAAGACCATCAAAAATGTCTGCCAGGGAATTTATATTATGGAGAAGGGATCCATTGTTTATGAGGGAACCCCCTCAGAACTGGAAGGCGCCATGGATATCCAGGAGCGTTATCTAAGTGTCAAGGTCTAAGTTTGAGATTTTTATAAGGGCCAGAAATCTCTGATTACACAGATGATGAAAGGATTACAAGGATTAGAAATTCGTTTAAAATAAAGAAAATCTGTGTAATCCTCTCTCAGAATCCGTGTAATCAAGAGAGCGTAAAGCTTTTTCCCAGAGCTCTCAATTTGTTGGGTTTAAAGATTTCCCGAAACCCTAAGATTTTTTTGTCCATCCTACAGACCCTCCTCTTCAGTCTGTTTCTTCTTTTGAATCCAGTTTTTTGGTGTGTAGGAGCAGATTACGAAACGGTCATCTATAAGGGGCAAAAGTTATCCATCCTGAGGGATTCTCTTACCCAAGCTCCCTTGATCATCCGGGGGATAGAGTCGAATCTCTTAGAAATTAAAAATTTTTCAAAATTATCCAGGAAAGAGATTACCCATACAGGGCCCTTACTGGTCAATAAGTATAAGTCCCTACTTCAGATTGAGCCTGATCAATTGAAGCTGAAAGGGGCTGAAAAAATATCAGATACTTGGTATGTGAGTTACTGGCAGACCTTTCGTGACGTGATTATTTATGAATCGTCTCTGGGATTTTCCATTGATTCCCGAGGAGACATCAAATCTCTGGGCGCTTTACTCTACCCCCATGTTCAAGCGCCGGTGACCTCTAAGGTAGGCCATGAGGAGGCGCTGAAAATCGGCCAGAGCGAAATTAAAGACTTTAAAAAACTGAAATGTATCCTATTGGCTGAAAGTGTCCTCATTTATCCGGTTAAAAAGAAAAGCTCGATTGACTATTATCGGGTCTATGCTTTTAATTTTTTCCCCCAGGAAGCTCTCCATCCTGCCTCAGTCGTTGGTGGTTGGGCCGTGTTTATCGATACACAAACGGGAAAGAAAGTCTTATATGAAGAACTCCTTAAGCCCTTGGGATGCTGTATTCCCGAGGACTGGGCTCCTCCTAAGCCAGAGGAAATGAAGCCAAAGTGGTGAAATCACAATTTTTAACGTTTTTTTTTATAGGGCTTCTTATCTTTTTCATGGTCTCCGCCTGTAAGGAAAAAGCTGAGAAACCCTCCCTACCCAAAATAGGAGCTGCCGCTATTGATTTCAATTGTCAGGATCTGGAAGGCCAGGCTTGGAGCCTAAATAAAGTCAGGGGAAAAGTAGTGCTTTTAAGATTTTGGGCGGACTGGTGTCCCTATTGCCGTTATGAGATGCCCATCATCGATAAGTATTATCGTCAATTGAAGAAAGAAGGGTTTCTGGTCTTGGCCGTCAATGTCAAACAGAGCACTGAAGTCGCTCTCGCCTTTACTGCTCAGCTCGACGTCACCTTTCCCGTCCCCTTGGATCCGGATGGAGGCTTGGCCAGAAGATATGGCGTCTATGCTATCCCTACGAATTTTCTAATCGATCGTCAAGGAGTCGTGCGTGAAATCCTGATTGGAGAAGTGTTTAGAGAGGAAAAGCCCCTTCGAGATCTCCTTAAAAATTATTTCCCCTTATCTTGAAGTTGTTATTCAGGTATCAATTCTCCATCTCCGCTTTTAACTACATCAGACGCGATTTCCTATTACAGAACCATCAAGAGGTAACCTCTCAGTCTTTGTTCGAAGGTACCATGATCCGACAGGCCTGCCTGCCGGTAGGCAGGGATGTCGGAAAAAATCTTATAGCGACAGCCTTGACTTGCCCCTCGAACCATCAACATCCCTTAGAAGGAACAAGGAATCACTGATGTTCGTGATCGTTACCCTGACCTATAAAAATACTACAAAACGCGCTTGATAAGATTTTTGATGGCATTCCTGGCGGATCTGTTAGATTCATACTCTGTAAATGCAGAGTTACATCAAGAGACCATTTGAGTTTTCATAACCTTATGGTATGATTGGTTTATGAATAAAGGAGAGCCCGATAGGTTTTTCAATGTCATTCTCAACAGTATTGCCGATGGGGTTTTCACTACAGACAATGATGGCAAAATAACTTTTATGAATAAAGCGGCTGAGGAGATCACAGGGTTTTCCAATAAGGAAGCCATCGGCCATTATTGCTTTGATGTCTTCAGGGCGGATATTTGTCAGTCGCGATGTGCCCTACAGGAGACCCTCAGGACGAAAAAGGAGATCATCAATCTCCCTGCCACCATTTTAAAAAAAGGTGGGCAGAAAGTTCCTATCAGCATTAGTACAGCCGTATTGAAGAATGAGCGGGGAAAAATCATCGGAGGGGTGGAAACCTTCAGGGATCTCTCCGTCATTGAAGAGCTTAAAAAGGAACTCTTTGAAAAATATACACTTGGGGATATCATCAGCAAAAACTATTTGATTCATAACATCTTCAATATCCTTCCGAATATTGCGGAAAGCGATAGCACCGTCCTGATTCAAGGAGCCAGCGGCACAGGCAAAGAGCTTTTTGCAAAGGCGATTCATCATCTGAGTCGAAGACGGATAAAACCATTCATCAAGGTGAATTGTGGCGCTCTTCCAGATTCGTTGCTTGAATCGGAACTTTTTGGATACGTCAAGGGAGCATTTACGGATGCCAAGAAGGACAAACCGGGAAGGTTTGCCCTTGCAAACGAAGGGACGATTTTTCTTGATGAGATCGGCGATATGTCCCCCTCCCTCCAGGTGAAACTGCTTCGTGTCCTTCAGGAGAAAGAATATGAACCACTGGGATCAATCAGTCCCAGAAAGACCGATGTCCGAATCATTGCGGCAACCAACAAAGATATTTCAAAACTGGTGAATGATGGAAAGTTTAGAAATGATCTTTTTTATCGACTCAATGTGGTAAAAATTGAGCTCCCCTCCCTTTCCCAGAGAAGGGAGGATATCCCTTTATTGGTTGATGCCTTTATTCAGAAGTTCAATGCTAAAATGGGAAAACAGATTGTGGGTGTGTCGGATCAGGCCCTGCGATTGCTGTTGAAACATGATTATCCCGGAAATGTCAGGGAACTTGAAAACTTCATCGAACATGCCTTTGTTCTGTGTAAAGGAGATCGAATCAATTTAGATTGTCTACCCAAAGACCTAATCGAAGGTCAAGAAGAAATGCCCCCATCTTTACCTCTAAAAGAAGAGGCCCTCTTCAGGAAAGCCGAAGCAGAAATTGTCCAACAAGCCTTAAAGAAATATGGAGGCAATCGGGCGAAAACGGCACAGGCACTGGGAATTGACCGCACCACCCTCTGGAGAAAAATGAAGAAATACGGTTTTTTCGAATTCCCCTGATGTAAGGATTGATAAACTACAGTCTTGGTTACTGCATGAAGTCAACCTCTCTCGGAGATAAGCGTTGTCTGGCTGATAGGTCTGCTTGTGATAAGGGTTTCATAGAAAAAACAGGCATCCTGCTCTAAGATGCGGTTTTGACTTTTTAAAATAAGCCCATTTCAGTTTGAATCACCTTGTGGTATGATTTTTATATGGAAAAGAGGGAACCTGAGAAATTTTTTAATATTATTTTTAATAGCATTGCCGATGGTGTTTTTACAACAGACGGTGAGGGGAGAATAACTTTTTTTAATAAAGCGGCTGAAGAGATCACTGGATTTTTAGACGGAGAGGCGATTGGCCGGTACTGCTACGAAATCTTCAGAGCGGATATTTGTCAATCTCGTTGTGTTCTGAAAGAGGTCCTAAAGACAGAAAGAGAGATCATCAATTTCCCCGTCACCATTTTAAATAAAGATGGGAAAAGGATTTCCACCAGCATTAGCGCTGCCGTATTGAGGGATGAGAAGGGAGAGGTGATCGGAGGAGTTGAGACATTCAGGGATCTCTCAGTGATTGAGGAACTGAAGAGGGAGCTCTCCCAAAAGTATACGTTCGGGGACATCGTCAGCAAGAACCACTTCATTCATGACCTATTCAATATCCTTCCAAATATTTCGGGGAGTGACATTACCGTTCTGATCCAAGGAACGAGCGGAACGGGTAAAGAGCTTTTCGCAAAGGCCATTCACAACCTGAGCCTGAGAAATAATAAGCCTTTTATCAAAGTGAATTGTGGTGCTCTCCCGGACACCCTACTCGAATCGGAGTTGTTCGGATATGAAAAGGGAGCTTTCACGGACGCAAAGAAAGATAAACCGGGAAGATTCGCTCTCGCAAACGGAGGTACGATTTTTCTCGATGAGGTCGGTGATATGTCCCCTTCACTTCAGGTTAAACTTCTCCGTGTACTGCAGGAGAAAGAGTATGAGCCATTAGGATCAACGAGTCCCAGAAAGACGGATGTCCGAATTATTGCAGCTACGAATAAAAATCTTTCGAAGTTGGTCAACGAAGGAAAATTCAGAGATGATCTCTACTACCGACTCAACGTGGTTAAGATTGATCTGCCCCCCCTTTCGCAAAGAAGAGAGGATATCCCTTTATTGATCGATGCCTTTATTCGAAAGTTCAACGCAAAAATGGGAAAGCAAATATCGGGTGTATCTGATAAGGTTTTACGATGCCTTTTAAGGTATGACTACCCTGGAAACGTGAGAGAACTTGAAAACATCATCGAACATGCTTTTGTCCTTTGTGGGGAAGGTCGAATCGACGTAGACTGTCTTCCCAAAGAAATGACAGGGGCCCAAATGGATATACCTCCATCTTTGCCCACCAAAGAGGAAACTCCATTTGAGCAAGCAGAAGCCGAGGTCATAGAGAAGATATTGAAAAAATACGGAGGAGACCGGATCAAGACAGCTAAGGAACTGAAAATTGGCCGCACAACCCTCTGGAGGAAGATTAAAAAATATGGCCTCGCCTGAAATTGATAAGTTTCATTTAAGAAACTGTTCCATCTCATTCGTTTTATTAATGGAACATAATAATACCTGCCAGTGAAACCTAAATAATCCATATCTGCTGAAATCTATTGATATCATTGGAATTTTAATAAAGGTTATATTTGGCACCCTTCTTGCTGAATTTACTTTGTGAGTATGAAAGTTGCCATACCCTTATTTAGGGATCGTATTTCGCCTCGTTTCGATGTCTGCCCGGAGATCTGGATCGTCGAACTGAACAATGGAGAAGTAATAAACCAGGAGAAGTGGCCATTAGGAAGGTTCAATCTACAACAGCGTATAGATCAACTGATTTCCAAAGGGGTTGATCAGGTCATTTGCGGTGGGATTGACAGTTTCTGTATGGATCATCTGGGAAACAGAGGAATTAATGTGATCCACAATGTGGCAGGTGAAGCCGTGGAAGCCCTCAGTCTCTTCATAAAAGGAGTTCTTCGACCTGGGTTTTACTGTAATGGAAAGAGAGGAAGGGGCTTTTGTGGCTGGAGAAGAGGTCCTCGTGGATGGAGGCAAATGAATGACCAAAGAAAAATGTGAGAGAGTGGCGATTTGCAATGCCTGGAATCAATTAAGTTCTTGGACCCAACAGGAGAAAGAAGCTTATGCCAAAGAGAGATTGAAGTCAACCTCTCCCATATCAAACATCGATTCATAGGGATGAACGGAAAAGGCAGCAGTGAAAAGGCAGGGGTAAGGGGTAAGAGATATGAAAAAAGGAGGAGGGGAATTATCCTATATTGAAAGGAGGGATTGTTATGCCAGGATTTGATGGAACTGGACCAATGGGTCAGGGTCCTATGACCGGTGGAGGCAGAGGTTTCTGTGCTATGCCATACGGGAGCCATAGACCATACGGATATGGCTTCCAAACACCCTATTACCCACCTACCGGTATGTACCCATTCTATGGTCCTGTCTTTGACGCAGGCCGTGGCGGGCATCCATGGGGTGGAGGCCGTGGCAGGTGTTTTGGTGGCGGACGAGGGTTCCGTCGTTGGTAATATAAAAAATAGTGATTGCATGGGGGCCTTCGATGGAACCCTCCCGTCCCTATGTATTTATTCTCCATAGCTGCTGGCTTTAGCCTGTGAGAAATAGTCTGTTTTTATCACAAACTGAAGTTTGTGGCTATATTCATGGTGGTTCAGACAGGAGGTTAAAAATGCCGAGAGGTGATGGAACGGGTCCACCTAGGGGAGGTGGTCCAAGAACAGGTAGAGGTGCTGGTATGGGTGGGCCTCGTATGGGAAGAATGGGCGGCTCCAGAGCAGGTGCAGGCCCTGGAGGAGAATGTATCTGTCCAAAATGCGGAGCGACTGCTCCTCATGAAGTTGGGACACCCTGTTATTTTTTGAAATGCCCTAAATGTGGTTCAAAGATGGTGAGGAAGTAGTTTGGAGATATGCAGTATCCAGCAGAAAGCCCTTCATTAGAATATAGGCTGATTGGAGACATTGTGAAATGGTGTCCTCAATCGTCTAAAATCATGGAGAGATATTTCGGTCAGGATTGTTTAAAAAAGCCAGGCTTTAAAATCAAGACACTCGAAATGGCATGCATTCTTTTTAGCGTTGATCAAGATCGTTTGGTTCGAGATCTGATGAAGGTACAATATTTTGACAGGCATGAATAAAAAATGAATAGCGCCGCTTTACACGAAATAGATTTTTAGGCAAGGATCTAAAATTCAAATGGAGAGGGGAGAGTGAAATGAAAAGAACATTGGTCATTCAACTCATCGTGCTGAATTTGATTCTTCTTGGCCTGCTTGGAAATCCCTATGGTCAGGAGATCAAGAAAGAAAACTGTTTTTTTCTTACTAGTCTACACTATACCGCAAAAGGGATGGAATACTGGTATGACAAGGCGAACGGTGGTTTAGAAATCCTATCCGGTGTTCTCTACTCGAACCTCGGATGCAAGAATTGCCATACCTCAGGATGCGATCGCTGTCATAAGGTGGAAAAGGATAAGAAGGCAGCCTATTCGACCAAAGCGGCAAAAAATCAAACCATATGTTTGGAATGCCATGCAAGGGAGAAGGCCATCATGGGTATCGATAAGGCACATAAGCAGGAGGATGTCCATTTGGCCAAGGGAATGAAATGTATGGATTGTCATTCCTCCAGGGAGATGCACGGCGATGGAGTCGAATACATATCTCTGAAACAGCCTGGGGCCATGGATACGAAATGTGAGAAATGCCATCCCTCAGTCAAGCAAACCGATTCTCATACTGTTCATGGAGACAAACTGGACTGTAAGGCATGTCATGTGCGGCATGTCGTCAGTTGTACGAATTGTCACTTCGATACCCTCATCAAGGAGGGAAAACGTGTGGCTATTCCAGTTTCGGGGTGGGTATTTTTGATGAATTACGGAAGGAAGGTTTCTTCTGCAAGCATGCAGACGTTCGTAGTAAAAGGCGATAAAACCTTCTTCATGTTTGCTCCCCATATGAGCCACTCGGTGATGAAAGAGGGAAGAAAATGCGGTGATTGTCATGGAACGAAGACTATGAAGGATGTTCAAAGTGGGAAAGTAACACTCACTTGGCTTGAAGAAGGAAAAGTAAAAAATCTGAAGGGCGTTATTCCTGTTGTGAAAGGGGTGGACTATCAATGCGTTTACCAGGATCGGAGGGAAGGGAAGTGGGTTACAATTCAGAACCCTGCTAAGCCCCTTTACCATTATGCTGCATTTGGTGAACCGCTCTCACAGGAACAACTTAATAAATTAGCTGAAAGAATGGGTAAGTAAGAAGTCAGTGCTGTTTGCTCATCTCCCCCAGTATTGGTTTTTTTTGGATAGGGTTCAAAAGAGAATCGATGTGGATCGAAATAACCATTGCATCGATCATAGTCGATTTGGATCCGTTAACAGGGAAGAATGGCGAAGAAAAGGACGGTCGGGGAATGTCCACCCAAAAAATAAGAGGATTCTATGAGACAAACCCATAAACAATTAGAAAAAGAGGGATGGCTCCGTCAATTCATTGCCGATGAGACTCAGGCAAAAGATGCGGTGGAGATATACGATCTCCTGGGATACGAAGTTCATCTACAGTCTCCAAAACATGCTCATTCCAAGAAGAAGGGTCCTCCCTCTTTAGAGGAATTTCAAAGTCATTGTAAAATTGTTTATATCAGACCCAGAAAGTCATCAGATGATGAGGAAGAATAGACTCAAAGGGTCCCTTTTTACATTGAATGTGGGAAGTACAGCGTTTCTTCAGATTTCCTGAAAAACTTTGACGATAGGCCATGATCACAATGTAGCGCGAAAGAGTAATAGGATGAGTTGCGAACAAATCATTGAAATAAATCAAATGATCCCGAAGAGGAGACAAATCAAGAGTCTTGCGAGGATTAAGAACCCAACAATGAAGGATATGGCAAGGCGTTATCGTGACCTTCTTGAAATCGCCCGTTTAGTGAGCTGGTGCACAAATCGGGATTATCTAATTAAAACCTGTCTTGGTCATATAAGTAAACGATTAGGGAAACGAGCAAGATGCTGTCTCATGGAAGGAGAAGAGTTGAAACTCCAATGCTGGGTAGGCAGATATAAACGTCCAATAGACCAAGTTCCAATTTGCAAGGAGAGCATCGTCTGGAAGGTGGTTAAAAAGGGAGTGCCATTGAACCTGACAAGTCCTCATGATAGCGAAGGTTATCGGCATACTCTGGGAGAGGAAATCAAGATTAAGGCCATCCTTCCGCTCTGGTATGTCGATCCCTTAACCCAAGAGGAAAGGCGGGTGGGAGCTCTCATCGTTGATTCTGGGAGAGAAGAAGTTCCCATTTCAGCTGAGGATTTTGAGTATCTGAAGGTCGTAGGGGAGTTGATTGGAGCTGCAACAGGGAAAGCCGAACTGGTGGAGCATTTGGAGGAATTATACAGAACAAAAGAGGCTATGGTCAGGGAAACTGCCCATGCGTTTAGAAATCGGATCACAGCTATTGGAATCCTATCGCGACGTATTGCAGGATTTGCAAAGAACACAAAATTAGCCCATGAAGCCAGGATGTTATACAGGGAAGCGCAAGCGTTGCAGGTCCATTTAGGGAGATTTGAGAAATATATAGGTATTTGAAGAAATGGGATGTCCAAAGGTGATGGGAGAATGGGATGGATTAAGGAAACAAAATTTTAGAAGTAGACAGCAAAGAGGCAAAGGAGTTGAGACATGCCCAATGATTTTGAAAAGACGGTAAACGAACTTCAAAAATCCATTATGGAAGATGCTAGAAAGATCTATTCTGAGAAAGTGATCGAGCGGTGGTTGAATCCGAGGAATCTGGGTAAAGTCCGAAATCCGGATGGTTTTGCAAACATTAAGGGCCCCTGTGGAGACACGATGCAGATTTCCTTCAAGGTCAAGGGTGGGAGACTTTCGAAAATTAAATTCAAAACGGATGGATGCGCATCTTCTATTGCCGCCGGCAGTATGGCAACCGAATTGGCTAAAGGGAAGAGGATTGAAGAAGTGGTGGAGATAAGTCAGCAAATGATACTAAATGCCCTGAATGGTTTACCCGGAGAGAGTGTCCACTGTGCCCTTCTGGCATCCAATACCCTAAAGGAAGCTATCAAAAATTACTTCGGTTCCAAAAGGAATGATTCTGTTAAGCAAGGAGATGAGAATATCGATAAGGGGGTTAGGATAGAACGTGCCCATCTATGAGTATGAATGCCGAAGATGTAAGGAAAGATTCGAAGTATTGCAAAAGATTAATGAGGACAATAAACGGCTACATTGTCCAAGGTGCAAAGCCGAAAGGCCGCAGAGGGTTTTGTCCCTTTTTAGTTCAGGCTCTGTCAAATCTTCTGACGGATGTTCAACCGGATCCACCTGAACAATCAGTTGAAGGGGTGGGACACTTCCGAGGATTTGATCTATGCAACAAAAGGATTATTACCAGATATTGGGCCTCAATAGAAACGCATCAGAGGATGAGATTAAAAGGGCCTACAGAAAATTGGCGTTGAAATACCATCCCGATCATCACCCTGATGATTCGGAAAGCGAAGAACGATTTAAGGAGATTAGCGAGGCTTATGCCGTTTTAAGCGATCCTGAAAAGAGAAGAGAGTTTAATCGATTTGGGTACACTGGGTTTAGAAGAAGGTATACGAGAGAGGACGTATTTAAGGATTTAAATTTCGAGGAAATTTTCAAAGAATTTGGTTTCGAATTTGAAAGGTTCATCCTTCGCCAGTCTTTCTGTGGAAAAAGAGGGAGAGGCTGTGGTCGTAGAAGAGCCAATTTTACCCGGATGGGATTCTTTGATAAATCCACTGATGATTCTTTTTATGGAAAAGAAATAGACCAAATTTATGATCTCCCGCTCACACCACAGGAAGCTCTTTACGGAACTAAGAAGGAGATTACCGTCGAGACAGGGATCCATCAGAAGCAATATTCTATTCAAATCCCCCCGGGGGTCGGACCCAACACTCGTCTAAGCCTTACCTTGGAAGAATTGGGGCAAGAGGAAATCCAATTTCGGGTGAAGATCATCTAAGTTGGGTGGGTTAAAAAGTGCTCAAGAGAAGTCTTATATTTTTGGTTGCTGGGTTAGCTTTTCATAGCCTTGGGATAATGAACCCTGTTTTTTCCGAATCGAACGACTTCAAAAATCACCTTATGACCATGACCATTCTCTACGATAATAATCCTTATAATCACCGTCTAAAGACAGCATGGGGTTTTTCATGCCTGATCGAATTTGAAAGAAATACCATTCTTTTTGACACGGGAGGAGATGGACAAACTCTCATTGAGAACATGAAGATTCTAAATAAAGACCCAAAGACCATTAACACGATCATTTTATCCCATATCCACGGAGATCATACGGGAGGTCTGGGGAGTTTGTTGAGAGAAAAATCAAACGTGAAGATATATGTCCCCGGATCATTTCCTCAGGAGTTTGATCGGGCAGCGAAGGGTTATGGGGCGATGGTTATGAGAGTTAATGCTCCATTAGAAATATATCCAGGATTCCATTCAACGGGTGAAATGGGCCATGGGATAAAGGAACAATCTCTTCTCGTAAATACTTCTAAAGGAAGTATCCTGATAATGGGTTGTGCCCATCCGGGAATCGTCGAGATCATTCAAAAAGCGAAGATGATTGCAAGGAAAAATATTTATATGGTGATAGGTGGATGGCATCTCTCCTCTACAGGGGGAAGGGAGATCAAAGGAATCATTGAGGCGTTTCTAAAGATGGGAATTCAGAAAGTTGGGCCCTGCCATTGTACCGGTGATTTGGCTATGGCCATGTTTAAAGATACCTATGGGAAAAACTTTATTCAGGTAGGGGTTGGAAAAATCATTCGGATTGATGGATCGATGTAGATTGAAAGGAGGGGGTCATGGCAAAGAGTTCTAAGAGGAATCTGAAAATTAAAAAAACAGAATTTAGTTTATCGGCCCCTGAGGCGAAAAGGGTATTTATAGTAGGGAGTTTCAACCAGTGGAATCTTTCTTCCCATCCACTAAAAAAGGATAAACAAGGAGTCTGGAAAATCTCCCTCGCTCTTGATCCAGGCCAATACGAATACCGATTCTACGTAGACGGAGAGTGGGAAAACGACCCACACTGCTCTTCTTTTGTTGAAAATCCGTTCGGCACCTCCAACTGCTTGAAAAATCTGGAATAGTTTTAGGTTTTTTACAGGTGTCATGGAGGAGGTGAAGGTCCGATTCCCGAGAGAAAGGTTCTATGTTATGAGGACTCATCTGGATTGTTTACCCTGCTTCTTAAGGCAAGCATTAGAAGCCGCTCGAATGGCAACACATAATGAAGGAATTCAGAAAAAGGTTTTGAACTCTGTTCTTTCGATTCTGTCGAATATATCTGCTCAAGCCTCTCCTCCTGAAATCGCCCATCTTGTCCATTTGAGGGTAAAATCGATCACAGGTAATTTTGATCCATACAGGGAAATAAAGAAGAAGCAGAATGAAATGGCTTTGCAATACGAAAGCACCCTGAGTTCACAGATCGCAGAAATGTCAGATTCTTTAAAGGCAGCCATGATGTTTTCCGCTGTTGGAAACGCCATTGATCTGGCTCCGAATTGCTCGATCCAAGACATTTACAAGCGATACATGGAAATGATCAGTAGGGGTTTTGCCTGGGATGATTATGAATTATTTCTTAAAAAATTGGCTCGATCAAAATCGCTACTCTATTTAGGAGATAATGCCGGGGAAATCGTTTGGGATAAAATCCTTGTCGAAGAAATGGTTGAGAATTTTAATTTGGAAATTACTTACGTCGTGAGAGGATTTCCTATTCTGAATGATGTGACCGTGGAGGATGCCCATTTTGTGAAAATGGATAAGATCGTCAAAGTGATCTCAAACGGGTTTGATGCCCCAGGAATTCTTCTTGATCGATGCTCCGAAGAGTTTTTAAATAAATATCAAAGATCGGATCTCATTTTATCCAAGGGGCAGGGAAATTATGAATCCCTCAGCGGAGAGAATCGGTCGATCTTCTTTTTGCTTACTGTAAAATGTCCTGTTATTGCTGAGGATATCCATTGCAAGATCGGCGAGCTTGTTCTAAAGTCGCAATTAAATCGTGGTCTGTCTCATCACAGGGATGAATATCGATAAAGGAACTGCTCCGTAAGTGTCTTGGCCGCAAGGCCTTTTTTAGTTGGGAGGTATTGAAATTGAGAATCAAAATCCAGAGCTCAAACGTGAACCCCCCAAATAACTCACTGAAAGACTTCCTATGTACGAAGGGTTTTAAAAGCACTAAGGGAAGGGAGATCATTCTAAAAGAGCTGGAAACCCTTGGAGAGCATTTCAATGCAGAGACCCTCTACTCCGGTCTTAGCCAAAAAAAACAGAGAGTATCCAAACCCACGATTTACAGAACATTAAAGCTTCTTGAGAAACTTCGTCTTATAGAAAGATTCGATATTAAAAAGAATTGTTTCTACTACGAGCCGATATTACATAGGAAAGAACACGGACATCTCATTTGCGAGGAATGTGGAAAGATCATCGACTTTTCTACAGGGGATTTCGGCACGATTAAATCGGCGATCGTCAAGAAAAAGGATTTCACATTAAGCTACATCTCTATTCGTGCCTTCGGCCTGTGCGAAACTTGTTTGAAGGCTTCGAAGACGCCGCCCGGTGAAACCTGAGAGAGGAAGAAAATGCCAGACCGAGAGAGTATTGTCATCATTAGCAGATTGTCTGAGTATTAATTATTTTCAAAGAAAGGAGGCTAGTCCTATGGAAGGAATAACCATTAATTATGAAAAGATGAAATGGACGGATGCTTCGGGGTATCCAGAGGGTAGCAAAATCAAAATTCTTAGAGAGGGAGGACTTGGAGAAGGAAAGACCTTTTTACGCAAAATAAAAAGAGGGTTTAAAATGGAAGGGCATAGCCATACCACGGTGGAACAGCATATTGTCCTGAAGGGGGAGTATGAGAGTGAAGGGAAGGTTTTTAAGGCAGGGACATATCGGTTGATCCCAAAACACGAAACGCATGGCCCCTTCAAGTCATCTCAAGGAGCAGTTATTCTGGTCATCTGGGACCCTGAGGAGAAGGATTTATCTCCAAAATTTGAAGGAATGAAAAAGGCGGTTCAAACCCTCTCGAGGGAGGAAAAGATCAGGTTTTTACAGGATGTGGTGCCTCTGGTTTGTAAAGATCTCTCAGGGGATGAAGAGTGTATGGATATGCTGAAGGAAGCATTCGGCGAAACCTTTGTGAGGGAGATGACGAGGAGGTCGGAGGAAATGATTATCATTTGAGGTCAAAAGAACAATCAAGAGGGAGAAGATTAGGTCGAGATGGAAAAATCCATTTGTATGGATTTAGAAGAGAGGAATGGACTTCTGTGAGAAATCGAGGAACTCGAGAGGGAAATTGAACATATCAAAAGGAGGATCACAGCCCATTCGGTTAGATATGAGATTATTCAATTACTGGAGGAAAAAGAAGGAGAGCTTGCGAAAAAAAAGTTCTTTTCAAAACATGGGATGAAAGGACACTTCATTGAAACAGGATGTATCTAAGAAAACCAAATTAGGTGAGAAATTGATGAAGGGGGTTGCAGCTTCCCCCGGAGTGGCAATGGGGAAGGTCTGCATCCATCAAGATATTTTTTCTCATGTTCCCACTTATACCATTGAGGATCATCAAATCGGATTTGAGATTCAGAATCTTAAAAAGGCAATAGAAGAAGTTGAAGAGGCGATCCGGAGAGACCATGACGAGGTTAGAAGGCAGTTGGGATACGCGGGCTATGGAGATGCCGAAATCTTCACAACCCACCTTTCCATTCTGAAAGATTCTCGTTTTTTGTCAGAAGTTTTCGAAAAGGTAGCGACGCAGAAAATCAATGCGACGGCTGCTGTATTATCCCAGATAAAAAAATATGAAGAGGTCTTCTTTAAAATGGGAGATACCTACCTTAAAGAGCGTATTCTGGATATTCGGGATATTGGAAAAAGATTGATTGAATCTTTAATCGGGCCCATCGAGTTTGATTGTCCGTTTAAAGAGGCAGTCATTGTGGCTGGATTAGAGCTAACGCCCAAGGACACGGTTCAGATTAAAAAGGAGCGGGTATTGGCATTCATTACTGAGCAAGGTGGGAGAGAATCCCATGCGGCGATTCTTGCACGTTCTATGGGAATCCCGGCAGTTTTAGGGATTGGAGGGTTGCTCTCCCGAATCCAAAAAGGGGATTTTATCATCGTGGATGGAAATCTGGGTTTTGTCGTGGTTAACCCTCCCGATGGAGTCGTCCGGGAATACCATAGGAATCAGGAAAAGATTAAAACTCATCGAAGAGGTCTGGAAAAACTCATACCCTCTCCAACAGAAACCATGGATGGCCAACGGTTCAAGCTGATGGCCAACATCGGAAGCATGATGGATCTGGAATTTGCTATCCATTATCAAGCAGATGGGATAGGACTCTTCAGGACGGAACTTCCTTTTATTGTGGGAGATCATTTTCTCTCTGAAGAAGAACAGTTCGAAATCTATGAGAGGGTCGTTGAAAAAATGAATCCGAAAGAGGTGATCATCCGAACCCTTGATTTTGGGGGAGATAAGTTTCTGGTCCCCCATCGCCCCGAAAAGAATCCATTTTTAGGGTACCGCTCCACCAGAGCCTTTTTGAAAGAGAAAGAAATGTTGAAAATTCAGCTCAGAGCAATATTTAAGGCCAGCGCCTGTGGGAGGGTAAAGATCCTATTCCCCATGGTTTCAAGTATTGAAGAGGTGAGGCAATTGCGAAAGATAGTTAAAGAAGTGGAAGACGAGTTATTGAGTCAAAAAGCCAATTTTGAAAAGGGGATTCCCATTGGCGTCATGATTGAAGTCCCTTCTCTGGCCATCATGGTGCAGAAATTGATGAAAGAGGTGGATTTCGTCAGCATCGGGACGAATGATCTGGTTCAGTTTACTCTTGCTGTGGATAGGGATAATGATTTGGTGAGTCACCTCTACCAGCCTTTCAATCCATCGATCCTGTGGTTGATAAGAAATGTAGTGGATGCTGGGAATGTCTATGGCAAAAGCGTTTCCATATGCGGAGAGATAGCAGGAAATCCCACTTGCTTCCCTTTGTTGTTCGGTTTAGGTCTTAGAGAATTTAGCGTGGCCCCAGTTTCAATACTGGAGATCAAGGAAATTGCCAGGCTGGTGACTAAGGAGAAGGCATCTCATATTGCTAACAAGGCGTTGGGGATGGATTCTTCAGAAGAAATTGAGGAGTTATTGGAGGCTTCGTTTCCTCTTAAATACCACTAACCTTAAGGAGCAACTTATGGGAGAAAAAAAAGACCATTTCAGGAAACTCTCAGAACTTTCAGAAAAGATCATGACTCTTAGTAAATCAATCAGGCAAGTCGAAAGAGACATGGAATCCGTCTGGACAGATGAGATCGAGATGAAAGATCTTCAGAATGTAAAAGAACGGATGAAAGCAGTGGAAGGAGCCCTCTGTATCCTTTAAGAAGAGGTTGGCCATTTAGAGGCAGAACACTGCAAAAAAGTCTAACCGGCGCACGAAGATGGGGATGACAAAAAAACAAAATTTCTTGCGGAAAAATAACAGCCCATCAACAATTGCCTTCTATTCAACCCTTCTGAATATCTTCGTAGCAGGGGCAAAAGGCGTATTGGCATGGCTTTCGGGTAGTTCTGCCCTTTTAGCTGATACGATTCACGGTTTCTCGGATACCTTTGCGAGTTTATTGGTCCTTGTGGGGATCTGGTTATCTAAAAGGAAGTCCGAGGCATTTCCGTGGGGTCTTTACAAAGTTGAAAATTTTGTCGCCCTGGTGAGTGCAGGTCTCATCTTCTTTGCAGGTTATGAAATCGTCCACTATGTCTTTAAAGCAGAAAAGACATTAATCCTCGGTCATTTCTACTCCTCTATCTTCGGTCTTTTAGCTATCATACTGGCGATCGCCATTTTTTCACGCTTTGAAGCAAGGAAGGCAAAAGCCCTCAACTCCCCCAGTCTTCTGGCGGATGCCTCTCACTGGTACTCGGATATCGCCTCAACGGCGCTTGTTCTTCTCGCCCTTTTGGGATCCAGAGTTGGGTATCCTATCCTCGACCGGTTGGCCGCCCTCATCATGGTTGGATTCATAGCAAAGGTCGGATGGGATATTCTGAAAGATTCGATGAAGACTTTACTCGATGCATCGGTTGATCCAATCACCCTGGATCGTATCCGAAATGTTATTCGGCGCTTTTCACAAGTCAGGGAAATCAAATCCATTCAGGCAAGAAACTCCGGCAGATTTGTCTTTGTCCGAGCCAACCTTGCCTTTGGCATAAAGAAATTTGCTCAGGCTCATCAACTGAGTGAAGAAATCGAGAGGTCGATTCTGAAGGAAATTCCTCAGGTGGATCAGGTGACCATTCATTATGAACCGGTGAAAAAAGATTTTCTAATCTACGCCATTCCTGTTGAAGAAGATAAATACACTCTTTCTCACCATTTCGGTGATGCCCCCTATTTTTACCTTGTTTGGATAAACACAGAGGGGCACATCATTCAGGAAGAAAAGATCCTGCGAAACCCTTATCTGAAAGAGGAAAAAGGGAAAGGAATCAAGGTGAGCGAATGGCTCCTTCAGAATGGGGTGGATACCATTTATACCAGAAAGGCCTTTGATGGAAAGGGGCCTTCCTATGTCTTTTCCAATGCAGACGTGGAGGTGGTCATTACGGAGGATAAGACCATCGATGAAATTCACAAAAAACTAACAGCCCCAGAAACCAATTAATCGAATGAGGAGAGCATGCCCATGACTCTGGATCAGGTTTACGAGAATAGAAAAGCGAAGGTGATCGATATCAAAGGAGGGTCAGGAATAAGGCAGCGTCTTTCACAGATGGGCATCCATCCCGGTGACGAAATTACCATGTTAAGATATGGAGCACTTCGAGGCCCGATCCTGATTGAAATCCATGGCAGCCAAGTGGCCCTTGGCAGAGGAATTGCCTCACGGATCATTGTAGAGGAGATGGGATGAGGATCGCTTTGGCCGGACAACCCAATTGTGGCAAAAGCACCATATTTAATAATATTGCCGGGTATAAGGCCATTACATCGAATTTTCCGGGAACCACTGTTAGATACACGGAGACCCGAACCCATGTTTTCGGCTATACCTGTGACTGTATTGATCTCCCCGGAACTTATTCCCTCACTGCTGGAGATCTTGCAGAGCTGGAGGCACGAAGGCATCTTCTCTCTGGAGAAGTGGATGTGATCATCGATGTGGTTGATGCTTCCCTGCTGATTCGAAGTCTCGAACTGACTCTTCAGCTTCTGGAACTCGAAGTCCCCATGGTCCTCTGTCTCAATATGATGGATGAGGCTCAGCGAAAAGGGATCCAAATTGATGTCCTGAAACTTTCTGACCTCCTTGGCATACCCGTCGTTCCAACCATTGCGACGACTGGGAAAGGGCTTCAGGAATTGTTCGTTGGAGTATTGAAGGTCTATGAAACAGAGAAAAAGGGGAAGACCCTCAAATTCAGCAAAGACATCGAAGCGATCATCGGTGATTTAAGCTCTGTACTCCACTCTGAGTGGCCGGTCAATGAAAAAGTTCCATCTCGATTCCTCGCCATTAAATTGTTGGAAAAGGATGAATTCTTTATCAAAGAAGTAAAGGGACGGATTCATCTATTTAAACAAATTGAAATGTTTCAAGAGCAGTTAGAACAAATCCACGGTGTCCCGTCTGATGAGGTGATCTCTTCTGAGCGCCATGCTCTTGCCATGAATCTATTTGAACGGGCTTCCACTGTCATCCATCCCCCTAAAAAGGACCTTCGTATCATCATCGATCACTGGGTGATGCACAAATGGATGGGTTATGCGATATTAGTCGCGGTTTTCTATGGTTTCTTTAATTTTATTTTTGGGTTTGGGGGATATGTAGAGGAACCGCTCATGAAGTTCTTTGATTCTGGGATAACCTGGATAGAGAGCTTTTGGGGTGAAGAGAGTTTATTGTTTTTCTTATCAAAGGGGGTTCTGCAGGGAATTGCAGGGGGAATTGCCATCGTTCTCCCCTACCTTGCCCCTTTTCTCATCGGCCTCTCCATTCTTGAAGATGTTGGATATCTTCCCAGAGTGGCTTTCCTGATGGACATCTTTATGCACAGGATTGGACTCCATGGGAAATCGATCATTCCCTTTATCCTCGGATACGGATGTAGTGTGCCTGCCGTCATGGCCACGCGAATTCTCGAATTTCCTCAACACCGATTTATTGTCTCCATTCTGGCGACCATGATTCCTTGCGCAGCTCGAATCACCATCATCTTCGCGCTCGTTGCCTTTCTCATCGGCCCTAATGCTGCTCTGGCTATATTCGCTCTCAACATTCTGGTGGTGGCCATTTCCGGGAAGATCCTTTCTCTCCTCTTCCCTTACCCAGAGGCAAGCCTTGGATTGATTCTGGAAATTCCTGCTTATCAGTTACCACCGATACGGAACACATTAAAGAAATCCTGGTATCGGATCAGGGAATTTATCGTTATCGCATGGCCTATTCTCATTATCGGGAGTGTTCTCCTGGCATTGATGGAATACGGAGGTGTTGAAAAATATATCAATTGGTTTCTATTTCCCATCACTCGTGCCCTGGGCCTCCCATTTCCTGTTGGAACGACGCTTATTTTTGGACTACTGAGAAAAGAACTCTCCATGCTTATGCTGACACAGGCGTTGGGAACGACCCAGGTTCTGACGGTCATGACGAAAACCCAAGTCATCGTCTTCACTGTGTTTGTCACCTTCTATATTCCCTGTTTGGCTACAATTGCAGCCCTTTGGAAAGAGATTGGAAAGAAAAAAACTCTTTTAACCATCCTATTTACTTTATCTGTGGCCATCATCTTGGCTCTTGCCACCCGCGTCTTTTTTGAATTATTCACTAAATGAGTTTTTATGGATTGACCTAAAGGAAATGTTTAGAAATGCTCAGAGAAGGGGTGATAAAAATGGCGAACATTCGAACTAAGTCAATAAGGGATGGCAGAGATATCCATGATCTAACTTTCTATAAATTTGCCATCGAAAGTTTGCCTGTGGCAGTGATGACCGTTGATCCAGAATTGAGGATAACCGGGTTTAATTCCTCGGCCGAAGAAGTAACCGGTTACTCCAAAGAGGAGACCATAGGCCGACACTGCGGTAAAATCTTAAATGGAGAATTGTGTAAGATCAATTGTCCCCTCCGAACGGTACTGAACCACCGAGAGTCTGTGGTACGGACTGAAAGCACCATTTATAACAAATTTGGGGAAATTGTCCCCATCCGGCAGCATGCAGCTGGATTATTAGATGACGACGGGAAACTTATCGGAGGACTGGAGGCGTTTGTCGATATTTCTCATTCAAAATTGCTAGAGCGAGAGAAGGCCAATCTTATCTCTATGTTTGCTCATGATATGAAATCCCCTCTCATCAGCATTCAGGGCTTCATCCTTCGTCTCCTGCAAAATGCCGTTGAGATAGACAAAGAAAAGCGAAAACAATATCTAAAAATCGTAAAACTCGAAGCAAGCAAATTAGAATTTTTAATTGATGGTTTTCTGGAGTATTCACGTCTCCAAACTGGCAAATTGAACTTTAACTTTACTGCCACCTCCTTAGATAAAGAGCTGATCGAGATTTACGAAATCTATCAAAATAAAGGTTCTCAAAAGGGTATTCAATTCGAGCTTCGAAATATGGAGGCGTTACCGATTATTGAAGCCGATTCAAAATATCTACAGAGGGCGTTTTCAAATCTTCTGGACAATGCCTTGAAGCATTCGGGAGAAAATGGCCTGATCACCATTACCACACAACACACGGATCAATTCATTATGGTCAAGATCAAAGACAGAGGGACCGGTATAGATTCAAAGGACCTTCCCTATATTTTCGATCCTTTTTACCAAGGATATGGTGAAAAGAGGGGAAAAGGCTACGGTTTAGGCCTGGCTGTTGTGAAAGCTATTATAGATGGGCATGGAGGAAAGATTTTCGTGGAAAGTGAATTGGGAAAAGGGTCCGTATTCACCGTCGCCTTACCTAAGAGAAGAAAGCTAGAGGAATAACTTTTTTTAAAGGATTGAGAATGAGGGAAAGAGGATGGAAAAAAAATTCATTTTAAAAGTTAGAAATTTGAATGTGAGGTTGGACCATCAAAGTATTATTGAGAATCTTTCTTTCGAAGTTAAAAGAGGAGATACCTTGACCATTTTGGGCCCCAACGGGGCAGGCAAGTCAGTTCTGCTGAAAACTCTGCTCGGGTTAATCTCCTATAGGGGGGAAATAGAATGGGCAAAGGCCATTAAGATTGGTTATGTCCCCCAGAGGTTACCTTTTATCAAAGATATCCCCTTAAGCATTAAAGATTTTTTCGATTTAAAGAGATCTCCTGAAAAGGAGACAGAGGCAGTCTTAACCTCTGTGAGATTTAGGGAAGATTTCTTAAGGAAGAAAATAGGTGATCTATCTTCAGGACAATTTCAAAGAGTATTAATTGCCTGGGGTTTGGTACGGAATCCGCAAATCCTCCTTTTCGATGAACCGACGACCGGAGTCGATGTCAGTGCAGAGGAGACCATTTACAATCTTTTAGCAAAATTGAAAGGGGAGAGGGATCTAACCATTTTGTTAGTAACTCACGATTTAAGTATTGTTTATAAATTTTCTACCGATGTGATTTGCTTAAATAGACAACCGATCTGTTATGGCCCACCACAGGAGGTTTTGACTCCGGAAAGTTTACAGAGACTTTATGGCGGAGAAGTGGGATATTACCAACACAAACATTAGGGGCGTAATATGGATAATCAATTTTTATTGAGTTTGATCGTTGGAATTTCTGTCGGAGGGGCTGCAGGATACTTAGGGTCTCTGATGCTAAGTAGAAGAATGGCTCTGGTGGCTGGTCCACTCGGACATTTGACCTTGCCGGGAATAGCCTTAGGCTTAATGTATGGTTTTGATGTTTCTTTAGGTGCTTTTCCTTTTGTCATTTTTGGAATCGTGTTAATTTGGTTGTTTGAAATGAGAACGAAATTGCCGATGGAAGCGTTAACGGCTGTTGTTTTTGCTTCAGGGGTGGCTATCACTTTCTTATTCCTACCCATTGAGCAGGCAGAAGCCACTTTAGTGGGGGATATTTCAAAGGTGCGTTTTGGGGAGGCCATAATTTCAGTCGTTTTAGCTTTGCTTCTCTTTTTAGTCGTTAAGAAGATTTACTCTAAAATAGTATTAATTAATATCTCCGAGGAGTTAGCTCTTTCTGAGGGAATAAACATAAAGAAATATAATCTCATTTATTTGGGCTCCATCGCGTTGATCGTTGCCTTGGGAGTAAAAATGGTGGGTGGTCTTTTAACCGCAGCCTTGGTGGCAATTCCGGCTTCCGCTGCCAGAAACCTGAGTGGGAATTTGGCCCAATATGCCTTTGGGGCGATGGTGATTGGGATCATATCCTCTTTCTTAGGGATTTTCTTTTTTAAACTGACAGGATTTCCAGCAGGACCTTTAATCATTTTAGCGAGCACTCTTATCTTTTTAATTTCATTAATTTCAATAACTTTTAGAAAGTAAAGGAGATGAAGGCCAAGCAGGAAGAAGGGAAGGGGAGCTACTTTTTCATGAATCCATATTAGTCATTTCTGTATAGGACAAGGAGTCTGTCGAAGATACAAAGGTAAAATTGAAAGGAGGGATTAAAATGAGAATCAAGGATGTGATGAAACAGAATCCAATTACAGTGGATTCCAAAACATTGGTTTTGGATGCAAGAGAGATCATGCAAGAAAAAAATATCCGTAGACTTCCGGTAGTTGATAAGAATAAATTAGTAGGTATTGTGACGCTGCACGACCTTCTCGAGGCAGCTCCTTCCCCTGCCATCTCTTTAAATATTCATGAATTGAATTTTCTTCTTTCAAAATTGACAGTCGAGGAAGTGATGACGAGGAATCCTGTTACCCTCTCTCCGGATACACCTTTTGAAGACGCTTTAAGGATTGGCCAGGAAAAGAAAATTGGTTCATTCCCTGTCGTGGACAATGAGAGATTGGTAGGTATCTCAACCGAATCTGATATTGTTCGGGTACTGATCCATGCCTTCGGGATCAGGGAAGAAGGATCTCGAATTACGATTGAAGGGCTAAATGAGAAAGATTTCAATCAGATCAATTCGATTGCCACTCAGCATGATACGGTTCTTCTCAGCATGATATCTTGGTTCAGGGAAGAAAAGAATGACTGGATGGTTGTACTTCGTGTAAAGACCAAGAGACCGGAACCGATTGTCCAAGACCTTAAAAAAGCAGGGTTTAAGGTTACCTATGTCATGTAAAGAACGTTGACACCAGGCTCACAACTTATTTCAAATTAGCAACATTACATGTTGCAATAATTTCATAATTGCAACATAACCATCCATATTATTTTCGAACTGACCAGGCCCATCCTAGTCCAACCTATTGAACATGAAAGACTTTTCTTGATCATCTTTTTTTGGCACCTATCTTGCTCTAAATAAACTCATGGACATGAAGATTGCAATCCCACTTTTTGGAACTCGGATTTCACCACGTTTTGACTTCTCTCAGGAAATTCGGATCATTACGGTAGAGGGTGGGAAAGTGGTCCATTTGGAAAATGTTCCTGTGGCCCATCTCAACCTAATCCAGCGTCTTGATCAATTAGCTACCAACGGGGTGAACAAGGTGATTTGTGGCGGAATTGACGGGTTCTGCTTAAATCAATTGGGAAGCAGAGGGATTGATGTTGTCCACAATGTGGCAGGAGAGGCTGAGATCGCCTCCAATCTCTTCTTGAGAGGAAGGCTTCGGCCAGGTTTTTGTTGCGACAGGAGAAGAGGAGGGGGTTTTTGTGTTTGGAGAAGAGGGCATAAATAAAGGATTTCGGACTTCGGAATGCAGATTTCGGAATTGGTTGAGAGAGCGCGTTTTAAGGAAAAGGAGGAATTAGATGACCAAAGAAAAATGTAAGAAGGATGCGACCTGCGATTCCTGTAATCAATCCATTTCTTGCAGCCAGCAAGAGAAAGAGGCTCATGCCCAGGAAAGGTTGAGTTCAAAACTCTCCCATATTAAGCATCGAATCCTGGTAATGAGTGGAAAAGGCGGTGTAGGAAAAAGTACGGTCTCAACGAACCTGGCAGTAGCTTTATCTATGGATGGCTTTGATGTTGGGCTTTTGGATGCCGACATTCATGGCCCCAACATTCCAAAGATGTTGGGCATTGAATCCAAACATGTGGAAGGGACTGGGCGGGGGATGACTCCTGTTGAGGTTTTCCCAAACTTGAAAGTTATCTCCATGGCTTTTTTCATCGGGGATCGGGATAATCCAGTGGTCTGGAGGGGTCCACTAAAACATGGTGTCATTAGCCAATTCTTAGGGGAAGTGGAGTGGGGAAATCTTGATTTCCTCGTTGTCGATCTTCCTCCGGGAACCGGCGATGAGCCTTTGAGCGTGGCTCATTTGATTAAAAATGTGGATGGATCTATTATCGTGACGACTCCTCAGGACGTTGCTCTTCTTGATTCACGAAAGGCCATCATTTTTAGCCGGATGATCAATATCCCAGTGATTGGAATTGTTGAGAATATGAGTGGACTGATTTGTCCTCACTGCAACAAAGAGATTGCTCTTTTTAAGATTGGCGGAGGAGAAAAGGCAGCGCAGGATTTGAAGGTTCCCTTTCTTGGTAGGGTTCCTATTGACCCGGAAATGGTTACTGATTGTGATAGAGGAATGCCCTTTGTCATGTCTCATCCAAAGTCCGAGGCAGCCAGGGCCTTTAAACAAATAGCCGATCGCTGTAAGGAGTATGTTGGTTTTAAAGAGATAGAGCAAAAGTTGGAGAGGGAAAAGTTTCCCTACCATTTTAAACAGGAGGTGAAGAGATGAAAAGGATTGCATTAGCTTGTGACACGGATTTTGGCCTTGAAGGTTCGCTCAGCGCCCATTTCGGCCGGTGTCCTTTCTATGTCCTCGTCGATGTAGAAGGAGATAAGATTGTGGGATTTCAGGTGGTGGACAATCCCCATTTTCCAAACCATCAACCCGGGGTAATCCCTCAGTTTATCAATTCTCAAAAGGTAAATGTCATGATTGCAGGTGGAATGGGTCCGAGGGCAATCGACCTTTTTACTCAGTTTGGGATTGATGTGGCCACAGGAGTTCAGGGAAAAGTAAGGGATATTGTTGGAGCTTATCTCAGAGGTGAAATTCAAGGAATCGTTCCTTGTGAGCATCATGGGCACGATCATGGATGTGAGGAGGAAAGATAATGAAGATTGCTATAAGTTCGTCAGGAAAGGATCTTGATTCTCAGATCGATCCAAGATTTGGGCGATGTCAGTACTTTATTTTTGTTGATCCTGAGACCATGGAATTTGAGGCTTCCGGGAATGAGGGGTTGATGGCCTCGGGAGGTGCTGGAGTGCAGGCCGCACAGCTTATTGTCCAGAAAGGAGCGAGAGCCCTCATCACCGGAAATCTCGGACCCAATGCAGCATCAGCCCTTTCAGCTTCAGGGATTAAAGTCCATTTAGTTTCCGGAGGGACGGTGAGGGAAGTGACAGAGGCGTTTAATGCAGGAAAACTTCAGGAGGCCAGCGGGGCAACGGTTCCTCCTCACTTCGGAATGGGAGGAGGCCGAGGCATGGGTGGCCGCCGGGGCCTTTGAATAACAACTTGCGCCTAACACCTTACGACTTACGAGAATTAACTAATGGAAGAAGGGAGTGATAACTATGCCATACGGTATGGGACCTGCAGGATGGAGAAACCCTACTTATGGGTACGGTCGAGGGAGGTGTTGGCATCCTGGGTGGTACGGAGCACCTGTTCCACCATGGGGGCCTCCAACCAAGGAAGAAGAGATTAGGTTTCTTGAAGAAGAGGCGAATTATCTTCGAGAAGAGTTGAGCCAGATCGAGAAAAGACTCGAAGAGCTGAAGCGCCAATAAATCAATCACCCCCCTCCTTTATCCTCCTCCCTTGAGGGGGAGGAGGGAGGTGGAGGGTAAACTGTTTAGAAAGGAGTGATCTTTATGCCAGGATTTGATGGAACTGGACCATCAGGTCAGGGTCCGATGACCGGTGGAGGAAGAGGGTTTTGTGCCATGCCATACAGAACCCATGGGTTTTACGGTTATGGAATGGGGGCGCCGTACAATACACCTTATGGTGGATATCCATTCTATGGTCGGCCATTTTATGGTCCTGTCTTTGGCGCAGGCCGTGGCGGGCTTCCATGGGGTGGTGGCCGTGGCAGGGTTTTTGGTGGCGGGCGAGGGTTCCGTCGTTGGTAATATAAAAAAGTGGTTGCATGGAGGCCTTCGATGGAACCTAATGGGGATCAATCAAAATTTCTTTGGAAATATCTCCTAAAGGTTGATCCCCATTAGCCCCTTTTTTCTGGGAGGTAATAGTATTCCTCCCTAAGGACATTCTGAAATTTTAAGATTGGGAAGAGAAACGTTGGAAAGGGGTGGAAGATGACTGAAATAAAAGAGATAACCAAGAAATTAGAGGAGATTCATCAAAAAATCAAAGCGGAGATTCCATGGGAACCCATCGGGCATACGCCCATGCCTGAGATCCCTGATCTCAGAAGCTGGGACATGAAACTGCTTCAGACCTACAAGCCCTTTTATGCCCCGTTCTGTGACCTCTGTTGCTTTTGCACCTATGGTAAATGTGACCTTACCGAGGACCGGAGGGGGGCATGTGGAATCGATATCGGCACGCAACAGGCAAGGTTCGTTTTATTAGCCTGCCTTATGGGATGTTCAGCCCATGCCTCTCATGCAGGACATATTCTGGAGATCTTAATTGAGAAGCATGGTCCGGACAAGAAGATTAATTTGGGAAACTCAGTAGAGCTTGAGGCGCCAAATATAAGAACGGTTCTCGGGTTAAAACCCGAGACCCTGGGTGATCTGAAGATAGCAATCGAATATGTTTACAAAGAGATTGCCCATCTTCTTGATTCCACTCATATGGGTCAGGAAGGAAGCTGTCTCGATTATGAGTCGAAGTCCTTGCATGCGGGCATGCTCGATCATGTTGGTATGGAAGTGGCTGATATTGCCCAGATTGTAGGATTTAACTATCCCACTTCGGTTGCCGATACGCCTCTGGTAGACCTGGGATGGGCCTCTGTGGATAAGACGAAACCCGTAATCCTATTTGTCGGACACAACCCTGCAACCTCCACAGTTGTTGTGGATTACCTTCAGGAGAACAACCTTTATGACAAGGTTGAATTATGTGGAGTTTGTTGCACTGCCTTAGAAACCACACGGTATTCTGCTAAAGCCAAGGTGGTTGGCCCCTTCTCCCGTCAACTTTTTTTCATCAGAAGTGGAATCGCTGATGTGATCATGACCGATGAACAGTGCATCCGTACCGATATGCCCATCGAAGCAACGAAGGCAGGCTCCGCCCTCATTGCTGCACTCGATAAGGCGATGTATGGGCTGGAGGATGCCACAGGGCAAAATGGGGACGAGATCGTAAAGAAGATGGTGGATGAGAAGAAACATTTTGCCATCCTTGATCCTAAAAAGGCAGCAGAGGTGGCGGTTAAAGTAGCCATGACCATTGCCCCTCAGAGAAAGAAGGAATGGTTAACCGAGCAGGAGGCCACGGAGCTGGCACAAAAATGCAGCCTCTGCGGTATGTGTGAACAGGCATGCCCCAACCTATTCGATATCGGAAGGGGAATCAGTGAGGTAGCCAAAGGGAATTACGATGTGATCAGAGAAATATTCAATCTATGCGTTGGCTGTGGCAAGTGCGAGGAAGAATGTCCTCGAAATCTTCCTATTTTTAAGATCATGCAAGTTGGAGCAAGTAAGGAGACCTGGAAGATAAGGGCAGGACGTGGTCCCATTATGGATACCGAGATCAGGACAGTGGGGGCGCCAATCACTCTGGGTACCATTCCTGGTGTCGTTGCACTGGTAGGTTGTTCTAATTTTCCTGACATCCGGGACGTTGCCGAAATCGTGGACGAATTTGCCAGGAGAAAATACATCGTGGTTCTCACCGGCTGTTCTGCCATGGTGGCTGGCATGTGGAAAGATGCAGATGGGAAGACGGTGTACGAAAAGTATCCTCCTGACTTCGACGCAGGGGGAGTCGTGAACATCGGCTCCTGTGTGGCCAACAGCCATATTTCTGGAGCGGCCATTAAAATTGCCAATATCTTCGCTGCCTTGCCTTTAAGAGCCAATTATGAAGTCATGGCGGACTATGTTCTCAA
>Ga0068714_10001331_pt1 | contig 36939 bp, 29 predicted proteins | sample MTBNYHSulfiMetaG_FD_62988 | JGI IMG/M metagenome (GOLD analysis project Ga0068714, IMG submission 62988) | Enrichment culture microbial communities from rom New York Harbor, USA that are MTBE-degrading - MTBE-NYH (New York Harbor Sulfidogenic)... | ecosystem: Environmental > Aquatic > Marine >...
GTCAAGAACCTCAACAGCTTCCGGGCCCTGGAACGCAGCATTGCCTACGAGGTGCAGCGTCAGCTCGACGAGTTCCTGGAGACCGGCGTGACCCTGCAAATGGGCAACAAGTCGACTCGTGGCTGGAACGACGTGGACGAGGTCACCGTGCTCCAGCGCGAGAAGGAAGAAGCCCACGACTATCGCTACTTCCCCGACCCCGACCTCGTTCCCGTGACGACTACGCCGCAGTGGCTGGACGGAATTCGTTCGCGCTTGTGCGAATTGCCTCTGGTCAGGCAAACGCGTTACGTGGCCGAGTACGGACTCAGTGACTACGACGCCGGCGTCCTGACGGCCGAGCGGCCCACCGCCGACTTCTTCGAACGGACGCTGGCGGCCGGAGGCGAGCCCAAACGAGTGTGCAATCTGCTGACCCAGGTCGGCCTGAAGCTGACCAAGGAGAAGGGGGGGGACTTGGCCGCACTGGGGCTTGAGCCCGCCGGGGTGGCCGACCTGGCGAAGATGGTCGACGCCGGAACGGTCAGCGCCACCGCCGCCAACACGATCCTTGAATCCATGGCCGCCACCGGCAAGACGCCCGCCGCACTGGCCCACGAGCTGAACCTGATCCAGACCAGTGACGCCGGCGAGCTCGAGGGTATCGTCGATCAGGTGCTGGCGGAGAACGCCCAGGCGGTTCAGGACGTAGTAACAGCAAGCAAGAAGAGCAAGAAGGCCCGGGGTTTTCTGCTCGGGCAGGTCATCCAGAAAACGAAAGGGCAAGCGAATCCGAAGGTGGTTTCCGAGATTCTCGACCGCAAGCTCCACTGATGCATCGGAGGGACGTTCATGAAGTTGGCCAACAGCAATGATATCCCCAAGAAGCCCGTCGACGTCGCGGGCGCCGAGGGCGTCCAGATGCGGCTGCTGATCGGCAAGCCCGACGGCGCGCCGACCTTCGCCATGCGGATGTTCGAGGTTCAGCCTGGCGGGCACACGCCTCTGCACACGCATCCGCACGAACACGAGGTCTTCGTGCTCGACGGTCACGGCGTGGTGGTCTTCAACGGCACGACCTCGCCTATTGGCAGCGAGGACGTCGTTCTCGTGCCCGGCGGGGCCGAGCACTGTTTCCAGAACACCAGCGACGTGCCCCTGCGCTTCCTATGCCTGGTCCCGATCGCCGCGTCATAGCGCCCCATTCCCTTGTCATGCGCAGCGAAGCCGAAGCATCCGGCTATAGCCCGGGTATACTTCAGAGTCGTATGCCCGGCGCTACGACGCCTTCTTCTTGCTGCCGATCTTGCTCTCCGTGCCTGCCTGCAGCCGCTTGATGTTGTTGCGGTGCAGGACGATGACCAGCAGGGGAATAGCGATCGCGGCGATCAGCAGGGGCCAGAGGTTGGCCAGGTTCCAGCTCTTTCCTATCGCGATGGCGGCCGTTAGCGTCATCGGGAAGGTGATCGATGCACAGATGGAGGCCAGCGAGACGTAACGCCAGATCGCCGCACACAGAAGCCAGACCAGCAGGGCGACCACGGCGGCGACGGTGAAGTACGGCCACAAGCCCAAGCCCACGCCGAAACTGGTGGAGACGCCCTTGCCCCCTTTGAATTTCAGATAGACCGGGAAGACGTGGCCCAGGATGGCGGCCACGCCCACCGCCAACCACAGGGTCAGAAAGGCCGGGCCAACCGTCGTGACATCTTCCAGCAGACGCCCGGCGACGATCCGCGCGGCTGCCGTCGGGACGAGGCCCTTGAGCACGTCCAGGGCGAAGCACGCATAACCCCACCTGCGCCCGCACGCCCGCGCGAGGTTCGTCGCGCCGATGTTGCCCGAGCCGATCGTTCGCAAGTCCTTGCCGTGCGCCTTGGCGATGATCTGAGCGAACGGAATCGCGCCGACCAGATAGGCGACCACGATGGCTGGGACAAAGACGCCTGACATCTTCACTCACATTCTGAACACGACACGTCTCCCGGCACAGCCGCCTCTGCCTGCGGCCTGCCGGACGCGACGATTCTACTCGTTGTCCCTGGTGCAGACAAGCGCGATGCATGCAAGCCTGGCCGGATTTGCTGAACACGCGCGGCTCTGGAAGGGAAGGTGCCGGCCCGGGCGGCCCGGCGCGTGAAATTACCCTTTGAAGAGACGGCGGGCAGCCATATAATGCAGCGAATTCATTGCCTCATCTTACAGTCGATATCACCTATGACAGAATCAGTTTGCTCAATTTGGATCGTACCGGCGAAATCGGCGTGCGCCGAGGAGATTGTCGTGGGCCGATCGCTTCGCGTCCTGCCGGGCACACGGGAGGTTTCCGAGGCCTCCTGGCGCGGTCGGGAGGTGGTGCTGAAGGTCTTCTGCCATCGCTGGAAGGCACGCTGCCATTACTGGCGTGAGCTGCGAGGGCTGCGCCGTCTGGCCGAACTCGGATTCCGCGCGCCGGTGTTTCTGCTGTCGGGACGCACGAAGCAGGGGCATTGGGCGGTCGTGACGGAGAAGATCGCCGATGCCTTCACCGGCCTGGAGGTCTGGCAGCAGGTGGAAACCGTCCAACGGAAAGTGGATCTTCTGTGTCAAATTGCCAGAGAACTGGCGCGCCACCATAGCAAAGGTGTCACGCAGGCGGATCTGCACGTCGGCAATTTCATGCTTCGTGGCGACGCGGTCTTTTCGCTGGACGTCGCTCAGATGTCGTTCCGGGGCCGCCCTCTGGGACGCCGTGCGAGCCTCGAGGATCTGGCGAAGCTCCTTTCCTGTCTGAGCGACGACAAGTTTTCGGGCTTCTCCTCTGTGGCAGCGGTCTATGCGAAAGAAAGACAATGGCCATGGACTCGGGCAGATGACGATGCGCTGGAGAAACGCGTCCGCGTCATGAGGCGGAAGGTGATCCAGAAACTCGTGCGACGCTCTCTACGGACCACCAGTCAGACGCTGCGATTCCGCCACGGCCGCTTCCGCGGGGTCTTCGAAAAGGAACTCGCCGCCGAATCCCCGGCGCCGCGATTCTGTGACGCGCTGGATACACTGTTGCGCGAGGGCGAGGTTCTCAAGGACGGAAACACCTGTTTCGTCGCCCGGATCCGCTGGAATCAACGCGATGTGGTGATCAAGCGATACAACCACAAGGGGCTTTGGCATTCACTCCGTCACACCCTCAAGGGTTCGCGCGCGCGGCGAAACTGGCTCCACGCCAACCGGCTTCGCTTTCTGGGCGTTCCGACCGCCCGGCCGATCGCGTACATTGATGAGTGGCGAGGTCCCCTGTTGTGGCAGTCCTATTTTGTGATGCACTTTGTCCCGGGGACTCCCGTGTCCAGCATCTTTCGGAGTGAGCAGACCTCCGACGCACAGAAGCAACGCATCCACGAGCAGATCCTCTCCCTGTTGCACAAGATGGCGGGCCACGGCATCAGCCATGGTGATGTGAAGCACGCGAATATCCTCTTCGACGGCAAGGAGGTCATACTGATCGATCTGGACGGCATGCAGGTGCACAGGACGGCGTATCGTGGAGGCCTCCGTGCCCGAAGGGACAAGGCTCGTTTTCTTCGCGATGTTGAAATCGCGCGAGATCGCCATGGCAGCGGCATGTAGGAGAAGGACGCCATGAGGGTTCTCATCGAAAACGGTAGCCATGGCATGCGGAACTTGGGAGACATAGCCATGCTCCAGGTTGCCGTGCGCCGCTTGCAGGATCTTTGGCCGCACGCCTCGATCGACGTGCTCACCGGCGATGAAGACAGATTGCCCCAGATGTGTCCGAACGTGCGGCCCGTTCCCGAGCGCGGCAGCAGGATATGGAGCCAGGGACTGGGCGTATATGACAATGCGGCCGGCCACACGGGCAGGTTGGGAAGGCGCCTGAACCAGGTATGGCGTCGCCTCGTCCACCACGGCGATCTTCGGCGGTTCCTGTTCTCACTCGATCACTCGGAAGTCGTGGTGGCCTCTGGCGGCGGATACATCAATGACATCTTCGAACCTCATGCCATGCGGGTTCTGACCATTCTGGAAGCAGCCATTCAATCGGGCAAGCTGACGGCCATGTTGGGACAGGGTGTCGGACCTCTGGAATCGCCGCGGTTGCGAGCCAAGGCCACATCGGTTCTCCCTCGTGTGCATCTGATCGGCGTCAGGGAGAAGCATACGGGGCCGGCCATTCTGGAGACGCTCGGTGTCGAGCCGGCCCGGGTGATAGTGACGGGGGATGACGCAATCCAACCCGCCTATGACAGGCGTCCCGAGAGACTGGGAACGCGACTGGGGTTCAATCTTCGCGTCGCTTCGTACTCCATGACAGGCGCGACCCATATGGATACCATCCAGTCCGCTCTGAATGAGGCGACAGTCCGGCATGGCGTCGCGCTGGTTTCTTTGCCGGTCCTCTCGCGAGGCACGAACGCCGATCCCGAGACGATCGAGAGACTGCTGCCGACGGCCGACGGTCGTGTTGGATGTCGCGAAGTTCTCGACGACCCGGCCGATCTTATCGAGCGGATCGGCCATTGCCGCGTCGTCGTCACCGGAAGCTACCACGCCGGCGTTTTCGCCTTGGCACAAGGGATACCGGTCATTGGTTTGGCGAATTCGCCCTATTACGTGAGCAAATTCCAGGGTTTGGCAGATCAGTTTGGTGCAGCGTGCGAAGTGGTTCTGCTCGATGGTGAGTGTTTGCGCGAGCGGCTCACAGGAGCTATCGACAGAGCTTACGCGTCAGCGGAACGCACGAGACCGCAATTGCTGGAATCCGCAGAAAGACAGATTTCGGCCGGGCGGTCCTTCTATCAGAGGCTTGCGGCGTTGAGCACGAGCCGCAGGTGAAGGGGAAGACTCGCTTCGTCGGCCTATGGTTGACTTCTCTCGTGGTGTGGTTTGAGGACGGCGGTTCTCCCCTTGCCCAGCGAGACCAGCAGCCAGAAAAGCGTCTTCAGACTGAAGCGTCTGCGCAATGATTCCGTCAACAGTTGTTGTGCCATATCACACAACCCCTCCCTGAGAGCACACCGCCCAGCTCGATAGCCCTGCTTGGCGAGCCGCTTCGTGGCGCAGCGCGGTGATATGAGTGCTTTCCCCCCTTGGTGGTAGAAGTGGTGGAGCATGTCCAACTGAGCTTTGCAGTTGGCAAAGGAGTACCCGGATACGTTGTTGGCGTGGCGCCGATGCAGGAAGGTCGGTTCCGGCAGAGCGAGGAAGCGGTACTTCGTCGAGGCTCGAAGCGCCAGGTCGTAATCGGTACACACGCGCAACGACGTATCGAATTCCCCGATGTCTTCGAGCACGGTTTTCGGCCACATGGAACCGTTCGGATGGACGACGATCTCTTGAAACAGGCGTTCGGTGATGTGCCCGCTATACAGTTTGTGTTTGGAGCGTTTGCCCGGTTTGCCGTTCTCGTCGATTCGCAGATAGGGTCCATAGACAATGACGTCGTCCGGTTCTGCTTCGATGGCGGTTACCATCCTCTCGATGGCATCGGGCACCAGCAGATCGTCGGAGTCTATGAAAGAGATATACCGGCCCCTCGCGAGAACCACCAGTTTGTTCCGTGCGGCCGCCTCCCCTTGATTCTGTTGCCAGCAATACCTGACGTCATGGGCGGCGTCCTTGACCACCTGGGCGGTGTTGTCTGTCGATCCGTCGTCGACCACGACCACTTCGTAGTCTTTGTACGTTTGCGCGAACACGCTGGCGAGCGTCTCTTGCAGGTACCGTTCTCTGTTGTACGTCGGAATACAGATCGACACTTTCGGCACGAGACGCATCCTCTGATCTATGCTGTCAAGCCGCTCTCAGGTTCCTACGGGAGTCGCCGGGAGCCGGACCCGGCCAGGCTCGCCGTCGATCATTCTGCGAGGGTAAGAAGGCCCGCGCGTTGCCACGGCCGGTTGCAGGAAACTGCCGGTTCCACGGCACCTCCGCCGCATCCAACCGGGCACTCTAAACCCCACCGTGCATGGATTGTACCAGTGCCTTTGCCACGACGTCAATCCTCGGATGTCCCGGCGGCTACCCCGGCCAGAAGGGGGGCCTTTCGGGCAGTGCTGCACGGGCGGCTCGGACTATGCGCCGCCGGATACCGCGGGCGCCGGCAGGGTCGTGCACGCGAAGAACCCCGATCTCCAGACGCATGACATCGGGACATCAGGGTCGTACCCATGGCCATGGTGCGGCTTCCGCCCGAAGACACGAACCTCTTGCTGTCCTGGTTGTCTGAAGGTATGTTCCTGTGGTCTGGAGAACCGATGGCCTGCCGGGTTTGGCAAAAGGACACACCACCGTCGGCCTGGACGGAAGAAAGGGCATCTGGCAACACCTGTCGACCACGTCGTGTCCATGGTACAGGGTCGTTCCGGATACGGAGCTTTCGTGAGTCAGGACAGGAGACATAAGGACGTGAATCCCCAGCCTCTGCACATCGCGACGACGAATTCCGACAAAGAAGATGGTTCGCTGCGGGTGGAACTGCGGATGCGACGGCGCCGCCATCGGGTCTATTTCAAGAGCGAGGACATTCCTCTGACACCCAGCCGGGAGGCCTTTCTCACGTTGACTCTGCTGCCCGCGATGAGAGAGGGTCTCACCGTGCCGGTCGATGGACCGATCAGCCAGCGTCTTATCGAGGCGACGGAGCGCATCATGGAACTGGTACGCTCTTGGCACCCCTCGTTGCACAAGGTGGCGATCCGGGGCGCGGTTCCGACCGAGAAGAAGCCGGCCGGAGAGGACCGAGTCGGTGTGTTCTTCTCTGCGGGTGTTGATTCGTTCTACACGCTGCTGACCCATCGAGGTGAGATCACGGATCTTATCTTCGTCCACGGATTCGACGTGGGACTCCACGATCACGCGTCGCGAAGCTGGGCGTCGAAGATCGTCCGCGAAGTGGGAGCAAGTCTGGGCAAGAATGTCATCGAGATCCAGACGGACCTCCGGTCTTTCCTGAGGCCTTACATTTCGTTCACGAGACTCGCGCACGGGGCGGCCCTGGCCGGCATGGGGCATCTGTTGGGGCCGTTCTTCCGGCGTATCTACATCGCCTCATCCTACACGTATGATACCCTCTTTCCCTGGGGCTCCCACCCGGAATTGGATCCCCTGTGGAGCACGGAGGCCCTGCAATTCGTGCACGACGGCTGCGACGTCACGCGCGTCGAGAAGGTGGCACTGCTGGCGAAGTCTGACCTGGCACTGCAATCGCTGCGGGTCTGTCTGGGGGGGCGAAGCAACTGCGGGCGGTGTGAAAAATGCGTTCGCACGATGATCAATCTGGTGGCCGTCGGCGCGATGGATCGCTGTCGGAGCTTCGATGTGCCCCTCGACCTCCGCAATGTCCGGAAGATCCTCGTGGAGGACATCCACACGGGAGCATTCGTCAACGAGAACCTCCGGGCCCTGGAGCAGAGCGGGCGCGATCCGCAGCTCTATGAGGCTTTGAAGGAGGTGATGCATCGTCCCCTCTGGCGGACGAAGATGCTCAAATTCGGTCGTAAGCTCCGAAGAAAGGCCGGCAAGTGGCTCCCCAAGAGTTAGAGAGAAGCGACTTCGTTCTCTCTGAAGAACGTCTGTCGAGTCGCTGGCGGCGTCGATGCCGGCGGGACGTCAGCCGTTATCTGCGCGATCCGTCGGGCTTCAATACGATCTCTATCCCGTCGCAGGGCGCCAGATAGCAGAGCCCGGCTTCATAGAACTCCTGCAAGGCGGGATGCAGGTTCACGATCGCCCCCAGGAGTTTCCGGGGATAGTGAAAGAAGCGGACGGGCGAGCGAAACTTCAACTTCAGAGACAGGATTTCGATCCGCGCTTTCGTGTAGAACGACGGAACCTTTCGACGGAGCTGGTGTTGCGAATCCGTGAAGTAATAGAACGTGTACAGACCGAAGGGCCTCTTGTGCGTGCAGTCGGAGTAGTAGTAGGGGTTTGAGAAGTGAGGCACGAAGAGATAGGCTCGCCCGTCGTCCTTCAGCACCCGAATCATCTCCGTGAACAGGCGCTCGAAGTTCTCGATGTGCTCGAGGACGCTGCGGCAATGAATCTCATCGACCGAGGCATCCGGAAGGAATGGCAAACCGGCCTCCAGGTCGGCTACAATGTCCACCGACGGCAGATCGACCCGGTCGATGCCGATCCTTCCGTCCCGCTTCTTCGGGCCGCAGCCCACTTCGATGATTACAGGGCCGCCGGCCCCCAGAATCGTTGCGAGATCGATCTTGAATTGCGGCTCCATAGTTCCTTTCGGCTAATCGGGGCACTCAGTCTCTTCCGCGTTCCAGGGATTCGACGATGATCCGGCAGAGGTCCCTGCCGATGACCCGGGCGTCGAATTTCTCTACCTCGGTTCGGCCGGAGCGTCCGAAGGCCACTCGCATGTCAGGGTTGTTGATCAGTATGGCGAGATTCTCAATCCATTCGGAACGGTTGCGGGCGAGGAAGCCGGTCCTGCCGTTCTGCACGAAGTCTTCATTGACGCCGACGGGCGAGGCCACGACGGGCAGTCCGGCCGCCTGATATTGAAGGATCTTGAATCCGCATTTGCCCCGCGTGAACGGGTCGTCGGGCAACGGCGCCAGGCCGATATCGCTGGTCATCAGGTCAACCGCCTCGGTCTCTTTGGACCACATGCGTCTTTCCACCGGCATGGTTTCGAGGTCGAGAAAACGGTTGCACACGATGCGCAAGATTGTGTGTGGAAAACGCTCTCCGATCTCCTCCAAGGCGGGCCGGATCTCGTACAGGTACTTCAAGGTGGTGTCGCTGCCTATCCAGACGAGCCGCACGGCCTGGTCGCCAGGGCGCGGCCGCTTCATGTCGTAGGCCCTTACATCCAGAGCCGTGGGCAAGATATGGACGTTGGCGCTGTATCGTCTCGCATGGTCGGCGAGATAGCGGTTACCCGCAATGACGGCGCAGGACAGCGCCACCGACCGACCAAAACGGTGCATCCGGATTTTCGACGTCTGCTCCGGCTTGCGATCGCTGTACATGATCGCGTCGTCGAAGTCAAAGATGACGCGCCTGCCATAGTGACGCATCCAGAAGCTGTCCAACGCGGTGAACATCTTGCGATGGAGCAGCACGCCGTCGAAATTCCGGGCGGAGGCAAAGAGTGCCCGGCGGGCGAGCATGCCGCTTGGGAGTTTGGCAATCCGGCAGTCGATTCCCTCCTTCCGCAGGAGATCCAGGTGAATGCCGATCCGCTGCCTGAAGCTGGCACGGCTCGGATTGTTTGTGATGATCAGTAATCGCATCAAGACCACTCACCACGTCCCCACGAGCGGTGGAGGTTAACATATCTTTCTTCGTTCGCTGCGACTCATGGCGCGGCTCAGGTAATGTCTGAAGCGGTCTGTCAGCCTCTTGACGCCGCCGGGATCCGTCACTCCGATCGCCTCCACGAGGCGGGTAAACCACCTGTCGATCATGTCCTTGTCTACCCATCGCTGGCAGCCCCTGGCGAAATAGGCCGCCTCGAACGAGAGAATCTCCATGCGCGGGGTCGGGCTGAACACCGCGTGCTCAAAATCGAGCACGAAGGCCTTTGTAATATCATTGCCTTCGACGAGAATTGCGTCAGGATTGACATCAATATGGTTGCAGCCGGTGCGGAACAGCCCCACGAAGACGGGAATTGTGCGATCCATTATCTCGGCGCACAGGCCCGGATCAGCGGCATGACGATCGAGTAGTTGCCCCACGGGCACGCAGGACGCCAGATCCTCGATCAGCAGAAAGTCCGTCTGGATAAGGCGCCACCTGCCTTGCGCACGCCCATACCCGTAGACTCGCGGGACCGGCAGACCCCGTTGTGCGGCGGTCATCAAATTCGTCGCCTCGCCCAGGGCATAGCGATTGTATCCCATCGCTTGGTGTAGTACGCGACGATGGAACGAGGACAGCGTAAACACCTTCGCCACAACGGTCGCGTGCCCGGATTCGTGGGTCGCCACGCGCAGCACCCGCCTTCGGCCGCGTTCGCAGAGCACCTGAACGTCTCCGAGCGGCATCGCTTCCCCGTCGGCGCGCGCGACTCGCGAAACGGATTCCGCCGCGGCGGCCCAGCGAGGGTCTGCCAGGTGCCACGTGGTTCCGAATCGGTCGCGGTGTGTGTGCGTCAGCGCTGCGGCCACCATCCTGTGCCTGCGGAAAGGTCTGGGCACTTCAGACGTCAGGGTTTCTTCAGGACAACGAAGCATTGCTGCTCAACCACATTCCGCTTGGGTATGCGCTCCCAGACATCGAGACCGACCTGCTTTGCCAGATCAGCAAGGTGGTCGAACGCGATGTAGCTGCCCCGGATCTTCTTGCCGAGCAGCTTGCGCCAGTGGTATCGCAGGCACTCTTGGCAGTAGAAACTCAGTGCGACGTAGGTCTGGGAAACGCGAGCCAACTCCCGCAGGGCTGCCAGCCGCACCTCGTCGGAGTGAAAATGATGGAACAGCCGCATGCAGAAGCACAAATCGGCACTGTGGTCCGGAAGAGGGATCTTGGTCACATCCGTCTCGAGCAGACGCACATGGGCCGGCGGACCGAACCGCTCTCGGACCACGTGGAGCATGTTCGGCGAGATGTCCGCCATTACGTACTCCGGCGCGACGGAGAATATGTCGAAGAACCTGCCGCTGCCGCACGGAATGTCTACGATGCGCGACTGGGGACCCGCCAGTTCCAGCACGTGCGCGGCAAACTCCCTTTCTTGGGCGTTGAGACGCATCATCCTCGCGCTGCGACCAAAGCGTCTCTGTTCATACGTCCGCGCTCGATCGATTGCTATGCTCTTCGAGCCTTCGCTGCCTGAAACCCGTTCTGCCATGGAACTTTCCTGAGCACACCTGCTGTGCACGCATCCGATCTCCATAGTCCGGGGAGCCAAACCGCCCCCGATCCCGATGCGTCAGCGCTGCGACGCCGGTGGAAAGCATAGGATGACCTGGCCCGGCTGTCAAGGAGGAAAGCCGGGCGTTCGCGTGCACCCCATGCCGGGATTGCTCTTTGCTGTCCGCCTCCTCGGAGCATGCCCCTCTTCCGGTCAGCGTCTCGAGAGCTTCTTGTAGAGGACGCAGGCCGTTCGCTCGATCTGCCTCCAGAACCTCCCGTGATCCTGGAAGAGATCGCGCAGCGGCCTTTGTTCGTAGGTCTTGATGAACCGCAGGCAGTCTGTTCGGGTCAGGCCGATGTCCATGGCGGAGAAATACAGGCCGGCTAAGTCCTTGACGATCCATCGCACGGGGACCCGGCTGCGGATCTGCGCTCGATGCAGATCAATCACGTAGAGGTGGAATCGCTGCGGATCGACCCGATCGCGTCCGGCCGAGACGTCCAGGTGAAAGTGGCAGATGTAGCAGTCGCGATGATTCATGCCGTGTCGGTGCATCTGGCGAACCATGGAGGCCACTCGCTCGATCAACGCGGCGCGGAGCCGAAACGCGGGCGGTCGGGTGGGCCAGTCTCTACAGAAGTCTTCCAGGCTCTCCGTGTCGCGCAGCTCCTCCGTAATGATGAAGGAGTATCGAGACGCCGGAGAGATGCCTCTGGCCCCATACGCGGCGGGCGTCATCGTCTCGACCCCAATCCGTTTCAGGAGGTTCAGGGCCCGCCATTCGTTTTCCGCGCCCAACACCGGATACTTGAACTGGAGCAATTCCTTGGCGATTTCCTGCCAGCCGATGCCGTAGTGCACCTTAACGAAGTAGCTTCTTCCATTCGTCGCGAAGCGAAGGGTCTTGCGTGACTTCATCTGGCGAAAGACCTTGCCGGTCAGCCGGTCGGCTCCCTGAAAAGGGTCGGTGTCCTGCCACAGAGTGCGAAACGTCTCAGATAGGAATAACTCTCTCATAGACCACCAGACCGCCGGATGCACTGGCTTTCGTATCCCGGCCCGCCAGGGGGCCATTCACGTGGTCGCCATGGCGACGAAGCCGAAGTCTATCGTTCTGCCCTCGCGGACGCAACCTTCTCGATGGTCTCCACGGCGGCCTCCACCATGCCATGTAGATCTTCGGTCTGAGCGAATTCGAGGCCTCTGCGACCGAACTCCTCCAGGCGATCGTTCTCCAGCGCGTCGCGGACCAGGTGATTGAAGACCTGCTGGTCGAATGGCTCCGGAACGATCCAGCCGGCCCGCGCCTCGTCGATGTAGTGGGCGTAGCCGCAGACGGCGCTGGCGATCACCGGAAGGCCGGCGACCATGGCCTCGACCAGCACGGTGCCGGTGTTCTCGTGGTAGGCCGGATGGATCAGCAGGTCGGCCCCCAGAAGGATTCGGGGGACATCCTCGCGCGGCCCGAGAAACGTCACGCGGTCGGCGATGCCCAGCCGTCGGGACAATCGCACGTACGGATTCCTGTTGTCATCCCCCACGACATAGAAGTGCGTCCGCGCCCTCAGATTGTCGGGCAGGCTTGCGACGGCTCGCAGGGAACGATCCAGACCCTTCGTGCGAAAGCCCGATCCCACGTGGAGGAGCAGGCGGTCGCTGTCCTGCAACCTGTTTTCCTGTCGGAAGGCCCGGCGAATTCGCGGGGCATCCGGCCCGGCGACACGATCTTTCCCCACATTCGGGGGCAGGAAATGGATTCGATGCTCGGGTGTTCCGTAGTGCCGGATATAAAGAGCCTGCTGGATCGACGAGAGCATCAAAATGTGCGTGCGCGATGCGCTCCCGAAGATCGCCTCTTCAAACGCCTGATACTGACGGTAGCGAGGCAGCCATCGGTACAAGCGGCGATGCGGCTCCAGCGCGCGGGCCTTCAGGCAGCCGTCAGCGGCATAGTAAACGTCCAGGCCGGGCATCTTGTTGAACCCGACCACGCAGGCGACGCGCTGCCGGTCCAGTTGGCCGGTCAGCCACTGATGGAACCGTCGCATTCGCCCGTGGTTCGTCAGACCGCCGGGGCGATGCACGTGCAGCTCGAATCCATCCGGCACGTCGCCTTCCCACGCCGTGGTGTAGACCGCGATCCGGTAACCGCGCTGCCGGCAAGCCAGCGCGATCCGCCGCATGTCCCGTTGCAGGCCACCGTGCGGGAAGTACCGGTAGAGACAGAAGGCCAGCGTTGTGTTCTCTTTGCGGTCCATGTGACGGGTGCACCCGAGGACTACGGATCGCGGAGGAAGTAGTCCGAGATCACGCCCATGAAACGGTTGTACTTGACGGCGTAGTGCGACAGCCCTTTGGCACAGTGCTGTTGCGAATACTCCTTGTCGCGGTCGAGCAGCGAGCCACTGACGCGGTTCCATTGGGCCTCGTCCATACTTAGGAGTTCCGCGACTTTCTCACGGTAGAACCCGGCCGCGGGCAGGTCGGAGTACGCGTTGACAAACCACGGCATGATGCGCCCGATCTTCTTGAGCAGCAGGTTGTGCTGTGGTTCGAATTCCAGACACGACTGGTCCGTGAAGTTCTTGAGCCGCTCCATCTTCTCGGCGTTGATGTAGCCGCCGTCGAGACTGATCTGATGGCTCCGGGTGCCGGGAAAGGGAAAGAAGAACGTCCAGCGGAAGCGTCCCGGCTGGGCGCGGCCGAGCAGGCGGATCGTGTCGAACACGTCGTCGGCGTTTTCGTGGGGAAAGCCGATGATGATGAAGACCGAGCTGTGCATGCCGTGACGTCGCACGGTCGCCATCGCCTCGACGATGCTGTCGTTGCTCATGTGCCGGTTCAGGATGGTGCGGCGGACGGTCTCGCTGCCCGACTCGACGCCGAACTTGACGATCTGGCAGCCCGCCTGAGCCAGCGCCGCGGCGCACTCGTCGTCGAAGAAACCGACGTGGGCGTTGACCACGAACGGAATGTCACAGATTCGACGATACGCGCCACAGAACTCTCGGACGTATGCCTTGTCAAAGGTGAACAGGTCGTCGTCGAAGATGAACATCCGGATGTTGCGGTAGTTCTTCAGCAGGTACTTGATCTCCTCGATCATCTGCCCGACGCTGAACCGGCGGATATAATTGAGGGCCTTGAAGCTGCACTGAAGGTCCCGCTTGTAGGTCTCGACCATCACGTGGTTGAAACAGTACGTGCAGGAGAAGGGACAGCCGCGTGAGGCCATGAGCCCGACCCAGCCGTGCTTGGCGTCGATCATCCGCTGGAAGTCCATGACCTCGTAGTCCTTCTGCGGCAGCCGGATCAGCTCGGGCAGGGGACCGACGGGATTGATCTGCATCTGTCCGTCACGGGCGTAGGCCAGATTGGGGACGGATTCAACGGATTCGTGACGGTCGAGCCGTTCGACGAATTCCCGAAACGCGTCTTCGCACTCGCCTCGGAAGGCGTAGTCGAACAGGCCCGTCCTGAGCACCTCCTCGACGCTCATCAGGGTGTGGACGCCGCCGATGACAAAGGGAATGGCGAATCGCGGACGCGCCCATTGGGCCAGTTGTTTCGCGTAGGCCCACTGGTTGGTCACGACGGAGAAGGCCAGAACGTCCGGGGCTTCCTGCGCGATGCGGTCGAGGAACTGCTGCTCGGTCGGCAGCGGTTCGAGCTCTTCGCAGAGCTGCCAGACTCCGACGTGGTGTCCGGCCCGTTTCAGGATGGACGCCATGTGCGCCACGCCGTAGTTGAAACCCAACTGGGATTCGGCCGACGGATATAGGAAGAATACTCTCATGGCAGTGGAAGTCTTGCCTGTCCTCTATCCCGATTCCGTCACCGGCGTCTGCGTCGACCGGCGCCGGTCCTTTCGGATCTCGTGAATCCGCTGCTGCGGACTCTCGAGCGTGCGGCCCGCCCGCTCCTGTGTGATGCGCATGATGATCTCGTCGATGTCGACGTGCTGCGGGTCGGTCAGCGTGTTGACGTGGACGATCCGGCATTCCGTGTCACCGCAGGCACTCCAGCGACGAACGAAATTCATGTTGTTGCTGCCGGCGAAGATGGTCAGCGTGGGCGTCTTCACCGCCGCCGCCACGTGCTGGCAGGCCGAATCGTATCCGACATACTCATCGCTGTGGGCGATCAGCGCGGCGACCTCGGAGATCCCGCACTCGACGACGAGAACGCCGTGAGGAATCGACGGGAAATTCGCCGCGGAAAAGTGCGTCTCGAGGCAGGGCAGCCCGCAATGACGCATATCGGCCATAACCTGCCAGGCGCGCTCCGTCTCGTCGGCGCCGAACCCGCGATCGAGAAGGACCACGGTGTTGGGGACCGCCGCCAGCGCCCGCACGAGCCGTTTCTCGAACTCCAGACTGACTCGCTTGCGGGGGTTCTGCCCGACCCCGAAGTTGACGGCGATCACGCGTTTGGCGCCGGAGGCGCGCAGCAGATCGATCCGCATCTGCGCCGTTTCCAGGGTGGCCGGAGCCGTCCAGATGGTCGGGTGACAGAACGGCGCAACGCCGAAGACCGAGTCCATCCAGTCGTTGGTCAATTCCGCCATGCACCGTCCGCGTGTCGCCTCGGCGTGGTTACGGGTGTTGAAGAACAGGTAGTTCTCGCCGTGCAACAGGGGAAGGACGCCGAGTTGTGAAATCCGCGAATCCGGATCGATTACCAGGACGGATGGCTCGCCCTCTTCCGGCAGTTCGTCACGGAGGATCTCCAGTGCGGCGTGCCAGCCGGCGAACCGCTCGAACAACCCTCCCCGGCGGGCATAGCTGATCGCCCGCAGGCGGATGGACGGGTCGCCTTCAAACAGCCCGCTGAGCTTGCTGCTACCGACCACGACGATGTCCGTTTGGGGAAAGAGTCTCTGCAGCCGCTGGATCATCACGCTGAGGATGGCCACGTCGGCGCCGATCGTGACGCGCGAAAGCAGCAGGATGCGCGAAGGGGCCTTTCGGATGTCGTAGCGGTACGGTTTCGTGTGGGTAGCCAGCGCCCGCTGGTAGAGCTGCTCCGGCGAGGTGATGCCAAAGCCGGTCAATTCCTGGTCGAGGACGCGACCTGCCGGGACCGTGCGACAGAACGAGATGATCTGGCACATGACGCGGCTGTACAGCTCGACCGGCAGCTCCTCGAAATCGTCACAAAGTTTCTCCACGACGATGCCGAAGAGCGCTGCCGCAGGGATATTGTCCAGTTCCGCCTTCGAGTAGAACGTCCCCATTTCGCAGAGCAGGTCGATGTAGGCCGCCTCGTAGAGGCCCTTCTGGAAGTAGCGGTCGATGAACGAAAACGCGATCTGGCGCGACAGGTGCCCGAGGGCGTCCACATCCGTCTTGCTCTCACGCAGCTTATGCCATTTCTGTTGATAGGCCAGCGGTTCCATATTACGCACACACGCTCAACAGGGCCTCGGCCGCGGAAAAGACTTCGGCCGGTTTGATTTCTCTCATGCACTCGTGCTGCCTCGGGCAGACCTTCAGATGGCAGGGCGAACACTCCAAATCCTTCCGTACGACGACGGTGCGGTCCGTGTTTGCCTCGGTGTACCGCGGATCGGTGGGTCCCATGATGACCACGACGGGCACGTCGAAGGCCACTGCGTAGTGGCGAGGCCCGGTGTCGTTGGTGATCATCAGGTTGCAGCGTTCGACCACGGGCTTGAGCATTTCCAGATCGATCTTGTCGGCCCGCAGATCGATGACCTTCGCTGTGGTGCGATCCACAATGGCCTGCACGATCTGGTCCTCGCCCGGCCCCGAAAGAAGCAGGACCTTGGCGCCCAGGTTCTCCTGGCACAGTCGGGCCAGTTCTGCGAAGTGCTCCGGGGGCCAGCACTTGGACGAGCCGAAACTGGCGCCGGGATTGAGGCCGACCACGAAGTCGTCCTTGCCGATCCCATGCCGCTCCAGAACGGCCTGTGCCGCTCGGCGGACGGAATCGCGGAAGAACAGCCGTGGTTTCGGGTCCACAGGGATCTCCAGAGCGAGCCAGCGGCAGATTTCGAGGTAGTAGTCGGTCATGGGCATCGGGGTGATCCTGCCTGCATCGCGAGAAACAGTCGGGCCGCCGGCCAGCAGGCCGGTTCGCCATTCGCGCCGGTAGCCATAGAGTGTTCCGATGCCGCTGAGCCGCAACGTCAGGGCCGATCGCAGCGAGTTGGTCAGCAGGATCGCCGCCTCGGGACGCACTTGGCGCAACTGGGTTCGCATTTTCTGGAACCCGGTCCAGGATTTGTCGTTGCCGTCGATGAACCCGTCGAACCACGGGCTGTCTCGCAGTACCTTCTGAGCCGGGCCCTTGAGCACGCCGAGGATTCTGGCCTGCGGCAGGTTCCGACGCAGACACTCGAACACGGGCGTCGCCATGACGATATCACCGACCCAGTTAGGGCAGCGTATGGCCAGCGTCTTGACATGATCAAGGGGCGATTCCATGGGATCTATCTCAAATCCGCGGCCCTCCTACAGGCGAGGGACCGCGCGTCCAATCGTGGATCTACCTTACAACGATTCTCTCAACGCCGGCCCTGCATGATGTAGAACGTCAGGGCCATCACTTGCAGAACGACTCCGAAGCCCAACGACAGGAAGATCAGCTCGATCCTCCGGTCCGGGCTCATAAGGAACCACAGCGCCATCACCAGGCAAAACAGCACGAAGACCTGGACGATTCCGGCCAGCAGCCTCATGATCGAGAACTCGCCGAACATCTCGGACTTCTGCATCCGCTTGAGTTGCTCGAGAATCTCGACGAGCAGCACCGGGGTCTCCCGGTCCGGCTCGGCTTGCTCATCCATCGTTCCGGCGGTTTCCGCGCGCGGTGGCTCGATCCTAAGCTCCTCGGCCTCCAAGGGTGTCACCTTGTAGTCATGCTCGCTGACCGATTCCACTTCGCCCGCCGCAACGGCTTGTGACGGCTCTTCTTTGGATGAGCGATGAAAGTCCTTAATCATATTAGCAGCCTCTCTAATATTGACCGCAACGTGGTCCGGTCGGCAGTCTGGCGCGTCGTCGGGATCAGACGGCCCGGAACGGACGAGAATGGTTCGGCAGCCGGCACGGTGCCCGGCTTCCACGTCACGCCCGCTGTCGCCGATCATCCACGATTGCTTCAGGTCGAGGTCCATCGCCTCGGCCGCCGCCAGCAGCATGCCCGGCTGCGGTTTCCGCAGATCACTATCGCGCCGATACTTCGGGATCACCCCATCCGGATGATAGGGGCAATAGTAAATCCCGTCGAGCGCGGCCCCCTTCAGCGCCAGCAGCTCCTGAAGACGCTCGTGTATTCGGCCGAGCATCTCTTCCGAGACAATCCCCCGCGCGACCCCTGACTGGTTCGAGACCACGACCGTTTTGTAACCGAGCAGATGGAGCTCCTTGAGCACCTCGGCCGCGCCGTCCAGCAGCTTAACCTGGTCAGGGTGGCTCAGGTACCCCGAGTCCTCGATCAAGGTTCCGTCGCGGTCGAAAAACACGGCTGCACTTGTCATGGCATCCTACAAGATAGAAGACTACTCCGTGAAACTCCGTTCCACGAGGTCGCACACAATGTGATAGGCCAACTGGTGAATCTCCTGGCTTCGCGCCGTGGCTCGGGCCTCGGCACAGAGGCACAGGTCCGCCAGGGACTCCAGCGGGCTGTTGCTCCTGCCGGTGAAGGCAATAACGCGAGCGCCCTTACGTCGGGCCGCTTCTGTGGCCTTCAGCACGTTCGCAGAGGTTCCGCTGGTCGAGAACGCCCAGAGGACGTCGTCCTTCTTCACGAGAGCTTCGACCTGTCGGGCGAAGACGCTCTGGTAATCATAGTCGTTGGCAACGCACGTGAGCACCGACGTGTCGGTGGACAGCGCCACCGCCGGAAGGGCCCGCCGCTCGGTCCGAAACCGGCCCACAAACTCCCCGGCCACATGCTGGGCGTCGGCGGCCGAGCCTCCGTTGCCGCAGAGATACAGTGTACCGCCATGCCTGAGCGATTGCGTTATCATTTCGGCCACCCGGCCGACGATCTCGATCCCATCCCGCTCGAACTGCGCGACGAGCGCCCGGTGGTCCTCAAGGGTTTCTCGAACGATCTGTCTCTGTCCGTCGGTCATACCGGCTTTGCCTGCAAGGCCCGGATTCTCTCAATGGTCTCGGTGGAGCTCTTGTCCTTGATCAGCGGCGCCACCGCCACCTTTCCGCCGTATGACTCGACGAATTCCCAGCCGACGACGCCTTCCTTGCCGTAGTCACCGCCCTTGACGAGCACATCGGGCCGCACTTTCTTGACCAGGTCCAGGACGCTCGGTTCGTCGAACAGGGTGATGAAATCAACGCATTCCAGGCCGCTAAGCACCGCGGCCCGGTCCTGCTCGCTGTTGACCGGGCGATCGGGGCCCTTCAGGGCCCGCACCGAGCGGTCGCTGTTGAGGCCCACCACCACGATGTCGCCCTGGGCCCGGCAGAATTCCAGGTATTCGATGTGCCCGCGATGGAGGATGTCGAAGCAGCCGTTCGTGAAAACGATGCTCTGGTGGCGATCCCGGCGCCACGCCAGCTCCTCCAGCAGCGCCTCCAGCGGGCGGACCTTGTCGTTTCGCGTGCTGTAGAGCCTAGCGATCTCCCGCTCCATCTCGGCGCGGCTCACCGTGGCGGCGCCGAACTTCTCGACTTCGATTCCGCCGGCGATATTGGCCAGGTGCACGGCCGTCAGGTAGTCGCTCTCGGCGGCGAGACTGACCGCGAGTGTCGCCAGCACGACATCGCCGGCGCCGGTGACGTCGTAGACGGTACGCGGCTTGACGGGCACCAGTTGGCTCAGCTCGCGGGTCGCCAGGTAGGCGCCTTCTCTGTCAAGCGTCACGACGACCGCTTCGAGACTCAGGTTCTTCAGCAGATTTCTGGCGGCTCGGGCGGCGTCGGAAACGGTACGAATCTCCAGGCCGTACACGACCGAAGCCTCGTGTCGGTTCGGGGTGATCAGCGTCGCGCCGCTGTATTTGGCGTAGTCGCCCCCGGGCGTCGGGTCGACGAGCACTTTTTTGCCAGCTTCGACCGCCAGGACGATCATGTGCCGGCAGAGCAGGTCCGTCAGGACGCCCTTGTTGTAGTCCTGGAGGCAGACGATATCGACGCCGTCCAGACGCTCGCGGTACTGGCGGAGCATCTCCTCACCCAGTTCGATGGGAGCCGGATCGGCCACCTCGCGGTCGATTCGCATCAACTGCTGTTTGTGACGGTGCTGGGCCAGACCGACGACCCGTTGCTTGGTCACCGTAGGGCGGTCCGGCGCCTCGTGCAGGGCGCTTACGTCCACACTGAGATCGGCCAGCATTTCCTTGAGCCTTCGGCCCTCCGCGTCCTGGCCCAACAGCCCGACACAGACGGGCGCAGCGCCCAGAGCCGCCAGGTCGGCCGCCACCGAGGCGGCGCCGCCGCAACGGTACTCGGTTTCGGTCACCTTTAGCACGGGCACCGGCGCCTCGGGGCTGATCCGCACGGCGTCGCCATAGACGTAGACGTCGAGCATGAAGTCGCCTGCGACCAGAACCTTCGGCGCACCGAGGCTGCCAATTGTCTTGAGTAGCTGTTCGTACATACCAGAACCGCCAGCGCGGCCTTATCCCCAATCCTTACAAAGCCGGTATTGTACCGGCCAGTGCCTGTTCGATCAAGGCCATTAACGGATCTCCGCCGGCTGTAAATCGAAGCTCTACCGCCAGATAGGCTGTCGGAACGGCCTCGTCGGGCCGGCTCAGGGGCTTGATCTTGGTCCAGTCTTTTTGAGTCGTCAGCAGCAGTTCGGCCTCGCATGAGCGGGTGGCCTGGCACAGATCGGCCATGTCGCGCTGCGCATACGCATAGTGGTCGTCGTATGCCTGCGAACCGGCCAGAACGCACCCACAGGCCTGAACAGTCGTGAAAAAGGCCGTCGGATTGGCCAAACCGCAGAAGGCGAAGACCTTCTTTCCCCTCAACTCGTCCTGCGGGATTTCGATTCCGTCACTTCGACGGACCGAGACAGGGGCGTGGATGGACCGGGCGACCACGAGGTCCGGATTGGTCTGGCGAATCTCCGTCTCGATTTGGCGCAGTGTCTCCTCAGAAACCTGATCGCTGCGGGTCAGGACCACTGCGTCGGCCCGCGCCAGCCCGCTGACGGGCTCCCGAAGCAATCCTGCCGGCAGGAGTCGGCCGTAGCCGAAAGGGCAGGTCGCGTCGACGGTGACGATATCGAGGTCGCGGGCCAGCCGGCGGTGCTGGAAGCCGTCGTCCATCAGGAGAACCTGGGCGCCGTGGTTGCGGATCGCCTCAGCCGCTCCGGCGACCCGGTCCGGATTGACGATCACCGGTACGCCCGGACAGGCGGCAGCCAGTTCCGCCGGCTCATCCGTGTTCGTAGTGACGCCGTAAGGCGTTTTCCTGCCATTAGCCTTGTACCCCCGTGTCAGGATGGTGGCGCGCAGCCCCTTCTGGACCATCAGCCGAGCCAGCCAGACCACCAGAGGCGTCTTGCCCGTCCCACCCGTGGTCAGATTGCCCACGCACAGAACCGGAACGCTCACGTGATGGACCCGCAGCCAGCCTTGTGTGTAAAGCCAGTTTCGAAAACAAGTTACAAGTGAATAGGGCCCCGACAGGAGCGTCAGCAAGGTGCGACAGGGAACGCCGATCCACGGGGAGATCTGTCTGGAAATCAGCTTTCGATAGGTCTGTTGGTCCAACGGACGGTCCCCCGGATAGTCTCGCGGCGATTGTCGCCGGCAACTTGGGTCAGGCGCCGACCAGCATGGCCTGGGCGACTTGTTTGGCCTTGTCGGGGCCGGCGAGCAGCTCGACGAGTTTCAGGGTGAACTCGATGGCGGTCGCCGGGCCCTGGCTGGTGACGCAGTTGCCGTCGACAACGACGCGGTCGCGCGCGACACATTTGGGGTCCAACTGATTCTGCATCCCGGGATAGCAGGTCGCCTTGACGCCTTTGAGCAGGCCGTGATGCTGGAATACCACGGCTGGCGCCGCACAGATTGCGGCGTAGAGCCGCCCTGCGTCCTTCTGTTCCTTGAGCTTGGCGATCAACGGAGCCGAATCTCGCAGGTGCTCGGCACCGGGCATCCCGCCGGGCAGGGCGATGCAGTCATACGTCCGCGCGACGCAGTCGGCGATCAGGCGGTCGGCGACGATCTTCACGCCCCGGCTGGCCGTGACCTGCAATGCGTCGACCGACGCGACGGTGACCTCGATCTCCGCGCGACGCAGCGTGTCGATGATGCACGTCGCTTCGATTTCTTCCGTTCCATCGGCGATCGGAACCAGCGCTGTCTTGGCCATGTTTGCCTCCAGACAAGAAAATCAAATATCAAGAAGCAAAAATCAAGATGGCAAATCAAAATCCAAAGATGCTATCCGCCCAAGGCGGATTCCACATTCTTGATCTTTGCATTTTGATTCTTGATGTCACTTCATTTTCGCGATGATGGCATCCGCCATCTCGTGGGTGCCGACGGCAGTCGGGTCGTCGCGGTCCGGCTTCATGTCGTACGTGACGCTTTTGCCCTCGGCGATCACGGCGGCGACCGCGCTTTCGAGCTTGTCCGCTTCGGCGGTCTTGCCGAGGTGGCGAAGCATCAGGACGCTGCTGAGGATCAGGGCTGTCGGGTTGACCTTGTTCTGGCCTTTGTACTTCGGAGCGCTGCCGTGAGTGGCCTCGAAGATCGCGGCTTTCAGGCCGATATTGGCGCCGGGGGCCACACCCAGACCACCGACAAGCCCGGCGCAAAGGTCGCTGAGGATGTCGCCGTAGAGGTTGGGCAGCACGATCACGTCGTACAGCTCCGGTTTCTGGACCAGTTGCATGCACATGTTGTCGACGATGCGATCCTCGAACTCGATGTCGGGGAAGTCCTTGGCGACCTGCCGGCTCACTTCGAGCCAGAGCCCGTCGGAGAACTTCATGATATTGGCCTTGTGCACGCTGGTGACCTTCTTTCGTCCCATCTTGCGTGCGTAGTCGAAGGCGTACCGCACGATGCGTTCGGTTCCGGCCACGGAGATCGGCTTGATGCTGATGCCCGCGTCCGGCTTGATCTGCCGCTTGCTGTGCTTGTTGAGCCAGCCGATCAGCTCGAGCGTGTCGTCTTTGCCCTTCTCGAATTCGATGCCGGCGTACAGGTCCTCGGTGTTTTCACGCACGACGACCAGATCGATAGCCGAATACCGGCTCCGCACGCCCTTGTAGCTTTTGCAGGGTCGCAGGCACGCGTACAAATCGAACGCCTGACGCAGGTGTACGTTGATGCTGCGGAACCCGGTGCCGACCGGTGTGGTGATGGGGGCTTTCAGCGCGATGCCGTTGCGGCGGATGGACTCGACCGTTGCCTCCGGCAGGGGAGTGCCTTCGCGTTCCATAACGTCCAGACCCGCCTCTGCCAGGTCCCACCTGATGCCCGCGCCGGTGGCGTCGACGCATCGACGCGTCGCTTCGGCGATCTCCGGACCGATTCCGTCCCCGCTGACCAATGTCACATTCGTCATTCGCGCGTACTCCTAATAGGCCATAAAAACCGTTATCCTACCGGCAAGCGCGGCCCCGGTCAACCTTCGGGTGCGGCCGGATTCTCCTTTGACGCGGGCCCGACGCGAAGTAAGATGAACATCAGCCGCCCGGGGTTACCCGACGCCGGCAGACACCTCGCATTGACAGGAGAGAGCCATGAAAAGCACAGCCCTGTTCGTCCCATTGATCCTCTTGGCCGCCGCGACGACCGCGAACGCCAGACTCATCGCTTGTGTCGGCGACAGCATCACATATGGATCGGGCATCTCGGATCGGTTGCGCGACGGCTATCCCGCCCAGTTGGAACGGATGTTGAAGGAGTTCGACCCGGCCTGGGAGGTCGAGAATTTCGGCGTCAGCGGCGCGACGTTGCTGAGCAAGGGCGACTTGCCCTACATCCGGCAGAGCGCTTACAACAGCGCCCTGGCCAGCAATCCGGACATCGTCATCATCAAGCTGGGCACCAACGACTCGAAGCCGCAGAACTGGGTCTATGCGAATGAGTATGTCCCCGACTACATCGCGATGATCGAAGCATTCCGGGCACGGCCGAGCGCGCCGACGGTGTGGATCTGCAAGCCGGTGCCCGCTTTCTACCTGAACTTCACGATCCGCCCGGAGGTGATCCGCGACGAGATTCTCCCGATGATCGACGAGATTTCGCTGCGCACGGGCGCGCCGGTGATCGACCTGTACACCGCGCTCGAGGATCATGGGGACCTGTTCCCCGACGGCATTCACCCGAACGCCGAGGGGGCGGGATTGATGGCCGAAGCCATTCTGCCGCATCTGACGGGCGTCCGGCGGGCGCCCGATTTCAACCATGACGGCGTGGTGAACCTGCTGGACTTCGCGCACCTGGCCCGGCGATGGCTGGCCGCAGAAGCCTCGATGGACATCGCGCCGGCACCCGATGGGGATGCCTTGATCGGCTATCTGGACCTCATCGGCGTCGGAATGTACTGGCTGAAGTACCCCAATCTCATCACGCACTGGCCGCTTGACGAGACCGAGGGCGATCTGGCGATCGACGTGCTCGGGAAGTTCGATGGGACTCTGGAAGGCGGACCCCAGTGGCGGCCTGATGGCGGCGTTATCAACGGGGCCCTGGAATTGGATGGGATCGACGATTACGTCAGCGCTCGTACGATTCTACGTCCGACCGACGGAGCATTCACGGTGTTCGCCTGGGTCAGAGGGGGGCAACCGGGGCAGGTGATCCTGGCCCAGGCGGATTCATCCGGTACAGGCGCCACGTGGATCGGAACCGATGCTGTGACCGGCTCGATCATGACGCGTCTGACCGACGGCGGTCGCATGACCGTCCCGCTGATGTCGAACCAGGTCGTCACGGACGGGCAGTGGCATCGCGTCCGGCTCGTCTGGACCGGCCTGCGGCGGCATCTCTACGTCGATGGGCAGGAAGTTGCGGCGGACACACGCGACCTCGCCAATCTCCGCTCTTCCAGCGCGGGTTTCCTCCTGGGCGCCGGCGAGGGGTTCGCGCCAGGGACGTTCTGGGCCGGAATGGTCGACGACGTGCGGTTCTACAATCGCGCCGTGCAGCCTTAGCGCGGACCTACACCGACCGGGCGGCGATCCACGCGCCGGCGACGTACGTGCCGATCATGCTGCCTAAGTTGGCCAACGCCACGACCAGCAGGATGCGCGTCACCGGATTGGTCCAGAAACCTTTCATCGTGCCGATGGCGTCGGGCAGGTCTTCCAGATCGCTCACCTTGGGCCTCTTGATCAGAGCCTGCACGATTCCTGCCACCCAGCCGGCGGCGAAGAAAGGATTCAGACTGGTCAACGGAGCGGCCAGGAACGCCGAGAGGATCGTCAACGGATGGGCCAGGGCGGCCGCAGCGCCCGCCGCGGAGAGCACGCCGTTGACAAGAAACCAGATGTAGACATTCTCAAACCCGTGCTCGGTTCCTTTCTTGAAGCCATACACGATCAGGCCTACGATGGCCAGCGGCACGGCCCATTTGACGATTTTCGGCCAGACGGGCTTCGTGGGTAGCTCCATCAGCTCGTCGAGGGCGTGCTCCTGCTGGATCTGCTGCGTGATGCCCGGGACGTGGCCGGCCCCGACGACTGCCACGATGGTCCGGCCCGGCGCCGTGCGGATCCTCTCGGCCAGGTAGGTGTCCCGCTCGTCGATCAGCCGTCTCTTGATCTCGGGATACTTGCCGGCGAACTCGGCCATCACCGCTTCGAGCTGGTCCTGCTTCTTGAGGGCCTCGATCATATCGGTGTCGATTTCCTCGCGGACGAAGATGCCGGTGGCCAGTTGCATGAACAGCTTGAGCTTGTTCCAGAAGCCCAAGTAGCCCCAGACGCGTTTCAGGGTGATTTCGATGTCGCGGTCGGCCAGGACCAGTTCGGCCCCGGTCTGCTCGGCCAGCTCGATGCCCTTGAGCATCTCGGCCCCCGGCTGGATGCCCAGCTTCTCACCCAGACGCCGATAGAAGCTGGTCATGATCAGTTGCGCCAGCAGGAAGGTGGCCTTCTTCTGCCGGAGGATCTTGAAGATGTCCATCTTCGCCCAGTTGTCTGCCTGGGTCATCGCCTGGTAGCGTCCCTTGCACAGCTCGATGCAGATGGCGTCGGGTTTGACCGTCTCGACCGTCGTGCTGACGTCCTCGACGCTCTCCTTGGACAGATGCGCGGTTCCGACGAGGTATACGTTTCTGTCACCGACCTTTACGTGCGCGACACGCTCGGGCAGGGCGATCTTATCGGTTGTTTCCATTCGCTACCTTGAAATCAGGGACGTTTATAGCTCTATCGGCCACAAATTATACGCGATTGAGCCCGAATCGCGAGAAGATTCGCACGGGTCCGCGCTCAAGAGATCTGTACGATTCTTCCACCCCAGCAGTCGCCATGGCATTGCGAAGCCCGTGTGGCAGCCTCATCCGCCACAGGCGGATGGGGATGGCTTCGACAGGCCAAGAAAAGGCTTGAAAAAGCGGGGGGCGGCTGGCAAGCTTTGCGGCGACGGTCCACCTCGGGATCGCATCATCGGGTTAAAGCGACGGGATGGTCTCATGAAGCAGCGACTCGGTCTGGTTCTTCTTTGCGTAGCAGTTCTGATCCTTGTCGAGGGCACGCTCGGGGCCGGACAAGTGGACGATCCCGCGGTTCTCACGATCAAGCGGATATTCGATTCGAACGACTTCAAGGCCGAGTCCTTCGGTCCGGCCCGCTGGCTCAAGGATGGTTCGGGTTACACCACGCTGGAGGACTCCAACGACATCGACAAGGCCAAGGACATCGTGCGACACGATCCCAACACGGGCGAGCGCGAGATCCTGGTGCCCGCCGAGAAGCTCATTCCCAAGGGACAATCCAAGCCCCTGAGCATCGATGGATACACATGGTCCGATGACGGCAAGAGACTGCTGATCTTCACGAACGCGCAGCGCGTCTGGCGGGCCAACACGCGTGGCGACTACTGGGTGCTGACCCTGGCCAACGGGCGACTCAAGAAGCTGGGCGGCGATGCGCCGGCCTCGTCGCTGATGTTCGCGAAGTTCTCCCCCGATGGACGGAAGGTTGCCTACGTCCGCGAGAACAATCTCTACGTCCAGAATGTCGGGGACCTGGAGATCGTGCAACTGACCCACGATGGTTCAGGCACGATCATCAACGGGACCAGCGATTGGGTCTACGAGGAAGAATTCTACCTGCGGGATGGTTTCCGCTGGAGTCCCAATGGCAAGTGGATCGCCTACTGGCAATTCGACACGTCCGGCGTCCCGATGTTCCACCTGATCGACAACACCGCCGCGCTGTACCCCGAGATCACGACGTTCGCTTATCCCAAAGCCGGGCAGATGAACTCGGCGGTCCGGGTCGGCGTCGTCCACGTGGAGGGCGGTTCGACGCGCTGGTTCGAGCTGTCCGACGACACACGCAACCACTACATCCCCAAGATGGACTGGGCCGACAACTCGAAGGAGATCGTCGTCCAGCACCTCAACCGCCTCCAGAACAGAAATGAGATCATCCTGGCGAACGTGCGGAGAGGCTCGACGCGCACCGTGATGACCGAGCGCGACGCCGCCTGGCTCGATGTCACCGACTGCTTGAAGTGGTTCGATGAGGGCCGTCGCTTTACCTGGCTGAGCGAGCGCGATGGGTGGCAGCACCTGTACGCGGTCTCACGCTCGGGTCGAAAGGTGAAACTGCTGACGCCGGCGGCGTTCGACGTGATCGATCTTGAATGCGTCGACAAGGAGGGCGGCTGGGCCTACTACACCGCCTCGCCCGACAATCCGACGCAACGGTATCTGTATCGCGTCGCGCTCGACGCAAACAGTCCGGTCGAACGGGTCACGCCGCAGGACCAGGCCGGCACGCACTCCTACGACATCTCGCCCGATGCGAAATGGGCGTTTCACACGTACTCGTCTTTTGGCGTTCCTCCCGTAACGGAATTGGTGTCGTTGCCCAAGCATGAGACGGTGCGCGTGCTGGCGGACAACTCGGAGCTGCGCGAGGCATTGGCGAAGCTCGACAAGGGACCGTCCGAGTTCTTCCGCGTCGACATCGGCGACGGCGTCGAGCTGGACGGCTGGTGCATCAGGCCGCCGCAGTTCGATCCGAACGAGCAGTATCCCACGCTGTTCCACGTCTACGGCGAGCCGGCCGGCCAGACCGTGCTCGACCGATGGGGCGGCAAGGGCTACCTCTGGCACCTGATGCTGGCCCAGAAAGGCTATGTGATCGCCAGCGTCGACAATCGCGGCACGCCGGCGCCGAGGGGCCGCCAGTGGCGCAAGAGCGTCTACCGCCAAGTCGGCATCCTCGCCTCGGCCGACCAGGCGGCGGCCGTCCGCAAGATCGTCGAGACGGGACCTTATGTGGACCCGAACGCCATCGGCATCTGGGGCTGGAGCGGGGGTGGCTCGATGAGTCTCAACGCGATCTTCCGCTATCCGGATCTGTATCGCATGGCGATGGCGATTGCCTTTGTCAGCGATGAACGTTTCTACGATACGATCTACCAGGAACGCTACATGGGGCTGCCCGACGACAACGCGGAGGGCTACAAGAACGGCTCACCGATCACCTTCGCGCACCAGCTCCAGGGCCGCTTGCTGCTCGTGCACGGCACCGCCGACGACAACGTCCACTACCAGAACTGCGAGGCGTTGGTCAACGAGCTGATCAAGCACGACAAGGCGTTCACGATGATGTCCTATCCGGGCCGCACGCACGGCATCGGCGAAGGCGACGGCACCACCGTCCATCTCTATTCGTTGCTGACGCGCTATCTCGAAGAGAACCTGCCCGGCGCGCACCGTGCTCATGAGGGAGGTGACAGATGAAACCAACACGCGCACTTAGTCTTGTGGTCCAGGTTTCGCTGGCAGTGGCTTGTGCGGCCGAGGTCCGCACGGGACTCGACAACGCCGCGGACTATGGATCGCTGTTTGCCGGCCGGCGTATCGGGATTATCGCCAATCACACCGCGTACGACCGGCAGGGACGGTTCATCGTCGATGTCTTCAAGGATATCGACGATGCGCGGGTCGTGGCGCTGTTCAGCCCGGAGCACGGGCTGTACGGCGTCGAGGAGGCGGGCGAGGCCATCGACAACCGGCACGACCCGAAGTATGGCCTGCCGGTGCACAGCCTCTATGGGCAAACCCGCAGGCCGACGCCCCAAATGCTCGAAGGGATCGACGTGCTGGTCTTCGACATCCAGGACGTTGGCGTGCGGTTCTATACCTACATCTCGACCATGTCCCTGGCGATGGAGGCGGCCGCCGAATGCGGCAAACGCTTCGTCGTGCTGGACCGCCCGAACCCGATCGGCGGAACCAGGGTCGAAGGTCCCATTCTGGAGCCGTCGCTGGCCAGTTTCGTCGGCATGCATGCCATCCCCGTCCGGCACGGCCTGACCGTGGGGGAGCTGGCTCGAATGATCGACGGCCAGGGATGGCTCGTCGGCGGGGTCCATGTCGATCTGAGCGTTGTCCCGATGAGCGGGTGGGACCGCGCGATGTGGTACGATCAGACCGGACTGGTCTTCCGCAAGCCGTCTCCGAACATGCCGGACCTCGAGACCGCCACGGTATATCCGGGGCTCTGTCTCCTGGAGGGCACCAATCTCTCTGAGGGGCGAGGCACGACGATGCCGTTTCGCCAGTTCGGCGCGCCCTGGATCGACGGCCCGAAACTGGCTGCTCGATTGAACGGGCTGAGTCTGCCCGGTCTGACGTTCCACGCGACCACGTTCACGCCGACCTCCTCGAAACACGAAGGCCGGCTCTGCTCAGGCGTCCGCGTCGAGGTCACCGACCGAGACCGACTGGAGCCGTTCTGGTCGGGCGTTCGCATCGTCAACGAAATCGCGCGAATGGCTCCTGACGAGTTCGAATGGAGGGCAGACCATTTCGACCGACTGTGCGGAACCGCCGCCATTCGCGAGGCCATTGCCAATCGCGAGCCTCTGCCCCCATTGTGTGAGAAGTACCGCGCCGACTGCGAATCCTTCCAACGCACCAGCCGCCAGTACCTGCTTTACCCTGAGTGAATGCGGAGCGATCCGGCGGCTATGGAGGCGGGGCCTCGTAGCCTTCGCCTGGGGTTGAGATGAGTCGGAAGACCAGGACCGGGCGGCCGGCCTTGCCGAAATCGCCCTGGAGGCGAATCCAGCAGTCGGAGGTCTTGCTGCAATCTCGCTTGGGCATGAAGAAGCAGCAGGGCAGTGCTGTCCGGCCCATCGCCTCCAGCGTGACATTCCACGCCTTCGGCTCCAGCCGCCAGCCCTCGGGCGCGTGGTCGATGGTGATGCGGCCCTTGACGGCCGTGTCGCCGAAGTTATAGGCGTAGAAGGGCAGGACGGTCTCTGTCTCAGGCTCGACCCGGTGCTCGTAATCCGAGGCCCAGGGAATCTGCTCGACGTTGACGCTGGTCGAACTCGGCATGTGCAGTTGCAGCACGATGGGACAGGCCTCGCCCGGATGAGGTTCGTTTCGCCGAGGCGGCGATTCGAGCGACAGTACCGAGGCGTCGCCGGCGCGGAGCAGCACGAAGACCGGGGTCGATTGCAGCCGTTCGGGGACTCCCGATTCCAGCAGGCGTCCGAGGTAGTCGTACACGCGGTCGACCACGACGGCTCTGGGCAGGCTCCACGGGACCGTCGTTTTGCCTCGCTGGGACCAGTCCCCTGGCTTCTCGGCCCAGGCCACGAGGACGTCGCGTGCTTTGCCATCGGGTTCGGCGCGGAACGCGTAGACCTGAGCGTCCGGCTGGCCCGCCAAGTTCCACCGGCCCAGGCATTCGGCGCCGGCCAGGAAGCGGCCGACGGCCGCCATCGCGACATAGCTGGGTCGCGGCGTCTGGTCCAGACGCAGCAGACCGAACTGAACTTTGCTGGGCTCATAGTAATTGCCGAGGATGAAGTGGAAGTGCCGATCGGCGCCCGCGAACAGGCTGCTGGCATAGGACTGCGCCATGAACTCCGCCTTCTGCCGCTCGCCCTCGCGCGACAGCTCGCACCAGGGCTCCGGGCCGACGTATTGCAGGCCCCGGTCGCTCTCGGTCACCCAGATGGGCCGGCCGCACGCCGCGATGTGGACCGGTCCCCACAGCCGCTCGTACGAATCGGGCCAGTCGTATGTGTGGATATTGTACGTGTGGAAGTACGGCCACGTCTCGTTCGCCAGGACCAGACGCGTGTGCAGCATCGTCGGGACGGCGGTCGAGACGTTCCAGCAGACGATCAGGTTCGGGTCGCCCGCCTTGAAGCCGAGATAGGCGGCCTTCTGGTACGAGCACATCTCGTCGGCGGTGTGGCCTCCGAAGGTGGCGACGTTGGCTTCGTTCCAAGGCTCCCACGCTTGCACCCGACCCTTGTACCGGCTCGCCATCGCCCGGCAGAAGCGGTACGCATGGCGCAGGTCGGCGGGATAGCGCCCGCTCGATTCGCCGTCTTCGACTGCCCACGGGGGCGTGCCGTGAAAGACCTGGAGAACCTTCAGTCCATGCTTAGCCTGGAGGTCGGCCGAGAGGTCGTACGTCGTCGTCGCATCCGCGAAATGTCCCGGCTGCGGCTCGACGTCCCGCCAGCGCATTCGGTCGCGAATCCAGTTGACGCCCGCCAACGCCGCCAGTCGCGCGAACCTCTCCTGCTTGGCCGAATCGTTCGGCGCGAACCACGCTGTGGCCGAGTCGATGCAGATCGGCGAGTCCTGCGGGACCGGCGCCAGTGGACGCCCGAGAACTGCCGCCGTCGTCCAGGCCGTGCACTCGCCGTCTTCCGAAAGGAATTCGACTCGGTACCATCCGATGCCCAACGGGCCGAGGTCGACCGTCGAGATGGAGGAATCGAGATCGCCCGTGCGGACCTGGGTCTCGCTGTCGTCGAACGCACGCCAATGCGTCACGGCCCCTGAAGGAACCGGCACCGTGACCATCTGTCCCTCCACGAACACAGCCGGCAGTTCCCTGACGCTGGGGATGTTTCGTTCGATGGCCGGTTCCGTCACTGTGCCATCGGCCAAAGTCGCGCCGAACAGGAGGGCGAGCATGGCGGCGGCAATGTAAGACGTCTGTGCATGGTTCATATTCGCGTCCTCCGAGAACTCAGGCCGGGAACAACGCCTCCAGCATAGCGTCGAGCCGTTTCTTGCCGACGTAGGCGCCGCGATAGATGTCGGGCAGCATCCACAGGTCCAGCATGATCCACTTGTCGTAGCCTTGATCCTTCAACTCGCGCAGCAGTCCCAGCAGGTCGAGCTTGCCATCGCCGAGCGTCAGATGCTTCGACGTTCCGCCCTCGGGGCGGCAGGTGCCGTCCGTGTCGGTGAAGTGAACGTGGCCGACACGTCCTCGAAACTCCCGGAGGAAGTTCATCGGATCGCCATTGCCGAGGATCGTGCTGTGGCTCGGGTCGAACGTCACGTAGAAGTGCGGCGAATCGATCCAGTCGACGAGCTTGTGGAGCAGCTCGAACGTGTGGGTCGCCATGACCGGCTCGGGCTCGGTCGTGACGTACATGCCGTATCGCCAGGCGTACTCGGTGAGTTTCGCCCAGGTGTCGGCCGTCCGCTTACAGAATTCCTCGCTGCCCGGCCCAACCGGCCCGCCGGACCAGAGCGCGATGAACTGGCATCCCCAGCCATGCAGCAGATCGACCTGGTGCTTGAGGTGGGTCAGGTAGCGGTTTCGGCTGGCTGCATCGGGCGAGCCGCAGTCGCCGTCCAGACCCCGACCCTGAAGCGTCACGATCTCGAGGCCCAGCCGGTCGTACATGCGTTTGACCTCGCGGGCCTCTTCCTCCGTCTGCGGATAGGGCTCCGGCCAGTCCACCAGCTCGACGCCGTCGAACCTGCAGACGCGCACGAACTCCAGAACCTCCTGGAGGTCCATTCGATAGCCATACGATCGCACCGATTCGAATCCATTGAGCCCGACCGCCGTCTTCCATCGCTTCGGAGGCACCCCTTGGTTTGGACTTCCCGCCGCTGCGAAGCCGGCAATCGCGCTGCCCGCTGCTCCGGCGACTGCACCGCACAATAGACTTCTGCGTGTCATTCTCACTGTCGTCACGAATTGACTCCTGGATCGCAGTTGATAGATCGGATAGGGCCTCACGGCCTGTGGTGATTATAGAGACGCTCAGAACTCCGTGCCAACGCAAAACCCGTGGAGACAGGCTGTGGCGGAGATGCGACGCCCGGGGCATGGGATGCCCCGGCCCTGCGCTGGGCAGGGCCGGGTGGCGTTTGTGTTCTACAGTCCGATGGTGACCACCGCCGCGGAGAGGGCAGGCAGGGTCAGACGCATGACGCCGTTCTCGATGCGCACGTCGCCGGGCTCAGCGCGGACGGCTTGGGGCCGCTCGAGCGTGTTGCGGGACTGAAGCGAGCCGGGGGCGACCATCTGCATCGTCGCGGCGACGGGGGAGAAGCCCGTTACCAGCTTCAGTGACAGCGTCACGGCCGATTCGCCCGCGTTGACAGTCTTGACGTACAGCGTTTTGCCGTCCTGCGACTTGGTTGCGACGGTGTTGAGCGTTTGCGACTCCGGCGTGACCGCGATGCGGCTCGGCGCGTAATGGTCGCGCCACAATTGCATCACGACGTAGTTCGGAGCGCCGAACCAGGAGGACTGGTCGAAGTTGATGAACGCGTTGTCCCAGGCGGTAGCCGAGACGTGGCGCAGGAACAGGGCGGGCCCGCCGATCTCGAAGACGTCGCCGCAGCGTTCGAAGCCGTTGAGCACGCCGCCGGCATACAGGCCGGTGCGCCAGTCGGTGCTCTGGGCGTTCCATTCGGAGCAGTAGATCTTCAGCTTCGGATTGTTGCTCTTGGCGATGATCTCGCCCGTCTGGCGGATGAACCGCTCGTAGCTGTAGGGGCCTTCGGCATACCGGTCGGGATTCTCATAGTGGTGGATGCTCAGGTAGTCGATCAGCTCGCCGCAGCTCTCGATCATCCGCCGGTTCCAGTTCAGATCGAAGCTGCCACTGCCGCAGGCGGCCAGCTTGATCGACGGATCGGCGTGCCGCATCGCCGGGGCGAACTTCTTGACCGCCGCGATGTAATTGTCGATGCCCATGCCCCACGTCTCGTTGTCGATCTCCCAGTACGTGACGTTGTAGGGCTCGGGATGGCCGTTGGCGGCGCGGACCTTGCCCCACTTGGACGTCGCCGGGCCGTTGCAGTATTCGATCCAGTCGAGCACATCCCGGAGGAAGTCGTGCGTGTCGGCGTCGTCGTTCCACTGTGGCGTGCCGATATTGACCACGAGCAAGGGCTCAGCGCCCACCTTGCGGCAAAGCGCGATGAATTCGTCGGTCCCCAGGCTGTTGATGTCCAGGTCGTCCCACAACTCGCGCGGTGTGACGCCGCGTTTGCTCTGTGGGCCGATGCCGTCCTTCCAGCGGTAGGGGGAGGCAAAGCAGCCGCCGGGCCAGCGGATGATGGGAGGCCTAATCTTGGCAACCGCTTTCAGCAAATCGGGCCGGAAGCCGCCGGCTGCCTGCCACGATTGCGGCATCATGCTGATCTGATCGAGCCAGACCTTGCCGCCCTCGGGCACTACGACGCTAAGCGTCGCGTTGACGTCGGAGACCTTTGGATGCAACTCGAACTTCAACTCCTTCCAGTCGTTGCCCGGCGCATGGAACTTCTGCTCGGCGATGACGGAATCGCGACTGTTGACGAGCCGTACCAGCAGGCCGCTTGGCGCCTGGCCACGAGCCCAGAGCGAGCCGGTGTAGACTTCATCGTTGCGGATGTTGAACTGGTCCTGTACCAGAGCCATCTCGCTCTGCTCTGAGGTGTCCATCTGGACACAGAAGTTGCTGTTGAAGGGGTTTTCGGATTCAAGGCTGACCTTGCCACCGCCGACGATACTCCAGTGTTTGGCGCCGAAAGTCTCTTCGCCAACGGAAGGCAGACCTTCGTACAGCGTCTTGCCGTCAAGCGTCGTGACTTTGAAGTTGCGGAACCTCGCCTGCGTGGACCACGTGCTGACGCCCACCTGACCGGACAGGTGGGGCGAGCGTTCATCGGTATAGTCGAGCACCTGTTGGCCGTCGAGCCAGACCTGGAAGCGGTTGCCCTCGCAACGGACACGGATCGGGTACCACTTGCCCGTCTCGATCTTCCCTTCGACGGCCCGGCCCACGGTGCGGCGACCGCCGCCGACGCCCTTCTCCAACTGGTGCCGCAGGTTGCCCCAGCCACCGAGGTTGTACCAGTAGTACGCCCGGTCGCTGGCGGCGCGGAATAGGATAAGGAAGCCCTCGGCCCCGCCGGTTTTCATGGCTTCGAGCGTGTATTCGTAATCGGTCCAGGAGTCCGCCGCAGGCGGACCGAAGACCAAACGCAGGTCTGTGCCCGAGCCGGCCTGGACGAGCTGACCGTCCTCGATCGACCATCGGCCCGCCGTGTTCTCCTCGAAGCTGCGGTTCCACACCAGCTCGCCCCACAGCCCGCCGTTGGCCGAGTGGTAGATGTGCTCGAAGAAGTGCCCGTAGACCTTCTCATCGATCCGGTTCAGCACCCGCTCCGGATCGATCGTATAAGAAACCTCTTTGACGCCATTGCCTTGGCCGAATGCCACCGCGCCGAGTGCCACCGCGCCGAGTGCCACCAGTATCACGCAGCGCAGAACGCTACGCCCGATCAGATTCCTACCTCGTCCACTCATGTCTTTCACCTTTCCTTGACTCCAAAAACCGGCCCGACCCCGATGCGGGTCGAGGTTCGCCACCCAGCCTATGCCAATCACCTGCCGCCGGCAACACCCTTCTGCGTTTCCATTCCACCACATCGCGAACGCTCCTGCGGACCCATCGCTGGCTTGGATGCGCTGGCGGAGACGGCTTTGGATCGCGGGTTCATTCCAGGAGGGTGGCGATGGCGGCGTCGATGAAGTCGAGGAAAGTCTGTTTGACGGTTCCGGCCTGGTCCTGTTCGCGTTTCTGGTCGAGCTGTTGGAGGTACTGACGGGCGTGGTGGATGGCCTGGAATTCTCCGGCGTCGAGCCAGAAGCCGCCGCAGCGTTTGCAGGACTCCACCGTGACACGGGTCTGCGGATAGAGAAAGGCGTAAAGCGGCTTGTCGCACTTGGGACAACGTGCGGCTGTGCGCGCCGCCTGGCGGGGAACATGCACCGGTTCGCCGGCCCGCGTCAAGGCCGTCTCCAACTCATCGCCGTCGAACCAAATGCCGGTGCAGTTGGGGCACACGTCCACGGTCAGCCTTCGCCCCTTCACCGGCCTCGGATGTAGCGATGTCGTCTTGCACTTCGGACAGATCATGCCGCATCCCTCACCAACTGCCGGTGGCGCCACCACCGCCGGAGAAGCCACCGCCAAAGCCACCGAGCCCGCCGGGACGCGAATGGCTTTCCCCCACGGCTTTGACTGCTTGCCGAACGAGCCAGATCAGAGCCAGCAGCAGCACGAGGATCAGGCCGATTACGACCCAGCCCCAGCCGCGCTTGCCGTGCTTGAACAGACTGATCGCCACAGGAATCATCGCCACGCCGGCGCCGCCCAGTAGCCATGGCAGCCAGCCGGGAAGCACCCGAACTGGGCCGAATTCGCTCATCAATGCCTTTGTGCCGCGCATAATCCCCTCCGCGTAGTCATCCTTGCGGAAGCTGGGCAGGATCTTGCGAGCGATGATCTGCGTGGCAACGAGGTCTTTGGCCCTGCCATATCCGGCGCCGAGCTCGATGCGAGCCTTGCGGTCCCTTCTGGCCACCAGCAGGAGCACGCCGTCGTTGCGGGGCAGATTGCCGATCCCGTAGGCATCGAACAATGCGCGCGCGAAGTGCAGAATGTCCCGGTTGGGCGTGTGGGGATAGTCCGCGATCGAGTCGATCGTAACCACGATGATCTCCACGCCGCTTTGTTCCTCCGTCCGGCGGAGCCACCGTTCCAGTTGCCGCTCCTGGTCGTCCGAGAGCAGACCCGCCAGGTCCGTGACATACCCGTCGTCGGGGTCGGGAAACGGCGCGTAGCGCTTTGTCGTTCGCTCGGCGCAGATGCCACCACCCGTCATGGCCAGCACCGCCAGACAGAAGGCCATGCTACCTGCGATAGACGATCT
>Ga0068714_10001332_pt1 | contig 36938 bp, 23 predicted proteins | sample MTBNYHSulfiMetaG_FD_62988 | JGI IMG/M metagenome (GOLD analysis project Ga0068714, IMG submission 62988) | Enrichment culture microbial communities from rom New York Harbor, USA that are MTBE-degrading - MTBE-NYH (New York Harbor Sulfidogenic)... | ecosystem: Environmental > Aquatic > Marine >...
GGATGCATGGTAAAGGCTACCACGCAGTCTTTACCGCAGCGTCTCTCCAGCTCCTTGGTTCCCCGGATCCCGCCCACAAAATCTATCCGCTCATCGGTTCGTTCGTCTTTTATGCCCAGCAGGGGATCCAGTAGATTACTTTGTAAAATTGACACATCCAAACTCTCTACTGGATCATCCTTCGGATAGGTTCCTTCTCGGGCAAAAAGCCGATACCACCTGCCGCCCAGATACATCCCGAACGAGTTCTTCGCGTCTGGCTTGGGATCTGCCGCCTCCGCCAGGTCGAACCGCTCGGAGAGCTGGGCGATAAATTCCTCCTCTGTAAAACCATTGAGGTCTTTCACCACGCGATTGTAATCGAGGATTTTCATCTGATCATGCGGGAAGATCACCCCCAGATAGTAATTGTATCCCTCATAGCCCGTATGATGGGGGTTGGCTGCCTTGCGGATCTCCCGCACCCGGCTGGCGGCGGCGCTGCGGTGGTGACCATCGGCGATATACAGGCATTCAATCCCGGCAAAAGCTTTCTTAAGTCCTTTGATCGATGATTCTTCGTCAACTACCCAAAAGGTGTGACGGACGCCGTCATCCTCAAAAAAATCGTAAACCGCCTTTTCCTCCCGGACATGATCCACAATTGCATCCACCCGGGAGCTGGCACGATAGGTCAGGAATACCGGCCCGGCATTGGCGCATATCGTGTTTATGTGGTGGGCCCGATCGTTCTCCTTTTCCAGCCGGGTATATTCATGTTTCTTGATCTGGCCGTTTTGATACTCATCCACGCTCACGCCCGCCATCACTCCATACTGCACATGCTCGCCCATTTGCTGCTGATAGATGTAGAAACATGGCGTTTCATCGCGAATAAGATAGCCCTCCGCGATAAATTTATGGAGATTCTCCTTAGCCTTGAGATACACCGGTTGGGAGTAGATATCGACTGAAGAGTCAAGATCAACCTCCGCCTTGGTTACCCGCAAGAAGGAAAGCGGATTGCCCGCGACAATCTCCCTAGCCTCCTGGGAACTTAACACGTCATAGGGCGGTGAGGCCACCTGGGCCACTATATCTGCACGGGGTCGATATCCCCGAAACGGTCGTATAATCGACATAGCCAACCTGCTTTCCTGAACGCTATACCACTCCTAAGAGGAGCGTTGAAAGTCCGCATTTTACCCATAAAAATTACCGAGGCAATACATTATTTGAGCGAATTAAATTATCGTACCCGCCGATTTTCAGGCTAAAAAACGTTGGTTTATGTCTGGACGCAGTGAAAATTTGCCTGTTTTGTACCCTCCAATGGCCCGTTTTTAGTCCCCAACCCATCATTTTTCGCACCAAAATGCGCATTTTTACCCAAAATTTGCCAGGTTTTCGCCAAAATTTGCCAATTTTTCGCCAAAAAATGCCAGTTTTCGCCACAAAAAACCATCGTTTTAAGCCCCCAAACCTCCTGATCCGCCTTTGCTATCGACGGCCCGATTATATTGTAATTGATTTATTGATAGGTACTTATGGTAAGTTGGCCAGTATCAGCAGTCGTGCCGCCGCCGTCTCGTCCAACCTCCCCACCGGGGTGGTACGCGGGGAATCTTTGATCGCCTGCGGATCAGATTGGGCCAATTGGGCAATTTCAATCATAGCGGCGATAAAGGCATCGAGCGTCTCTTTGCTTTCCGTCTCGGTCGGTTCAATCATCATCGATTCCTTGACCGTGGTCGGGAAATAAATCGTCGGCGGATGGAACCCTCGGTCGATTAAGGCCTTGGCGATATCGAGGGCGGAAATGCCCTGCGCCATCTGCCGGGTCGCGCTGAAAACACACTCGTGCTTGCACAGTTTTTCCACCGGCTGATCATAATAATCTTTGAGTTTCTCTTTGATATAATTGGCGTTCAGCACGGCGTTTTCACTGACCCGTTCCAGGCCTTCTCTACCCAACAGCAGAATATAGGCATAAGTCCGCAGGATCACCGCGAAATTGCCGTAAAATGGGGCGATATAACCTATGGATTTCACCCGATCATAGTTTAGGCTGTACGTGCCGTCCTCCCGCTTAACTACCAGGGAGACCGGCAGATACTCGACCAGTTTATCCACCACCCCCACCGGCCCGGCTCCCGGCCCACCCCCGCCGTGCGGGGTGGCGAAGGTCTTGTGCAGATTCAGGTGCACGATATCAAAACCCATATCCCCCGGCTTGGCCTTGCCCAGGATGGCATTGAGATTGGCGCCGTCATAATACACCAGGCCGTCCACGCCGTGCACCAGCTCGCAGATCTCCTTAATGTGCGGATTAAACAGCCCCAGCGTATTCGGGCAGGTTATCATCAAGCCCGCCACCTGCTTATTCAACGCCCCTTTCAGGGCGGTCATATCCATTACCCCATCCTTATTACTGGGGACCGTCACCACCTCGTAGCCGGCGATAGCGGCGCTGGCGGGATTGGTGCCGTGGGCGCTGTCGGGTATCAGGATGGTGGTTTTGCGATTACCGTGGTCGCGGTGATAGGCGGCCATCATCAGGATACCCGTCAGTTCCCCATGCGCCCCTGCCATGGGCTGGAGACTAAAGGCTGCCATCCCGGTTATTTCCCGCAACAACAGATCCGTCTCATACAATACCTGCAGCGCCCCCTGGGTCAGCATTCCTCCCATCCTAAGCTGCGGCAAAAGCGGGTGTAACTCGGCAAAACCCGCCAGCAGCGCGATCTGCTCGGCGATCTTGGGGTTATACTTCATTGTGCACGAGCCCAGCGGATAGAAATTGGTATCCACCCCGAAATTCCGCCGCGACAGCTCGGTAAAATGTCTAACCACATCCAATTCACTAAGTTCCGGCAGGGCCGGGCCCGCCGGCCGTTGCAGCTTTTCCGGGATATTGATACTGGTTGGCACATCGCTGCGACTGGGGCGAACACCCCGGCGACCGACAACACTTTTCTCAAATATCAATTTCATAAGATTGACTCCAACGCCTCCGCCAGCATCCCAATCTCCTGTTTGGTCCTTTTTTCGGTTATTCCGATGAGAATGGCGTTTTCCATGCCCCGGTAATATCTACTCAGAGGAAATCCCGCCGCAAAACCACGGTCGATTAATTTGCCGGCCACCTCCGCCGCTTCGCAGGGCAGCTCGAGCACAAATTCATTGAAGAACCATTTGCTCTGGAAATACGGCCGGACCCGCCCGATGCCGGTCAGCCGCCGGTAGGCATAGCTGGCCTTATCGGCGCAGAGCTGGGCGATCTCCTTCAAGCCCTGCGGCCCCATCAGCGAAAGATACACTAGTGCCGTAAGTCCGCACAACGCCTCGTTGGAACAGATATTGGAGGTGGCCTTTTCCCGGCGAATGTGCTGTTCCCGTGCCTGCAGGGTGAGGACAAATCCCCGCCGACCCTGTTTATCCTGGGTTTGGCCGACGATTCTGCCGGGCATCTTGCGGACCAACTGCTTCCGCGTGGCCATGAAGCCCAGATAAGGACCTCCGAAGGAAAGCGGCAGCCCCAGGCTCTGCCCTTCGCCCGTTACGATATCCGCTCCCATCGCCCCCGGCGTCTTGAGTATCCCCAGCGAGATGGGATAGGCGGAAACAATCAACAAGGCCTGCTGCCGGTGCGCCGCCGCCGCGATATCGCTGAAGTCATCGATGCAGCCGAAAAAATTGGGATTCTGCAAAATCACCCCCGCGGTCTTTTCATCAATTCGGCTTAAAATCTCCTTGCGGTTAGCCAGGCCATCCACACAATGCGTCTCGACCAGCTCGATATTCAGGTTGTGGGTATAGCTTTGCAGCATAACGCGATAGATCGGATTAACGCTGTCATCGATGATAATTTTATTCCGGCCGGTTATCCGCCGGGCCATCATCATCGCTTCGTACAGGGCTGTCCCGCCGTCATAAACGCCGGCATTAGCTACTTCCATATCCGTCAGACGACAGATTGCCGACTGGTATTCATAAATCGCCTGCAGCGTCCCCTGCGATATCTCCGCCTGATACGGGGTATAAGCGGTATAAAATTCGCTCCGCGAGACCAGGGCCGCTACCGCCGCCGGGATAAAATGTTCATAAAATCCGCCGCCCAGAAAACACACCAGGTCCGTCGCGTTCCGCCGGGCCAGCCGACACATACGCTGATATACTTCCTGCTGACTTAGTCCCGCCGGCAGCTTCAGCTCAGCGCAGCGGAGCTGCCGAGGTATATCGGCAAACAAACCCTCCATCGTCTGCGAGATTTCCGCCAGCATTTGCTCTTGCTGCTGAGGCGTATGGGCGATAAACGGCATCAGGTGAGTCCTTCCACGTATTGCTGATACTTCCGGGCGTCCATCAAGCTGTCATATTCCTGCCGGTCAAACGCCTCGATCTTGACGAGCCAGGCCTGGCCGTAGGTATCACTTTTAAAAAGGTCGGGGTGATCGATAAGGACGCTGTTGACTGCTGCTACTTTGCCGCTTACCGGGGCATACAAATCTGAAGCCGCCTTAACCGATTCGATGGTGCCGAAGGAAGAGCCTTTCTTTACCGCGGCGCCCACCCGCGGCAGTTCCAGAAAGACGATATCCCCCAGATGCTCCACGGCGTAATCGGTTATGCCCACGGTTACCATCTGCCCGCCCTCTTCCCGCCGGGCCCATTCGTGACTTTCCAAACATCTGACATCTTCGGGAACCATTCCTCATTCTCCTTTAGGGGAAATTTATACAATCAAACCGACCTATGGCCAGTCTGAGAATGCAAAAATCAAAAATCAAAATGCAAAATTGTGGTATCCGCCTTCGGCGGATAACTATTTTACAAATCAGTTTGAGTTATACAGTTTTTTTATTTCCTATGCAATATCCCTCTTTTCCGTAATTCTGCAACAGCGTTTTGCGTTTATCTGGAAGTGAAGGGCGTTTTTTTCAATGAATAATCGCGAAAGCATAAGGCGGGTTTTTGGCGGCCAGATGTGATTTTACTATCTGGGCCGGCAGCATCTTATCCCGCAACTGGACCGCCACCGTATCCCCCGCCTGTAAAAAGCTGTCCATCAAGGCCAGACTCACCGGCCGCAGGGCCCACTGCTCGGAGAGTTTATCCGACTGCTGCTCTTTTTTCCAGTAGGGAACCATCGTCCCGCTGGTAACATAGCCAACAGGTTTTGACTGGTGATATATCTTACAGCCGGCCCGCACTACCGCCTTTTCCCGCAGAGCCAGCGGCTGGATAATGCGGGGCAGATTCTCACGGTGTGAAAAATTTCCGCTCTTGATCTTTTGCAGGTCGGCATATTGCCGCGCCAGCGCCGCCTTGCCTAAAAAATCGCCTTTCTCCGGGGCGAAATTTACCGCTATCCGCGAGCAGCCGCCGGCCAACACCGGAATTTCAACACCCTCAGTATCCAACCCCAATTCATGACCATACAAAGGCAGTCCCGCTTCCAGCCGCAGGGTATCCCGGGCCGCCAGTCCCACCGGCGCCGCCCCATTTGCTATCAGCAGATCAAAAATCATCAGGGCCGAGCTATTCTCCATAAACAGTTCAAAACACAACGGCTCCCCTGTATAGCCCGTCCGTGCGATTAACACCTTAGCCCCGCTGATCCGGGCAATACCCAGACTGTTCCGCCGCGGTTCGGGCAAAGGGCCTTCCTCCAATAGCGACTGCAGAATCTCCTGCGACCGCGGCCCCTGCAGGCTGAGCATCGCCAGTCTCGACGTACAATCGGTAATATTCACCTGCGGAAATTTTTCCCTATACCGCTGCCAATGCTCGGCGTCTTTGCTCCGATTAGCCGCGTTGACTACCAGCAGATATTTATCCGGCTCAAATCGATACAGATACGCGTCGTCAACCGCTCCGCCTGCCTCGTTGGCGATTATCGTGTACTGACTTTGGCCTTCCTGCAGGCCGGCGACATTATTGGTAAGAATATACTGCAGCATCCTAACAGCGTCACTACCGCTGAATTCAAACCGACCCATATGGCTGACGTCGAACAGCCCCGCCTCCTTGCGTGTGGCCAGATGCTCCTCTAAAATCCCGCGGGCGTACTGCAGCGGCATATCCCAACCGCCGAATTCCACCATCTTCGCCCCTAGTTGCCGATGCCGCTGATTTAAAATCGTTTTTTCCATTATAGATCACATCAGAAAATAACACAACACAGTCACGATTGCCGCCCCGATAAATTTTAAAGGCAGTCCTTCGCGGGCCATCTGCTTGATGGAGACGTATTCGGTGCCATAAACTATCGCGTTGGGCGATGCCGACGTCGGCAGCATAAAGGCCAGACTACAGCTAATGACCGCCGGCAGCATCAGCAAAGCGGGATCCACTCCCGCCGCCGCCCCCGCTACTGCCAAAAGCGGCATCAGCAAAACCGCTGCCGCCGTATTCGTCATTATCTCCGTCAAAAATCCCACACCCAAACTCAGCAAAAACATCATGATGATAACATGCAGCTTGGACAAAGCTGAAAGCTGCCTTCCCAGCAGCTCGCTCAAACCGGAGGAATCAAAACCTTTGGCCAGCGCTATGCCTCCCCCCACCAGCAGCAACAAACCCCAGGGTACCTTGACCGCGGTCTTCCAGTCCAGGAGTTTGCCGCCATGGCCATTGGGCGACAGAAACAGCACCAGAGCCGACAACAGGGCCACCGTACTATCATCCGCCTCCTTCATCCCGAAAAGTCTGCTCCATCCGCCGAACGGATCGATACGCGTCATCCAGGCCAAGGCCGTGATGCCGAAAACAATCAACACCCGCTTTTCTTCGCTCCGCCAGGCGCCCATCCGGGGCAATTCCATCTTCTGGGCCTTGCCTAAATTGCGAGTAATCCAGAAAAAAACCACCGGCATCAATACCAGCACCATCGGCACCCCGATCTTCATCCAGTGCAAAAAACTGATTTCCTGTCCCGTCGCCTGCCTATAGGCGGCAATAAAAATAATATTGGGCGGCGTACCAATCGGCGTACCGATACCTCCCATATTGGCGCCATATGCCAATCCCAGCATCAGCGGCAAAGCCAGCTTCTTGCGGTCCGGTGACTCCTCCAGCGCCGCCAGGGCGATGGGCAGCATCATCAGCGTGGCCGCCGTATTCGAGATCCACATGCTCAGCGCCCCGGTCGCCAGCATAAATCCCAATACCAGTCGTCGCCCTCCTTTGCCGCCGACCAGCCGCACCATCTCCATCGCCAATCGGTGGTGGGCCCCGCTCTTCTCCATCGCCGCGGAGATAATAAACCCTCCCAACATCAGCATTACCATATTGTTGCCATAAGCCTGGTAAACCTCCCTGGTACTGAGTACCCCTGCCAGGGGTAAAATAGTAAATGGTATTAAAGAGGTCGCCGGGATCGCTATCGGCTCGAATATCCACCACGTGGCCACCCACACCGCAATCGCCGCCGTCCAGCAGATTTTGGTATTATGCCCCGCCGCCAGCAGAGAAAATCCCAGTACCGCCCCGAGCAAAGGTCCGGCAAATAACGCAATGGTCTTGGTTGATATACGCATAAAAACAATTTCCCTGATTAATATAAGCCCTGTTATCTGCCGGCGTCGCTTTGCAAAAACGTTTTTCCACTTCAGGTGTACTTTCGTACTTTTTCTGGTGCAACATTTGCCCTAATGAACCGACAGACTTCGGCGAGCTCAGTCGAGCCGAGCCGAAGGCAGTCGAGCCGGGCCATTTGGCTAGTTCGATCGTATTATTGCAAAGTTCGAGGGTTAGTTCGAACCTGCAATTTATTACCATTACCCAGTATGGCCCTGCCCGCCGTGCCGGCGCCCGTCGCGGCAGGTTTGAGTGCAAATTTTGATAAAATAATCTGCGAAAGTAAACTTCAGGTTACATCAGAAAATAACACAACACCGTCACAACTACCGCCCCGATAAATTTCAAGGGCAGTCCTTCCCATGCCATCTGCTTGATAGAAACGTGCCCGGTGCCATATACTACCGCGTTGGGTGAGGCGGATATCGGGAGCATAAACGCCAGACTGCAACTAATGACCGCCGGCACCATCAGCATACTGGGATCCACACCCGCTGCTATCCCGGCGGAGGCCAGCAGCGGCATGAGCAGAACCGCCAAAGCCGTATTCGTCATTATCTCCGTCAAAAATCCTGCACTCAGACACAGGAAAAACATCATGACGATAACATTCAGCCGGGATAGAGCCGTTAGCTGTTCACCGAGCAGCTTGCTCAAGCCGGAGGCTTGAAAACCTTCGGCCAGGGCCATGCCCCCCCCTATCAGCAGTAATAACCCCCAGGGTATTTTGATCGCGGTCTTCCAGTCGAGGAGTTTTCCGCCGTGTCCGTTGGGCGTGAGAAAGAGGGCTAACACCGAGAGCAGCGCCACGGAGCTGTCGTCGGCCAGTTTCGTTCCGAAAATTCCGCTCCATCCGCCGAGCGGTTCGGAGCGTGTCATCCAGGCCAGGGCGGTGATTCCAAAGACAATGAGCACCCGCTTTTCTTCACTGCGCCAGGGGCCCATTTGGGGCAATTCCATTTTCTGGGCCTGGCCCAAATTTCGGGTAATCCAGAAATAAACCAGCGGAGTCAATATCACCACGGTGGGCACGCCGAGCTTCATCCAGTGCATGAAACTGACTTCCTGGCCGGTTATTTGCTTATATGCGCCGCTATAGACGATATTGGTTGGCGTACCAATCAGCGTACCAATCCCGCCGATATTGGCGCCATAGGCCAGGCTCAGAATCAGCGGTACAGCCAGCTTCTTGCGGTCTGGTGACTCCTCCAGGGCCGCCAGGGCGATGGGCAGCATCATCAGGGTCGTCGCCGTGTTTGATATCCACATGCTTAACACGGTGGAGGCCAGCAAAAATCCCAAAACCAGCCGTCGCCCGCCTTTGCCGCCGACCAACTGCACCATCCCCATCGCCAGCCGGTGGTGAGCCCCGCTCTTCTCCATCGCAGAGGAAATAATAAAGCCGCCCATCAGGAGCATGACCATATTATTACCGAAGGCGTGATAAACAGTCCTGGTATCCAGGACCCCGACCAGCGGTAGAAGAGCAAAAGGTATTAAAGATGTGGCGGGGATCGCGATAGGCTCTAATATCCACCAACAAGCCACCCATAACGCGATGGCCGCGGTCCAGCAAATCTTAGGGGTATGTCCCGCAGCCAGCAGAGAAAATCCCAGTACCGCTGCGAGCAAAGGTCCGGCTAATAACGCAATGGTCTTGGTTGTTATACGCATAAAAACCATTTCCCTAATTTATATAAGCCCTGTCATCTGCCGATGCAGGCTGGTTAACCCCCTTGCCGGAAAACAACCAGCGGCCGGTGCTTATGACGCATTTACAAATCGTCAACCTAACATTTAGCGCCCGTTTGTCAATAAGAAAAGGATAGGGGAAATGATTTTTGTCAGGCCGATGATAAATATCAGCCTTCGTTATCCAAAAGACTGTCGCTGTCCAGTTTGGGCCTGCGGTTCCTTTTGGAAGGTGATCGCGTGAAATGCTGCACTATCAACCTTGTTAATTCATCCGCCGCCGTCGCGTCCTGCGCTTTGAGATATAAACCTTTATCTTGTGATTTCCTGTAAAGCAAGCGTGCCACCCAGGCCAAAAAATCCTCCTGGTTTTTCGCCGGCTTCGGCCCGGGCGACCGGCCTTGACTTAACTGTAACCGCTTTACTACCGCCGACGTCAAGGCCCCGTCCGCAACCTCGCTGATGGAAAACGGCGGCAACTGCTCGATTGATCCGGCCTCGATAATATATGGCACAACCCTCACTTGGCTGGCCCGCCGGCCGGGGACCTTCACCGGTGGTCCCGCCTGCACGGATAGCACCCGGAAGCGTTCCAGGGGCATCACCCAGCGATATAGCCCGCTCAACATTTTTTTCACCTGAGCGATTTTGGCCTTCTGTCGCTGGGCCTGCTCAAAATTAAGCTCACTTGCCCAGTGCCGCATCTTCTCCTGGAGCTTAATTATAATATCAGGAGACATATTATCCAAAAAGGCCGCCGCCTCCTCGACGGTTTCACCATATCTATCCCGTGAAACCCTGCCTTGGCATACCGCTGCGCAGCGATCCATCTGGACATATGGGCATGACCGGCTCGCGCCGCCTCGGGTCAGCTTTTCCGGATGGCGGCACAGATCGAAAACATCCTGCAGCTTCTCCAGAAAATTCGCCGCTGACTCACCCTCGGCAAAAGGCCCCCAATACCTTCCCGCTGCTCCTGCTATCTTCCGCGTCCGCGAGAAAAAAGGCCAGTCCCTCTTCTCTTCCAGGCCGATGAACCAGCCTTCCAGGTGAGGAAATAATTCCCGGTAGCTTTCCGGATAGACCGCCCGGGCGATCTGAAAATAATTCAGTTGTGTCTCAAATGCGGACCAGCAGCGGCGATACCACAGGCCCTTTGCTACCTCCCGCAATTTAACCCGACGGCTTTTACCCTCCTTTTCCGGCTCGACTTGCCCCAGCCGATGGCGTACCAGACGGCGAAGATCCGCACCATACAATAATAAAATCGGCTGACCCCCTTCACTGACAAATAGACCCACTCCTGAGCCCGCCGGTATCCCCGCCGTTGCCGCCCTGAAATCTCCCGGGGCGGATAATTCAGCGTAATCGTCAAACAATTCTGCGAATCTCATAAAAAGTTCGACCCGCCCCATTCCTGGATTTGCCCCGCCTGCTTACCGCGGCTGTCGCCGGCTCAAATGGGTATGCCAATAATTATCGCCTCGAAGGCTAGTTGGCCGTTCACCACTCCCTGCGCCGCCAATTTGAACCGCCGCTGCCGATTCTCCACTAATTTGCCCAGCAGGTATAATCTATTTCCCGGAGTTACCTGTACGCGAAACTTTACCCCCTCCAGACCGCCGAATCCAATAAAGCGATTCTCCCCAACGTTGATTTTCTTTACGCAAAAACTCGCCAACTGCGCCGCCGACTCCAGCAGCAACACTCCCGGCATCAAAGGTCTTTCCGGTATATGCCCCCGCACCCAGAATTCATCTTCCCTGACATCCTTGAATCCCACCACCGTCCCGGTTTCCACGTCCAGGGCGATGATACCATCAAGCTGACGCATTTCGTAACGATGGGGATTAACCTCTTCGATTGCCTTTACATCATAAAGTATGCGACTAAGATCCAGCCTGTCGAGATCTACCAGCAATGTTGGGGGCATGATTTTTCCTTCCGCTTGCTCATCCCTTGTTTAGAATATATACGAACCCTCCTTCTTCGACGTCAGCGCTATTTTCCGGCCCATTCCCCCCACAACGAATGCTCCTGTTCTTTTAAAGACAGCTACAGGAATTATTCTCCGGAGCGCGATTCCAAAATATTGATTCTCACTTGCTGGGCGACCTTTTTAATATCCTGCATCGCCTTGCGGACCCGCGTGCCCGCCGCTTTATTGCCTCCTTCCGCCTTGAGAATATCTTCCTCCGCCGCCGTCACCATTTGTTTGAGTTGTTCGTACTCTTGCATAATACCCTTATCCTTTCCTATATCTGCATTGCGACACTTTCACTATAACGGAAAATGATTAACACCTGCATGACGAGAGTCAAAGTTAAAATTTTACATGAGTTTACCGGCTGCTTAAGCACTTGTCAAAAATAATTTAATCATCTCCCTCATAGCTAAACTCCATTGACACCCCGGCTTTTGCAGCGATTAACTAATTGCAGCCACTATAGTTATCTCTGCTTTCGCCGGATTCGTTTCTCGTAGTCACTTTTTTATAAGATTTATTATCTATAAGATATCGTTTACTGATTGTTCTTGGGCGAATTTAACAATCGGCCCTGTGGGTGGATGATTTCCATATGGTCCACGTCATATAAAACATAACGGATTCCCCGCCAGCTAATGACCCGCGTGAATCCCGCATACAGCAGGCACACCAGGGTAAATATCGCGATGATTGGCTGGAAGAAAAAATCCACCCCGGCAGGTAGCATCAGTCTTTGGCGGTCTTCCGGCAGGATTTTGAAAATCATCATTTGTCGTACTGCTGCCTTGAGCATGGCGCAGGCCTGCAAAGCGCCCGGCAAAATCGCCGCGTAAACCGCCTGCGGCGAATCCGCCGACCAAAGATATAAACTCACCATCAGCCCGCCCCAGAACCCCGCGATAAACTGACCAAAACCCAGTACCGCCAGCCACCACAGCCGGGGCATATAGACCCGCGTAAGAATAAACTGCCGCGTGGCAAAGGAGAAAAGCTCTTTCCACGACATCTGCTCATAACTGGCCACCAGGCACGCCGGGACAAAAATTATCCGCAGCCCCGCCTCTTTAACCGCCCAGGAGAGCGGGTAATCGTCGGTGCAGGCATTGCGCCATACCCGCTGGATGTCCAGTTTGTCAAACACCACCCGCCGCATCGCCATGGCCCCGCCCCAGACGGAATTCCAGGGATGCGGCCCCAGCGCCGCCGCGAAAAAGGCGTTGATCGCGCTGAGGGTGATGCTGCTCCATCGCTTGTCGTTCGGGACAAACCAGCGGTATCCCGTGCTCGCCCCCACGTCCGACCGCCGCAGCGGATGAACCAGGCTCCAGAGAAAATGACTTTTCAAATAAGCGTCCGAATCCACGAACGCCAGCACCTCAAATTCCGCCGGGATCGTCGCGCATATCTGCCGCTGATTATGCACCTTCTGCGAAGAGCTCTGGCTCAGTCCCGCGATGAAGACCTGGGCCCGCCGGGGCTTACCCGCCGCCTGCCCCTGCCGGGCGATAATCTGGTTCAGCCGCTCATAGGCGGGGTCCCGTGCACTCTCCACCACGAAAAAAATTTCATAATCCGGATAATCCTGCTCGAATAAAGACCTGATGTTATCATCGAAGGTGGTATCCAGACCCTTGCACGGGCAAATCAGAGCCGTCTTCGGCTGATAACGCCGCGGCCGATAAGTGTAATTCCGCCAGGTATATATCAGATGCCGATAACCTTCCAGCAGCACCAGGGCCTGCACCAGCAGGATAATCCCCGCGAAGATGTAATATAATATCAGGTAATGCAATCGCAATCCGCAATTTGTCTGTTTAAGGATATAGTTTCGCCAGCCGGGCCATCGAGCCGGTCCGCCCGGTAATAATCATTACGTCATCCGCCTGTAAAACGGTATCCGGCCCGGGATTAAATATCGTCTGATGATCCTTGCGTTTCAGGGCGACCACCAAGACCCCCGCCTGGCTGGGCAGATTCGCCTGCCGCAGCGTCTGGCCCACTAATTTGCTCTCCGCTGCCACATGATACTGTTCCGCCTCCAGGTCTAATCCTTCCGCGGCGAAATCCATGAAATCGACCACACCCGGCCGGGTCAGGATATTGGCGATCCGGGCGGCGCCGATCACCTGCGGACAGATGGCCTTGTTCGCTCCCGCCCGCAGCAGACGCGATTCACTTTCGACCTGTTCCGCTCGCGCCGCGATAAAAACCTTCGGATTCAGGCCGCGGGCGATCAGCGTCACATACACATTGGCCGCGTCCGTATCCAGCACCGCTACCAGCCCGCTGGCTCGCTCCATCCTCGCGTCACGCAGCACCGACTCTTCGCTGGCGTCACCCAGCACGTAGAGAAAGCCATCTTGTTCCGCCTGCGCCGTCTTCCGCGTATCCTGATCGATCACCACCAGGGGCGACTTGCTCTGCCGCAGCCGCTGACAGATCGATCGGCCCATCCGGCCGTAGCCGCACACTATAATATGATTTTCCAAAGATGCGATTTGTTTATTCACCTTACGTCTCCCTAATATACTTCGAACGTGACCTTCCACCACTACTCCCACCAGCAGCGTCAGCGCCACCATGGCCGCTGCCCCGCCCACCACGATCAAAACCATCACCCATACCTTACCCGCCGTGGAGATTGCCTCAGCGGTTGTTGCTTTCATTCCCAGCGTGCTGATCGTAATCAACGTCATATACAGGGCGTCTATGACGGACAATTTATCCAGCACGATAAATCCCGCCGTCCCCGCCACCGCGATCACCAGCAATAATGCCAGCGCCAGCGCCAGACGTTCCAGCGGAGTAAAATGCTGTCTTTGTGCCATTTTTTTCCTTTGCCGTCGTCTCGTAAAATTTGGAATTAATTCTAATCCCGCCGATAAAATATTTCAATAAAGGGTGTCAGTTTTGGTAATTTCCCGCAGCAGAGTCGTAGCGTAGCAGCCGGAATCCAGCTCGAACGCCAGTTGTAGATACGCTCCGTTCTCATCTGTCCCGCTGCTGACGCTGCCGTGCCGCGGCTGAAATCGCAGCGGTCGCCGCCCGCCGCGTACATTATAGTAAACCATCTGGCGAAAATCACTCTCCTGGAATTGCCGCCGGCCCAGCACCCTCTCTTCAATCTCGCCTGCCTGCCCCTCCGGCCGGATCATCCGCTGCCCCACCAAGGGGCCGGTGGGACTGATCTCGAACGCCTGGCACCGCGCCTGCTCCGCCGCGGCGTCCGTTACCTGAAAGCAGGCCCCATTGGCGTGTTTATAGGCGATATCACCCGGCAGCATCTCGTCGATCCGCGGCATCCGCGCGGCCAGCACCTCATTGAACAGGTCCGATTGGAACGCCGAAACGAAAAAACGCTTCATATATTTGTCCACCCTATTATAAGCCCGCTTTTTCAACTGGGCGTCCGCCGGCACCCCCGCCGCTGCTTTACCCTTGACCACCAGCACCCGCAGCGCCTGCCGCTGATTGAGAAAATTCCCCGGCCAGGCCTTGTATGCCTTCTTATACTCACCCTGCTCATACAGCGTCCGGGCCACATAGATCTCCGAGGTATCCGACTCATCCGGCAGCCCCAAGAGCAGTTCTATAAAACGCTCGTAATCACCCCGCACTATCGCCTCGCCCAACAGATGGCTATCGTTGCGATTGCCGAACCGCTGCGGGCCGAAATAATTAGCCACCCCCCGCCGCGCCAGCACTGCCATAATCGCTTCCGCACGCCCGACCGCGCTCTTCAGCGAGGTATTCAGATCGCGCACCCGCACGACAAATCGATTGCCCGCCAGATGGCCTAGTTTGATTTTATTGCTGTGCCGCGCCAGACCCAGCACCTTAATCCGCTCCAATTCCATCTTCTGGAGCCGCTTGGGTTCGATATGTTCCACGCTTATCCACTGCCGGGTCACCGCCCGCGCGTCTTTCAGACCGGCAAAGCCTATCTCACGCCGTGACACACCCAACGCCCGACCAATCCGCGACAGCGCATCCATCGTGGGGATTCCCCGCTTTTCGATCAAGGCATACACATGCGTCCCCTCGCCCGACGGCTGATATAAGGGCAGCTCCTCCACGAAAAAATCTTCCTGCCGAACCTTGATCCTCCCGCCTACCCCGGCCAAATCGCCGGTTAGGTAGGGCAGCGTTTTTACCGTATCCAACACCATCTCAGTTATATCTCTTTCAATATTCTCTGAAAGTTTGATAAAAAAACCGATTTTTAACTATATTATTAGCATTTTTCGCTCCCAGCGTATAGTCTTTTATCCAGTCTGCTCGGGCCTATCCTGTTGTTGTGCCCGCACATCATTATTGACTAACCTATAATCTATTGTTAGAGTAACTATTTTGGAGTTTAACCTATGAAGTTGACCTCGGTTGGCCCATCCGGACCAGGGGCGAAAGAAAAATGCGGCTTGTTCGGGGTGTTTGGCGACCCCGCCGCCGTGGAGAAATGCTTCTTCGGCCTCCATGCCCTGCAACATCGCGGCCAGGAATCCGCCGGCATGGTTCTCAGCGACGGCGAAACCCTCTACGGCTTTACCGGCATGGGCCTGGTCGGCGAGGTCTTTCCCCAGCGGCGGATGAAGGAGATGTCCGACCTCCACGCCCATATCGCCATCGGCCACGTTCGCTACTCCACCACCGGCTCATCCCAACTGATAAACGCCCAGCCGTTGCTGGTGGAATATTCCCTCGGCCAAGTCGCCGTCGCCCATAACGGCAACCTCATCAATGCCACCCTGTTACGGGATGAATACGAGGCCCACGGCCATATCTTCCAGGGCAGCAGCGATAGCGAAATAATCATCCACCTGCTTGCCAAACCTACCCATATTACCAAGCCCGATCCCGTCGCCCACGTTTTAAACCACCTGCAGGGTGCCTTTTGCCTGCTGCTTTTATATCCCGACCGGATCGAAGCCGTCCGTGACTCCTATGGCATTCGCCCGCTGTGCCTCGGCCGACTGCCCGCCAGCGGTGCCTACATCGTCGCTTCGGAGACCTGTGCCCTTGACATCGTCGAGGCGGAATTTATCCGCGAGGTCGAGCCGGGCGAGATCGTCACCATCGATAAAACCGGGCTGCACAGCCGGTTTTTTGACGGTCCCGCCGCTGTTACCCCCGCCCATTGCATCTTTGAGCAGGTCTATTTCGCCGACCCTTCCAGCACTGTTTTTGGGGAAAATGTGCACATCGTCCGCAGCCGCATGGGACAGCAGCTCGCCCGCGAGGCGCCCGCCCAGGCCGATCTGGTTATCCCGGTGCCCAATTGTGCCCGCTGCGCCGCCGGCGGTTACGCCCAGGAAAGCGGCATCCCCTACGCCCGCGGCTTCACCGTCAGCCATTACGCCGGCCGAACCTTCATCGAGCCGCAGCAGCCCATGCGTGACCTGGCCGTCAAAATGAAGCTCAACGTCATTAAAGAGGTCGTCCGGGGCAGCCGCCTTGTGGTTATCGAAGATTCCATCGTTCGCGGCACCACCACCAAAGGCAAAATGGGTGCCCTCAGACGGGCCGGGGCTACCGAAATTCATCTGCGGGTTGCCTGCCCCCCGATTCGCCACCCCTGTTATTACGGCATCGATTTCCCCAGTTGCGAAGAGCTGATCGCCAATAATCGCACCGTAGATGAGATCCGCGATTACCTGGAAGTTGACTCCCTCGTTTACCTGTCCCTGGAGGGGATGCTCAGTTGCGTTAAAGACCCCCCCCAGCATTACTGCAACGCCTGCTGGTCGGGTAAATATCCCATCCACGTGGATGAAGCGGTCAGTAAATTCGCCTTCGAACGCTATCAAAGAAAATTGTTTGAATAAACCCGTTTGGCTATCAGCTATTTTGGGACCATTTTTACCATGAACAATCCAGTTACCTATCGCTCCACCGGCGTGGACATCGACGCCAACGACCGCATGGTGGACCTGATCGCCGGTAATGTTAAGCGTACCCACAGCCCGCGGGTTATGTACCTGCATAACGCCTTCGCGGGCCTGTTTCGACTGGATTATGACGAAAAACTGTTCCAGAAAAACTACCGCCGACCCGTCCTGGTCGCCTGCACCGACGGCGTGGGCACTAAGGTCAAGGTAGCCGCCATGATGGGCCGGCTCAACACCGTCGGCATCGACCTGGTGGCGATGAACGTCAACGACATGCTGGTGCAGGGTGCGGAACCCTTGTTCTTCCTCGATTACATCGCGGTCCATAAATTGGTGCCGGAAGAGATCAACGAATTTATCGCCGGCATTAGTGAAGGCTGCCTCCAGGCGGAATGCGCCCTGTTGGGCGGTGAGACCGCGGAAATGCCCGACGTTTATCAGCCGGGCGAATTCGACCTGGCCGGGTTCGCGGTGGGCGTGGTGGAAAAAAATCGCATTATCACCGGCAGCCAGGTGGCACCGGGCGACTCGGTAATCGGACTGGCCAGCAGCGGCCTGCACTCCAACGGCTATGCCCTGGCCCGCCGCATCTGCTTCGAGCAGGCTCAGCTCAAGGCTGATCAATACATCGACGAGCTGGGCGCGACGCTGGGCGAGACTTTGCTGAAGCCGACCCGGATTTACGTCCGTTCCATTCTGGCCCTGCTGAAAAACTACCGCGTCAAAAAAGTGGTTAAGGCGATGGCCCATATCACCGGCGGCGGACTGGTGGGCAATATCCCCCGCGTCATCGGCAAAAAATGCGACGTGGTCATCACTAAAAAATGGCTTATCCCGCCGATCTTTACCTTCCTGGAGAAGCTCGGCCCCGTCGAACGGGAGGAGATGTACCGGGTCTTTAATATGGGGATCGGCTATATCCTGATCGTTCGGCCCGGCTTTACCCGCTCGATCCTGGCCCACCTGCGGAAACTGGGCGAGACGCCTTACTTCCTCGGTAAGGTCAAACCCGGCACCGGTAAAGTCATCATCAAAAATCACAAATGAACCTTTTTGACTAATCGGTTGACCGCTGTAAGTTCATATCAAGCTTGCCCGTTTTAAAGCGGGGTAGTTCGAAAAAATTCACTGGGCCTTACTTGGACCACACTCTTCAGGGCATTATTATTTCAGTCCGATAACAATCTTGCCGATAAACACTACGGATGCAAATTTTGCACTTTTTAAACTTGGTAAGTACATAACTCCTTGATTCAACAAGGGGGGTTTGCAGGCCTTCGTAAAATTTGCGGTTATAAGTGATGTAATTATATAGAGTTAAAATAAAACAGCCAATTTTGCTCTGAATAAAGGGGTTGTCTATGAAAAGCCAATTATTTTCCTTATGTTTCGTGCCACTAACAATCTTGTCGGTCGCAACCTCTTATGGTGATATTGAATATAAAATAACCGACATCGGGCGGCTCATAGGGGCTGATAGTTTCGCTTATGGGATTAATGATTCAGGACAGGTGGTCGGCGAATATAAGCTTCAGGAAAATCCTGATATGAACCATGCCTTCTTATGGCAAGATGGAAATGTTACCGATCTTGGAACGTTTGGCGGATACCAGAGCTATGCTGGTAGTATCAATAATGCCGGCGTAGTAGCGGGCACATCGAGCTATTCTGTACCGTTTTACACGGAAACAGCATTTAAGTATTCCAGGGAGAACGGCTTAGTGGATATTGGTCCAACTGGTTGTCTCTGCAGTCAGGCTATAGCTATAAATAATCTGAATCAAATAATCGGTTCATACGGCATTTCAGGAAGAATCGGCATGGTTCAGTTCCTTTATGACGAAGTCAACGGTATAATGGAACTGCCGACGCTGGAGGGAGGAATATGTAGCTATGCCTGGGCCATCAATGATGCCGGCAAAGTGGTCGGTGGTTCATATACCAAGGATGAAGGACCGCTACACGCCTACCTGTATGATAGTTTTGCCGATACTTTAACCGATCTGGGTACTCCGCCGGGGTGCAGTGAAAGTTGTGCCTGGGATATTAATAATACGGGTCAAATTGTGGGCTGGTCGTCTACCTCATCAGCGGAGCCAAGGGCTTTTATATATGATAGTGTGAATGGCTTTACCGACCTTGGAGTACTGGGTTACGATACTAGCTGGGCTTATGCGATCAACGATATGGGCCAGGTGGTAGGCTTTTCTCAATCACCGCGAACTGCGTTATTTGAAGCTTTTATTTGGCAAGACGGCCAGATGACCAATCTCAACGACTTAATCCCTGCCAATTCCGGCTGGGTACTAAGAGAAGCCCGGGACATAAACAACATTGGCCAAATCGTAGGACAGGGCAAAATTGACGGTGAATCCCGCGCCTTTCTCCTTGACCCTATCCCGGAACCATCATCTGTTTGTTTGCTTGTCTTCGGGGCAGTGACGATGTTGAGAAAATATAGAAGATAACGGATGATATTTTTAGCGCATTAGTTACGCGACAATCAATATCCAAAATTCCCCATCTGATCGATGTTCGGTTAATCACTCAACAGTCATTAACTCTAGCCTGCTGTCAATCCGAACCGTTGCTGGGGGTGGGGGTGTCGTTATCGGGTGTTTGAGGGTCGGAGTTATTTTCGTCGGCGGAGGGGCTGGGGGTTTCAGACGCAGGTTCCGCTGATTCTTCGTCGGATTTTTCTTCCTTGACGACGCGGGCGACGGCGACGAGCTTGTCGCCCTCATCCAGGCGGATCAGGCGGACGCCCTGGGTATTGCGGCCGATCTCGCGGAGCTGGTCCAGGCCGGTGCGGATGACAATGCCGCCGGCAGTAATCAGCATCAGATCGTTATCGCCGGTGACGGCTTTCAGAGCGACGACCTTGCCGTTGCGCTCGCTAGTTTTAATGTTGATGAGGCCCAAACCGCCGCGATGCTGGGAGCGGTATTCGTCGAGGTCGGTCCGTTTGCCGTAGCCGTTCTCGCAGACGGTAAGCAGGCTCTTGCCGCCGGCGGAGATGACCATATCGACGACGCGATCGCCGGAGCGGAGCTTAATGCCTTTCACGCCGCGGGCAGTACGGCCCATGGGGCGGACGTCGGTTTCGTGGAAGCGGATCGCCTGGCCGTCGCGGGTGCCGAGGATGATATCGTTCTGGCCGGTGGTGATGCCGGCGCCGATGACGTCGTCGCCGGGATCGAGGCTGATAGCGTTGATGCCGTTGCGGCGGATATGGCTAAAGGCACTTAAAGGGGTTTTCTTGACGACGCCCTGCTGGGTGGCGAAGACGAGCATTCGCTCATCAAACTGGCGGACGGGCAGAATTTCCGCGATGCTCTCGTCCTTGTTCATCTGGAGGAGATTAGCGATGCTGCGGCCCTTGCTCTGACGCGACAACTGGGGGATATCGTAAACCCGCTGCCAATAGCATCGGCCGCGGTTGGTGAAAAAGCAGAGATAATCGTGGGTGGAGGCGATGAAGAAGTGCTCGATGAAGTCGCCTTCCTTGGTGTCGGAGCCGATGACGCCCCGGCCGCCGCGGCCCTGCCGGCGGTAGGTGTCGATGGGCAGCCGTTTGATATAGCCGCTGTGACTGATGGTGACGAGGACCTCCTCCTCGGCGACGAGGTCTTCGATATCGAATTCGGTCGCCTCGCCGATAATTTGGGTACGGCGGGGGTCCTTATACTTTTCCTTCATCTCGTAGAGATCTTCCCGAATGATGTCGAGCACCAGTTGCTCCTGGGCGAGGATGGCTTCATAGCCGGCGATCTCCTCGCAGAGGGCGGCGTATTCGGCGGCGAGCTTTTCCACCTCCAGGCTGGTCAGCCGCTGCAACTGCATGGTGAGGATGGCGTCGGCCTGCGGGCCGGTGAGGAACTGATCGGTGGAGCTTTTTTCCGCGACGAATTTTTCCGGCAGGAGTTTTTTGAGTACGGCATGATCCGCCAGGCGGAGCGGCTGGGCCATCAGGGCAATCCGGGCGGCGGCAGCGTCCGCGGATTGGCGGATGATGCGGATAATCGCATCGATATCGCTCTGGGCGAGCAGCAGGCCCTCGACAATGTGGGCGCGAGTACGGGCCTTGCGGAGCAGAAACTGGGTGCGGCGGCGAATGACGTCCTTGCGATGGTCGAGATAGAGGCTGAGCATCTGCTTGATGTTGAGCGTCTGCGGGCGATTGCGGACCAGGGCAATGTTGATAATGCTGATGGTATTCTGCAGGGAGGTATATTGATAGAGACGATTAATGGCAATATTTTCATCGGCGTCGCGGCGAAGCTCAATGACCACCCGCAGGCCCTGGCGGTCGGATTCGTCGCGGACATCGGAGATCTCAGGAATCACGTTGTTGTTGACGCATTCGGCGATCTTGGTAACGATCTGGCTTTTGACGGTCTGGTAAGGTATTTCATCGATGACGATGACGGTCCTGCCGCTTTTGGTGGTCTCGGTGTGGAGTTTGCCGCGGACGGTGAGGTTGCCTCTGCCTTTGGTATAGCCGTCAATAATTCCCTTGCGTCCGCAGATCATCCCGCCGGTAGGGAAGTCCGGGCCGGGCAGCTTCTCCATTATCTCGCGAAAGCCGCAGTCCGGCTCGTCGATCAGCTTGATCAGGGCCTCGCAGACCTCGCCGGGGTTGTGCGGCGGAATGCTGGTGGACATGCCGACCGCGATGCCGATGCTGCCGTTGATCAGCAGATTAGGCAAGCGGGCCGGCAGCACGGTCGGCTCGGTGGTGGTCTCATCGTAATTAGGGATGAAATCGACGGTCTCAAGCTTCAGGTCGGTCATCAGATCGGTGGCTGCGGCGGATAGACGCGCCTCGGTATAACGCATGGCGGCGGGCGGGTCGTCGTCGATGGAGCCGAAATTGCCCTGCGGATCGACCAGCGGCAGCCGCATGTTCCACGGCTGGGCCAGGCGGACGAGAGTGCCGTAAGTGGCCTGGTCGCCGTGGGGGTGGTAATTACCGCTGGTATCGCCGACGATCTTGGCACATTTGCGATGGGCGCTGCGGGGGCCGAGATTGAGGTCGTTCATGGCGACGAGGATTCGCCGCTGCGAGGGCTTTAGGCCGTCACGCACGTCCGGCAGTGCCCGGCTGATAATGACGCTCATGGCGTAATTGAGATAGGAATCCTTCAGCTCGTCCAGGATGGATAGATCTTCAATTCTTTCTTCGACCACGGTAAAAAAACCTCAAAATCAAGCGTTTAAACACCGGCGTTTATACTATTATTATCCCGCCAAACACAAAAGCACCGCGGAGCGTAGCGAAACGCACAAGAATAACCGTTTTTAAGCGATTTTTAGGGCAACTGAGCCTAATTTTCGAAGGGGTTATTCTACCGCAGAACTGCGCCCGCAGCAAATAATTCTTTTGGACAATTCGCCGCCAATAGACGAAATTTTGTCCCCAGTTTTCGGCTGAAAGAAAGAACCCTTGCCCCGGCGGGACGTAAAATATAAATTAAGCCTATTATAAGTATATGGGTGAAATAGCCGGATAAATATTCATACTTTTTCGGAAGGTTTTTCGCATGAGAAATTACCTGTGGCAGCGATTTTTACCGGTATTATTACTAGCGGCGACCTCACCATCCTGGGCGGGCGGGGTGGCAGGTGGGCCTTACGATCGGCGAACCCCCATAGTCGAGGCGTTCGAAAAAACCAAACCCGCCGTCGTCAGTATCACCGGCAGGCATCCGGCCCGCAGCAGCGACCTGTTCAGCCAGGATTGGGACCTGTGGCCCTTCCGCCGCAAGATGGTGTCATTTCTGGGTACCGGTTTTATTATTCACCCCCGCGGCTATGTCATCACCAACACCCACGTGATCGACAAGGCTCTGGAAATCATTATCAACCTGGATCAGGTCAATTATCCCGCCAGGGTGATCGCCCAGGATCAAACAGCGGATCTGGCACTACTCAAAATTGATGCGAACCGGCCGCTGCCGACGGTGGCGCTGGGCCGCAGCGATGATCTGATGATCGGCGAGACCGTGCTGGCCATCGGCAATCCGTTCGGCTATCAGCATACGGTCACCGACGGCATTGTCAGTGCGATCCACCGTGATGTGGAGATCGGCGAAGGGTATAGCTGGTCGGACCTGATCCAGATATCGGCGCCGATAAATCCGGGCAACAGCGGCGGGCCGCTTTTGAATATTAACGGCGAGGTGATCGGGATCAATACCGCTATTCGGCAGGCAGCCCAGGGGATCGGCTTTGCCATTCCCATCGATCGGCTGCGACAGACCCTGCCGCTGCTGATCAATATCGATACCCTCCGGCGGATCGACTTCGGCCTGACGGTCCGCGACCCGCAGCCGGAGAGCAGCATCCAGGAAAAGGCGGGGCTGATCGTACAGGCGATTCAGCCCGACTGTGCTGCTGAGCGGGCGGGTTTCCAAATCGGTGATGTTATTACCGCGGTCGATGGCAAACAAGTAAGTTCCGCCATTAATTTCTACCTGGATATGGTTGAGTGCCCGGCTGGCAGTAAATTGACCTTCGATGTATGGCGAAAATCAGACGCCGGCGCCGCGAAGGCAAATCAGCCGGGTGAAAATTTGACCCTCGTCTTGGAACTGCGTCAGCGGCCGAAACCGGATGCGGTCAAGCTGGCGGAGCAAATGTTCGGCATGAAGGTGGACAGCCTGTCGGAACAATTGGCCCGTCGCTATGGAATCTACGGCAATAAGGGCAGCGTGGTAGTCTTGCGGATTGAAAGAGGCTCGCCTGCCGACAACGCGGGAATCAAGCCGGGTGATATCCTTGCAGCGATAAATAACGACATAATCGAGAATATCGAGCAACTGGGATTGAAACTGGAAGTGATCCCCGCCGGCGCCATGGTAAAACTGACCTTTACCCGCTCGGCCCAGCCTGGACTATTGGTCCAGTTTGAAACCACCCTGCGGGCAAGGTCCGATAACCGCGAGGCAACCGATTCTGACAAGAAAAAAGATTTGTAAGCTCCAGGCGCGCGAGCGGAAATGGTCTTTAATTTTTAAATTATCATAATCTGCTTTCCGCCAGTTCGCCCGGCGGGATTTTCCCAGACCCGCTTAAACGTGGCCAATAATAACGCAGCCCCCCTGCAATATATCCCGCCAGACCCGCCAGTAAAGAAATCCAGCGGACCGCGGCGTTTTCGTTCCACTGCCAACCCGCCCATGCCAGTGTCCCATAGACGATGACAAATCCCGCCCCGCCGGCGAGGCTGCTTTGCCCTAACACCATCATCTGTTTCGCCCACTCTCGCCACGACCACGCGAGCTGCTTCAATGTCACCAGCCATAAAAATACATCCGAGATGATCACGCTGATATTAACCGCCCAGCACATACCAGCCAGGCCCAGGTGCTGATACATGGGTGCCGCCAACACCGCCAGCACCGCCAGATGAATCAATCCGCGGATGATGACCCAGGACAGTCGATTGATAGCGTACATAATCGGTGTTAACTGGCGTAAAAAGACCATAAAAAACCCATATAGGCTTAAGTAACGCAGTGTCTGCCCGACTCCACTGAATCTTACGGGCAGAAGATGCGCCAGATCCGGTCCTAGCAGCGCGATAGATGCAAAAATGGGGATCGATATTAATTGCACCGTGCGGAATATTTCCTCAGCCGCCTTTTTGACAGCTGGCTTATCGTGCTGGATCAGGGCAAAGGCGGGAAATCCGATGGAGACGGTAATATGGGAAAATAATCCGATTATGGCGGCGATTACCGCCATCGCCAGACCATACAGTCCGATTTCGCTGTCGTTGGCCATTCTGCCCAATATCAGCACATCAAGACGCATGCCGAAGGCGTCGATCATGGCGATAATATAAGTTAATGCCCCGTAGCTTATCATCGCGACGAAAGCCCTGGTTTTCCATATACCGCTTGGCCGGTAAGGATGAACATAATAACTCGCTGCGCAGATAATTACTGTCCCTATTATTTCCCCGATCACCACAGCGACGGCGCTTCTCAGATGCCAGGCCAGACTTACCGCCGCCAAGAGTGCCGTCCCGCTGGATATTATATTTATAATAATGATCGGTTTAATTATTAATTGTTTTCTTAATACTACCAGTCCGATGCTGGAAAGGCCGTCGAACAAAAGTATCACTCCGCACAGTCGCAGCATGTTCTGCAGCTCTGCTTTATGATAAATCGTCCTGGCGATAAAGGGGGCAGCCAGATACAAGATAACGATAAGAATCAGATTGCGTGCCAGGTTTACAAGCCAGGCGGTGTTCAGATACTCCTGCTGGTTGGCCTGGCGGTTTTGGATGAGGGCGTGTTTGATCCCGGTGTCGGTAAATTCCTGCAGGAGATAAAATATCCCCCAGGTAAGCGTCAAAATTCCAAACTCCGCCGGGCTTAAAAGATAGGTCAGTATAAACAGCCGCAGCATCCTTATCGCCTGGGCGCTGGCCATCCCGGCGGCGGACCAACTGCAGGCCCGCAGACACCGGCTTCGAAGACTATCTTCGCTTAGTATTTTCCTAAACCACATTCACTTATCATCGGTAAAACCAAAATTTCCTGAGTAATTTTCCCCAATACCTTAAAATTTATCCAAAAGACCTTGAAAATTCTCCTTAATTATTTAACAATATTCCCCTAACCTATTGCGACTAAAGCTATTATGGCAATTTTGCGGAAACAACCAGAAGGAATATAGGCATTAATATAATGATATAATATATCGAGTATATCTTATTATATTATTTCTTTTCCCATTACTTCATCATTTTTTCAGGATTTAATCGTGGTAGATTTTACCTGATCGATCTCTGGTAAAAAAATATCCTTTTGAGTATGATTATTCATGCCTTTGATTTATACATTTAACCGTCCAAATTTCTTTCACCCATCATAGACAAAATAACAGCAGGTAAATAAATGTTCCACGTGGAACATTTTATTGGAAAAATCAACTTTTCCATAGAGATCCATTTTTTGCAAACATATCTAATATAATACAATTATGAGGCAAAATTTACCTCACAGTTAAATGTCTTTTATAGGCCGTTACCTGCTGGCAACACATCTTATTTCCTTTATAAATGCTAAAAAAGAGCCTTTATTGGTTATTGAATATGATTGTTCCACGTGGAACATTTTAATAAAATGCTAAAAATATTTTACTTCTTCATATGTTATTTTGCCTTTTGAATATGGTATTAAAAATCGTCTGAAAAATGAAAAATTTTGTATTTCCTCTGGAGTAAAGCTTAATAATCTGTTAAATTTACCAACGAAATATCATCTTGAAATTATATGACAACCTTAACATATATTAGTTGTATATCTACTATACATATAAAGCAGGAGAAAGATCATGGCGGATGAAAAGAAACGTTTGGGCAGGGGGCTGGATTCGTTACTTTCATCAACTCGTCTAAGTGAACTAAATGACATAGCTCTACCAGAACAGAATGATACGCAACCTGCTGTCATAGCTAAGGTTACATCACCAAGGGTGGCTGAATTGCCCCTTGATAAAATACAGCGTAACCCCCACCAGCCAAGGCAGAAATGGGATGAAGAAAGGTTATTGGACCTTGCTGATTCGATAAAGGCCAATGGCCTTATCCAGCCGATTTTGGTTCGGCCTTTGGCAGACGGATATCAGCTCATCGCGGGGGAGAGGCGTTTACGGGCGGCGATGCTGGCCCAGCAAAAGACTATTCCAGCTATTATCCGACATGCTACTGAGGAGCAGATGGTGGAATGGTCTCTTGTGGAAAATATCCATCGCACCGATCTGAACAGCCTGGAAAGGGCCAATGCATACCAGCATTATATAAAGACCTTCAATCTGACCCAGCAGGATGCGGCCCAGCGGCTGGGTGAAGATCGCGCGACCATTGCCAATTATATTCGGCTGCTGGAACTACCCTCCGAAATAAAAACCATGATTTCCGATGGTTTGCTGAGCATGGGTCATGCCCGTGCGCTGCTGGCAGTGTTGCCGGCGGGGCGGCGGCTGGAACTGGCAAAAGAGGTAATTGTCCGGAAACTATCCGTCCGACAACTGGAGCGCCGCATCCAGGAGCCAGGCCCGGCCGCCTCGCCCGCCCAGCCCGAAAAAAACGCCCACATTCAGGAGTTGCAGCAGGAAATGAGCCGCGTGCTGGGGACTAAGGTGATAATCCAGACCCAGGGAAAAAAATCGCAGCGCGGACGAATCATCATCGAATTCTATAGCCTGGATGATTTCGATCGAATCAAAGAAAAATTACAATAACCATCGCTAAAGCTATAATATAGCGATATAAAGTAGATAATGTTAAAAATGAAATAATTCTGATATATTCCCGAAGGAATTGTCGGATGAAAATAAATTATTTGCAGCGACTATTGATTTATGCCGTCGCGGTGAGCTGCCTGGTGACAGCAGTATCCGCAATTGCGGACGAGTTCAGATATAATGACGATCGTCCTGTAGCGCTGTTGCGAATGGACGCGAAGGATCAAGGCATTGTCCTGCGGCATGGAGAGGGACCCAATCAATGTGATATCTACGGCGCCCGCGACGTGTGGGTCTTTCAGGATGATGATACATATTACATGCATTATGACGGGGCGGGTCCCAAGGGCTGGCTGGCTTGTCTTGCCGTTAGTAAAGACCTCCTTCACTGGCAAAAGAGAGGTACGGTGCTTGATTTGGGCAAGGCAGGAGATGATGACTGTAAATCAGCGAGTTACGGGGTAACCTATTTTGACGGCCAAATCTGGCATATGTTTTATCTGGGTACGCCCCATGTTACGCCGCCTCCTGATAACATTCCCACCTTTCCCTACTTAACCATGAAGGCCGCCGCCCCGGGGCCTGCCGGTCCATGGACTAAACAGCCGCGGGTTATACCATTTCGCCCCCAAAAAGATTCTTACTACAGCGCTACCGCCAGCCCCGGACACATAATAAGCTATAAGGGAGAATATCTCCAGTTTTTTAGTGCCTCGACTATGAAAGAAAATATTATCAAACGTACGCTGGGCATTGCCCGCACGAATAATTTAAACGGCAAATGGAAGATAGATGCCGATCCCATTGTTCCCCTGGAGGAGCAGATTGAAAACTCATCTATCTATTATGAGCCGAACAATGCAACCTGGTTTCTTTTTACCAACCACGTGGGGATAGATGATAACGGGGAATATACTGACGCCATCTGGGTGTACTGGAGCCGGGACCTTAACCGGTGGGAAGACAACCACAAAGCGGTGGTGCTGGACAGGAAAAACTGTTCTTGGTCGGAAAGATGCATCGGTTTGCCGGCGGTGATTCCCCTGGATAAGCGGCTCGCCATTATCTATGACGGGCCGGGCCGCGGCAGTATCAGCCATATGAAACGTGATATCGCTCTGGCCTGGCTGGATTTGCCTCTGACCCCGCCAAAAAAATCAGTAAAATAAAGCCTTCGAGCTGACATCGAGCGCTGGTCGAATATCGTAACTGATGAAAAATGATTTACCGCGGAAAAACCTGAAAGGGAAAAACCTATGACCGCTGAAATGAATCGTCGCAGCTTCATCAAAGGGACCCTCCTTTCCTCTGCCGCCCTCGCCTTGGGCGGTGAATCGCACGGGCAGGTTCAGTCCCCATCGGCCCCGCCGCCCGCGCCCAGGGATGAGCTGGACAAGGGCAAAATCGGCGATTTGGAGATCAGCCGCATCATTCTTGGGGGCAACCTCCTCACCTGTTACACCCACAGCCGAGACCTCAATTACGTCCAGTCCCTCGTTGCTCACTACAACACCGATGAGAAGATTATGGAGACTCTGGCCTTGGCCGAAAAGTGCGGCATCAACACCCTTTCCATGCACAACCCGCCGCATCCCATCTCGGTTCTCCGCCGTTACCGTCGGCAGGGCGGTACTATTCAATGGATTATCTGTCCGACCGCTAAAGTCGATGAGAGTATGCAGGAATACACCGAACAAATCCGGGAGCTGCTCGAATCCGGCTGTGAGGCCATCTATCTTTGGGGTGTCCACTCCGACCAGTTGCTGGCCGCCGGCCGGATAGACCTCATCGCCAAGGCGGTCGAACTGGCCAAGCGGTTCGGCGTGCCCTCCGGCGTCGGCGCCCACGACCTGCGGGTTATCATCGAATGTGAGAAAAACCAGATACCAGCCGATTTCTACATCAAAACCTTTCACCACCACAATTATCCCAGCGGGCCGAAGCCTGACCAGGTCACTACCCCCTATACGGAGATTCCCGGCTATTGGTGCCGCGATCCCCAGGCGACGATAGAGGTCATGAAGCAAATCTCCAAACCGTGGATCGCGTTCAAGGTAATGGCCGCCGGCGCCATCCCGCCGGCGGACGCCTTCAAGTACGCCTTCGAGAACGGCGCCGACCACGTCCTCGCCGGCATGTTCGACTTCGAGATTGACGAAGACGTCCGTATCGCCCGGAAAACGCTCGCTGCCGTTACGGACCGCCGGCGACCGTGGAGGTCGTGACCCAAATGCGAATGAGCACGGAATTTAGATATTACATCGTATTCTTCATCGTGATATTCTTCATTGCCGGCTGCCGCTCTTGGCCGGCACATACTCCCCCGGTGTCCAATCCTTTCTTTGCCTTTTGTATGGACACCCATGACGCCCGGAACCGCTCGCTGGCGGAGCAGGCCGATCTCCTCAAAGAGCTGGGCTACGACGGCGCGGGCCACAACTGGCTCGAAAACGTGCCGGAGCGAATCAAAACCCTCGATGCCGCTGAACTCAAGCTGTTTCAGATCTACATTCGCGTAAATATCGCCCCCGATGCGGCTCAGACTTACGACCCGCGACTTAGACAAATTCTTGAATTGCTCAGGGACCGTGACACGATGCTCGCGGTGCAGGTCGCCGGCGCCGCGCCGTCGGACCAGGCGCGTGATGCGCGGGCGGTGGAAGTCTTACGCGAAATTGCGGAGCTGGCCGAGCCTTGCAACGTCAAAATAGCCCTCTACCCTCACACCGGCGACTGCCTCGAACGTGTGGAAGACGCCATCCGCATCGCCGGGAAAGTGGACCGCCCCGGCGTGGGGGTGATGTTCAACCTCTGTCACTGGCTCCGCACCGATGCGCAGCGCGACTATCGTCCTTTGCTGGAGCGTGCCCTGCCGAAGCTTTTTGCCGTCTCCATCAACGGCGCCGACCAGTTCGACGACCAGCCCGGCTGGAGCCGTTACATCCAGCCCCTCGACCGCGGCTCCTTTGATATGCTCAGTTTCCTGCGGACGCTCCGACAACTTGGTTACACTGGCCCTGTGGGGCTTCAATGTTACGGGCTGACCGGCGATGCGCGGGAGCATCTCGCCCGCTCCATGCTCGCCTGGCGCAAACTCAATCATTGCCCCACCGAACCCCATTAATTGATTTTTTGTCCCTCTGAATGGATTTGATTTTCGCTCTGAACAGGTTAAAACGCTCATCAGCCGTATTTACGAGACAATCATGCCCCATGCCGTATCGGCAGTTAATATCTTGAAAAGTACACAGAAAAAATTTTTCAATATTTTTCTGGACAAACACTATTATTTTTGTTTTAATATTTTTACACACACATACTTATCAGCTTTGATCAAGGACAGATTTTTGGAAAGAAAACCAGTGAGCATTTTTTAATTCCAAAGTAATCGTTTTTTATAAAGGGCTGAAAAAATGATTAGAAAAGTCAATTTCTTTATAATGGCGATGGTAGCGTTGGGGGTGTTTGGTCCTGCGACGGATGGGGGAATCTGGGTCGATCCTAACAGTTTTACCGTGGAAATAGTAGAAGGCAGTACATTAACAGTGCCTTTGACTATGGGAAATGACGGCACTGGAGACCTCGAGTTTAAGATTCATACTCGCCAGGTCGCCGCTTCTGCTGAGACCACGAAGGCGTCAGATGGGTCAGTCACAGTGACAGGTAAAAGTAATTCATCCTCTGTAGAAAGTCACGATTTTACCCAGGCCGGTGATACGCCTTACAAGTCCGGCGAGTTGCTTGTGCGATTCGCTGCTCAAAGTCAGGGTCGGATGCCCTCTGTTGCGGAAAAAAACCAGATTTTAGCAGCCGCCGGCGGAGGCAGTATAAAAAGGAATTTTAATCTTGTTCCCGGTCTTAACGTGATAACCCTTCCTGCCGGGGTGAAGGTTGACGAGGCTTTGAAGACCTTCAACAAAGCGAAGGGCGTATTGTATGCGCAACCAAATTATGAAGTAACGGTTTTATCGACATTCCCCGACGACACGCGTTTTGCGGAACTTTGGGGAATGCACAACACCGGCCAGACGGGCGGGGTAGTGGATGCCGATATTGACGCCCCCGAAGCCTGGGACATAGCCACCGGCAGTCAGGAAATAATCGTCGCCGTAATTGATACCGGCGTTGACTACACCCATCCGGATTTGGCAGGCAATATGTGGGTCAATGAAGCGGAGAAGAATGGAACTCCGGGCGTGGACGATGACGGCAACGGCTATGTGGATGATATTTACGGCTATGATTTTTGCAATAATGATGGCGACCCCAAGGATGATCATTATCATGGTACGCATTGTGCCGGCACTATCGGCGCGATAGGCAATAATAGTCAGGGTGTGGCGGGGGTTTGCTGGAATGTCAAGATAATGGCCCTGAAATTTCTTAATTCCAGCGGCAGTGGCTGGACGGATGATGCGATTGATTGTGTCCAATACAGCATGCAGATGGGGGCGAATCTATCGAGTAATTCGTGGGGCGGAGGCGGTTACAGCCAGGCTCTTAAGGACGCCATCGACGCCGCGGGAGCTGCGGGGATGTTGTTCGTGGCTGCCGCCGGCAATGACGGCGTAGATAATGACGTATGGCCGCATTATCCCTCGAGCTATAGTTCTGACAGTCTCATTGCGGTATTGGCTACAGATCACTCTGACTACAAAGCCAGCTTTTCCAATTACGGACTGGTTTCCGTTGATTTAGGTGCTCCTGGTGTAAATATTTTAAGTTGCAAACCAAATAGCGGATATCAATCTTTGAGCGGAACTTCAATGGCCACGCCGCATGTAGCCGGGGCCTGTGCCCTGGTCTGGTCGATGGATTCGGCGATGAGTGGCGCCGAGGTGAAAGATATTCTGCTGCGCAGCGTCGATCAGATACCGGCTTTGGCAGGTAAGTGTGTCACCGGGGGGCGTCTCAACCTCTTTAATGCCCTTCTTGAGGTCAAAGCCCCCTGGCTTCAGATCGAGCCGGATTCCGGTACGGTAGGCCCGGGAGATACCAGTGAGGTTAATGTTACCTTCAATGGCATGGATTTTGGCCCCGGTACTTATAATGCTCAGATTGTAATTATCTCGAACGATCCCTGCAGCCCCACGATTATTCCGGTAACGATGACGATAAATCAAGATGATCTGCAGGTGACTCCTGCCGCGGGTTTCGATGCCGTCGGTACCGAAGGCGGGCCGTTTTCGCCGTCGTGCATGGTCTATACCTTGACGAACATCAACGAGACGGAATCGGTGAACTGGACCACCCTGGCCACGCCGGAATGGATCAGCGTTACGCCCTCCAGCGGGGTGCTGACGCCCTTGGATTCCATCGAGGTTAGTGTCTGTATCGACCCCAATGCCGATTCACTTGATCCTAATCTTTATACCCAGCTTCTGATTTTCCAGAATGCCGATTCCAACAGTATCAAGCCGCGCTCGGTCAGTCTGACGGTAAAGCCGCCGGACTGTTTCACGGAATCGTTCGCAGATAATCACAATGACCTGGAAGGTCTGATGGTCAAGTTCAGTCCTGCCGGCTCAATTACCTACTACGAAGCCTGCTGGGATAAAGCCGTTACTTTCCCCACCGACCCAACTGGCGGAACTTTTGCGACTCTCTGGGATGATGATTTCGCCGAAGTGGTTCTGGGACCCGAAGAGCAGATTTGCTTCTACGGCACCTGCTACGACCGCTTCTATATCGGCAGCAACGGTTATCTTACCTTCGCCGCCGGTGATACCGAGTATAGTCCTTCACTGGAGAACCACTTTCTTGTCCCGCGGGTCTCGGGCACCTTTATCGATCTGGATCCGCCCAACGATCACTGCATCTCTTACAAGAAGCTGGCTGACCGGATTGCGGTAACCTTTGACCATGTGTTGTTATTTGGCGACAAGACCGGCGCCGCCAACAGCTTCCAGATCGAATATTTCTACGCCGATCAATCCTTCCGGATAACCTGGCTGGCGGTCGCGAAGAAAAAAACCATCGCCGGATTATCTCGCGGCCGGGGTCTTCCGCCGGTATTCTTTGAAGAAAGCAATCTGAATAGGTATCCGGTCTGCTGGTCCTGCAGTGATTTCGACCGAGATTACCGGGTGGATTTGACAGATTTGGCGGTGCTGGTCATGCACTGGCTGGAGCAAGATTGCAATATCCCCAACTGGTGCGGCAGAACCGATATGGATTTCAACGGTACCACCGATTTGGGCGACTTTGACATCCTTATGCAACAATGGCTCTCGGAGCATTGGTGGTTAAACCCGATTGCCCACTGGAAGTTCGACGAGGGCGAGGGTGATATCGCCTACGATTCCGCTGATGACCACCACGGCACTCTCCAGGGTGGTCCGCTTTGGGTGAGTGGTATGATAGGTGAATACGCCCTGGACTTCGATGGTTCCAATGATTATGTGGATCTGGGCGACGTCTTCAACGACGTTCAATTGCCCGTGACCATATCAGCTTGGATTTTGACACGGGGTGACAGCGGACAACCGGTTTTCTTTTCCGATGATAATCCGACCGGCAACAAAGCAGGATTCTGGATGACAATCGGTACGGATAACAAAATAGTTGCAGCTTATGGGTCAAATACCGGCTTGTACGGGGATAGTCGTCGGACAAAGACCAGCGATTCAGGTATCCAAAATGATGTCTGGACATTTGTGGCGGCGGTGCTCAAAGGTCCTGAGGATATAGATTTGTATATCAATGATGCTGATGCCGGCGGTATTTATAGCGGCACCGGCGGCGATATTGCCCACGTGGAGGGAGCCAATGCCAGAATCGGTATTGACAGCCGCGCACCTTATCACTTCAACGGGATGATTGATGATCTTATGCTTTTCAACCGAGCTTTATCCGCCCAGGAAATCCAGGATATTTATGCGGAGGGAATAGCCGGCAAGGCTTTGTCTCCCTATCCAGCCAGCGGGCAAAAACGCGTCGATCCTGATGTGATTCTCACCTGGCAGGCGGGCAAAGATGCCCTTTCGCACGATGTGTACTTCGGCGCCGATTGCAATGCCGTTACTGACGCCACTCCCGATTCTGATGAGTTCATGGGCAATCAGGATGCCAACTATTGGAATCCGGACGGCCTGGAACCGGGTATCACTTACTATTGGCGAATCGATGAGCATGACGGGTCTAATGTATATAAAGGTGATGTCTGGAGCTTTACCACGTTGTTGGATGCTAATCTCATCGGCTGGTGGAAGCTGGATGAAGGCCAGGGCGATACCGCCTACGACAGTGCTTATGACTACCACGGCAGTCTCCAGGGTGGTCCGCTCTGGGTTACCGGCAAAGTTGGAGCATACGCCCTGGATTTGGATGGTTCAAATGACTACGTGGAGATGGGCGATATCTTCAACGACGTTCAATTGCCCGTGACAATGTCCGCCTGGATTTATAAACAAGGTACCAGCGAACATCCGATTTTTAGTACCGATGATACAACGGGCAACAAGGCAGGATTCTGGATATGGTCAAGTTCAGCTAAGAAATTAATAGCAGCTTATGGCTCAAATGTTAGTATTGGCTCGGATAGCCGCCGGACAAAGGTTAGCGATTTAGATATCCAAAATGATTGCTGGACGTTTGTGGCCGCGGTACTCAGGGGTCCGGAGGATATGGATTTGTATATCAACGGGGTTGATGCCGGCGGAGAATATAGTGGAACCGGTGGTGATATACAACACATTGATGGTGCCCATGCCGTAATCGGTCTTGACAGCCGCGCACCCAATCACTACGATGGAAAGATTGATGATGTGATGATTTTCGACCGCTCTCTATCCGCCCTGGAAATCCAGGCACTTTATGAGAGGGGTTTGCCCAAACAAGCATTATCTCCTTATCCGGCTGATGGGCAGAACCGCTTGGATCCCAATGTAATTCTCAGTTGGCAGCCGGGCTTACATGCCCTTTCGCATGATGTGTACCTCGGCGCCGATTGCAACGCCGTCACCGACGCCACTCCCGATTCTGATGAGTTCATGGGCAATCAGGATGCCAACTATTGGAATCCGGACGACCTGGAACTGGGTATCACTTACTATTGGCGAATCGATGAACATGACGGCTCTAAGGTGCATAAAGGCAATGTCTGGCATTTTACCACGTTGTTGGATGTTAATCTCATCGGCTGGTGGAAGATGGATGAAGGCCAGGGTGATATAGCCTACGATTCCGCTTATGACCATCACGGCAGCCTCCAGGGCGGTCCGCTCTGGGTTGCCGGTAAGGTCGGTCCATACGCCCTGGATTTTGATGGTTCGAATGATTATATGGATCTGGGTGATATCTTCAACGACGTTCAATTGCCCGTGACAATGTCCGCCTGGATCTGTAAACGGGGTGATAGTGGCCACCGGATTTTCCAATCCGATAATACGAGTGACACCAAATCCGGCTTCTGGTTTTGGGTTTATCTTGATGGTACGTTACAGGCTGTTTATGGGGCAAATACCGGTTTGTACGGGGATAGTCGTCGTAGCAAAGTTAGCGATACCCTCGTAGCGAATGATGTCTGGACCCATGTGGCAGCAGTTATCAGAGGTCCTGAAGATATGGATTTATATATCAATGGTGCTGATGCCGGTGGTGAATACGAAGGCACTGGTGGTGATATGGTCCATGTGACAGGAGCCAACGCCTCAATCGGTTGGAGTATTTGGGGTCCGGCTTACTACGACGGGATGATTGATGAAGTACGGGTGTGGAATGTGGCGCTGACGAAGGAGGAAATACTAGCCGGTATGCACGAACGGCTTGCGGGAACGGAGCCGGGCTTGATCGGCTACTGGAATTTTGACGAAGGCCAAGGACAAGTTGCCGGTGATTCATCGGGTTATGGCAACAATGGGATACTCGGTTCAACGCCGGATATTGACAATAGTGACCCGAGTTGGGTTGCCTCAGACGCCCCGTTGGGGATTTGCAGTCTGTATAGGCTTACTAAATTAAGTCTGGAGAAAGCGATCGCGGGTAAAATGGCTTCTCTGGAGGATTTGGCGGCAGCCTTGAATAATGAAGCGTTATCTTTAGATTTTCTGGAAGAAATGCTTGCCAGCGGCGATCTGGGCAGTTTGAAAAAGAAAGATGTAATGGTAGCCAGGGCAAATATCCAGGTGGCGATAGCAATGGAGAATGTTGTCAGAAAGGAATTGGAAAAAAGCGTCAGGAAGCTGGAATCAGCCTTAGGCAATCTCAATTGCGAAGTTGAACCGCAGAGTTGGCCAATGGTGCAGGTTATGTCAGAGGTTCGTAAGGCGGATGTCAACAAGGATGGTGTGGTGGATTTTGATGACCTTGGCATAATATCGCAACATTGGCTAGAGAGTTCTGAGACAAAGTGAAGATTGTTGATATCATAGAAAAATAGCCCCGATTGAATAACCGGGGCTATTTTTTGGAAATCAGCTATCAAATAGAATCCCAAATTTTAATCTGAAGCGCAACACATAGGTTTGCTCCAGAAGACCTCTGTCGGGGTCCGATAGTTTAAACATTTACGCGGTCGATTATTTAATAATTCCAATGCCCTGTCAACATCT
>Ga0068714_10001335_pt1 | contig 36895 bp, 29 predicted proteins | sample MTBNYHSulfiMetaG_FD_62988 | JGI IMG/M metagenome (GOLD analysis project Ga0068714, IMG submission 62988) | Enrichment culture microbial communities from rom New York Harbor, USA that are MTBE-degrading - MTBE-NYH (New York Harbor Sulfidogenic)... | ecosystem: Environmental > Aquatic > Marine >...
GAACCGAGAGGAGGCAAGGAAGCGTGGGGGCGAGGTGGCCTCGCCCCCACGACATGTCCGAGGGTGCGTTCCGTCGCGGCTAGTCGGTCGTCGCGGTGTACTGGATGACCAGGTTGTAGTCGCCCTCTGGCAGGTTCGCCAGATCGTTCCCGCTCAGGTCGAGCGCGTAGCTGACACTCACCGTGTGAAGCCCCCACGCCCCCGCCGTCTTGCTGAACCCAAGCGACAGCGCCGTTTCGATCGTCGCCTCGCTCGCCCCGGCGGGCAGCGTCGAGCTCGCCCACAGGATCGCGCTGTCGAGCGTCCAACTCGTCGTCGACAGCACCCGAAGCTCCGTCGTGTTCGACCCGGCGTAGCTGCCCGGCCCGGTGATGTCAGCAAAGCTCACATCGCCGTTACCGATCACCGACAGAGAAATCCACGATGGGATCAAAAACGATGCGTTCACCGACGCCGTGTCCGACGCGCCGAGCGCGACAACCCCAAACGCCGCCGCCAACAGCCCAACACCCAAACCCTTGATCATCCTCATGGAAAGCACCTCCTAATGGTTTCGTGAGTGCATCTAGCAACTCGGCCACCATCAGGCGCTGCGGCAGCCCGGCGGTCTGCGCGGGAACCTCCCCCCGCAGATCCGTGGCTTTGCGTCCCGGGGTCGCCCCCGGTTTGCGTTTGTCACAGAGTCCGGGCGCCGGCATCTCCGTCGCCCGACTCGCTGCCTTGTAGGTCCGTAGCTTTGCGTCCCGGCCTTTCGACCGGTTTGCCTTGGGTAGATGCCTCCGTGAGGATCTGACTGCATTGCGGCGGACCGCCCACCGCAATCTCTCAATCTCCTGGCGTGCCTCGCCGCGAAGCTTGCGCCGCGCGGCCTCTCGGTTCACTTGTCAAGGACCTGCAAACGGATTGTTCCACCCTCCAACCGGCGCTAGACATCCTGTGACCTCTGCCGCGCTACGGTGTTGGTTCTCCGACAGGAAACCGGGCATTCCTCTTGGATGTGCGAAGCTGCGGGGGCCGCCATCTGGGCCGAGCGCTCGGGACTTGCCAAGCCCCGCAAAGTGGGCTATCAGTGGTGCGGTCGATCGATGATTTCGCAGGGGGCGATCATGAGAAGAAACTCGAGACACGTGGTGATCCTCGGAAGCCTGGTGGCGGCTCTGGCCCTGATCGTCTTCCTGCCGACCTGCGGGCTGGCGGAAGCACCGAGGGTCCTCGGACGGTCCCCTGAGACCGGCGAGGAGCTCGGCGTCGACGCGCCGATCGAACTCATCTTCGACCGCGCGATGGATCGAGCCTCGGTGGAAACGGCGCTCTCGATCTCTCCGAGCACGCCAGGGGGATTCGAGTGGGTCGATGCGCGGACGGTCCGCTTCCACCCATCGGACACATGGAAGCGCGACGCGGAGTTTCGCGCCACGTTGTCGTCCTCCGCGCGGAGCGGCGAGGGGGATGCGCTCATCGAGCCGTACACGTTCCGGTTTCGGACGGTCGGATACCTCTCAGTGGCCGAGGCCGTCCCGGTCGACGGGTCGACCGACATCGCCGTGAACAGCGCCGTCTTCGTCGTCTTCACCCGCCCCGTGGTCCCGCTCACGGCCCTTTCCGACCCGGGCTACGCTGCGTTGCCGGCTCCGCTTCGGATCGAGCCGGCCGCCTGCGGAGCGGGGGAATGGCTGAACACTTCGATCTACGTCTTCACGCCGGCGGAGCCGCTGCGCGGTGGGACGCGCTACACAGTGACCGTTCCCGCCGGACTGACGGACACCACCGGTGGAATCGTCGCCGAGGATGTGACGTGGGGCTTCACGACCGAGCGGCCGGCAGTCGTGTGGACGGAGCCGGATCCGGGCGAGGATCTCGTGGCGGTCGACACCGCAATCCGCGTGACCTTCAACATGCCGGTGTCCCTCGACGGCGCGCGGGAGCGGTTCCGGGTGCGGCCGACAAGCCCGCTGGGCGGGTTGTTCGCGCGAGACGTCCCCGGCACGCTCGTGATCGACGAAGGGGATCTCGTGTTCACTCCGTGCGAGCCACTGGCGTTCAGCCAATCCTACGAGGTCAGCGTCGACGCCGGCGTCACGGGCGCGTACGGCGGGCTCGGGACGGAGACGTCGGTCGAGTGGCGGTTCGACACAGTGCCGTTGCCGCGCATCCTCGGGACGAGCCCGAGGGATGGAGAGCGTGACGTCCCGCCGTACGGCGCGTTCCTGATCCGTTTCAACGCCCCCGTCGATCCGAAGACCGTCGAGGAGAATCTCGTCGTCGAACCCGCTCCGGAGCCGGGCGAGCTGTACGGCTACTTCCGCGGCTGGGACAACGCGTACGTCCTCCAGTTCGGATCGGGCCCGAGCCGGGAGTACACGATCCGGATCGGGCCCGACATCGCGGACCGTTACGGGAATCGCACCGGGCAGTCGATCGTCGTCCACTTCCGCACGCGCTCGCTCGATCCGGCGGCGTGGCTGCATGTGCCGGGATCGGTCGGCACGTGCAGCACGTACGAGCCGGCGAAGGTGTTCATCGCACACCGAAACCTCTCTTCCGTCACCCTGACCCTGACACGGATCTCGCTCGAGGAGTACTTCCGGGCGCTCGATGACATGCACCGTTATTCCCCGCCGCAGGATGGGCGAATCCGTCACTGGTCGATCGACGTGTCGTCTCCGCTGGATGAAGTCGGCTACACACCGATCGATCTCGTGCTCGGCGGGGTCCTCGAGGCGGGGATCTACGTGGTGGATCTGAGGGCGCAGGGGGTGCCGTGGAATACCTGGCAGCATCGCCATGTGCTCATCGCGAGCGCGGCGAACCTCACGATCAAGTCAGCGGAGAGCGAAACCGTGGTCTGGGCGACCGATCTCGACACCGGACAGCCGCTGCCCGGGCTCATCCTGCGCGCGTACGACGGGGACGGGGATCCGATCGACGCCTCAATCACCGACCGAGACGGGCTCGCGACATTTGTCGGGGGGGCCGACCTCGACTGGCGTGGGCTAACGCTGGCGAGCAACGTGCCGTTCGCGTTGGGGAGCTCGGCGTGGTCGGATGGCATCTCGACTTGGGAGTTCGGCTACTCCGCGGCGTGGGTCAGAGAGTGGAGGGTGTTCCTCGACACGGACCGCCCGATCTACCGCCCTGGGGAATCGGTGCACTTCCGCGGCATCCTCCGCGAGGAGGAGGATGCCGCGTACTCTCTCCCGGCCGGCTTAGAGGTCGAGGTGACGGTGCGCGACGCAGGATGGAGCCTCGTCTACGAAGAGACCCTGTCGATCGACGAGTTCGGCACGTTCGCCGGGACGCTCGAGTTGGAGCAAGGGGCGGCCCTCGGTGACTACCAGATCCGCGTCACGTACGGCAATGAGACATCCGGTGGCTCGTTCGTCGTCGCTGAGTACCGCGCGCCCGAGTTCGAGGTGAGCGTCTCGCCGGACCGAGAAGAGGTCGGGCAAGGGGAACCGGTCGACGTGTCGATCGGACTGGAGTACTTCTTCGGAGGGCCGGTCGCGGATCTGCCCGTTTCGTGGCGCGCGTTCTCGAGCGACTATCGCTTCTCGCCGGCGCAGCACGGTCGCTACAGCTTCACTGCGGAGGATGATCCCTGGACATGGTGGTGCTGCTGGTGGATGCCCCCGGAATCCCCCGTGGCAGTGCTCGAGGGGCAAGGACGCTCCGACACCGACGGACGGTTGCGGGTCGAGCTGCCGGGCGACGTCGGTGCGCTTCACCTCGAGGACGCCGGGACGTGGCCGGGCAGCCGCGTGCTGACAGTCGAGGCGACGGCGGTTGGGAAGGACGGGCAGACGCTTTCCGGGCGCGATACGCTGGTGGTCCATGCCGGGGATTTCTACATCGGGGTGGCGGTCGATCGGTCGATCGGCCGGGCGGGCGATCCGATCGAGGTGGATCTGGTCACCGTCGACTGGACGGGGGGACGGCTTGCGGATCGCTCGCTTGCCTACACGATTCTCCGGCGGGAGTGGGAGAACGTCTTCGAGGAGGACGAAGCGGGAGGCGGGACATGGGTCTGGACGACGGTCGATACCGAAGTCGAGGTCGGCACCGTCGCGACCGACGCCGTGGGCGAAGCGCGGCTTCTCTTCCTTCCCCCTGAAGGCGGGACGTACAAGATCCTGGTCGAGGGCGTGGACGCGCTCGAGCGGGTGGTCCGTTCGAGCCGTTTCGTGTGGGTCAGCGGCCCGGAGACGGTATCGTGGCGTCGCACGAACGACGACCGGATTGCGCTGATCAGCGACCGGGCGCAGTACGAGGTGGGGGACGCAGCGGAGATTCTCATCCCCAGCCCTTACGCGGGGAACCAATGGGCGTTGGTCACGGTGGAGCGGGCAGGGATCCTGTCGCGGGACGTCGTCCAGCTTGAGTCGAACAGCTCCGTCTACCGACTTGAGATTCTCGAAGAGCACATTCCGAACATCTACGTTGGCGTCGTCCTCGTGGAGGGGCGCGAGGCGGCGGCTGCCGCGCTCGACGGCGCGCCGCCGGTCGCGAGCACGAAGGTCGGATACGTCGAGTTGGCTGTCTCCCGCGCTCCGCGAGTTCTCCGCATCGAGATGGAGCCGTCCGTCTCGCTGCCCGCGCCGGGGGAGACGATCGCCTATGACGTCCGGGTGACGGACGCCGAAGGGGCCCCGGTTCAGGCATCGCTCGCGCTCGATCTCGTCGATAAGGCGATTCTCACGCTGCTTCCCCGGACCGCGAACGCGGTCGCCGAGGCCTTCTACGGGAGACGGGGGCTCGGCGTCGAGACGGCGAGCGGCCTGACGATCTCGCTCAATCGCCTCGTCGCGGAGCAGCTGCAACAGGTCGACGACACGTCCCTCGCCAAGTACGAGACGGGCGCGGAGGCTGTCGCCGGGGCCGGCCCGCCGCCGTCCCCCGCCGCTGTCGCATCCCAAGAGGGGGACGTCTCACGCGACACGGGCGCGAGCCAGCAGCTGCCCGCGGGGGTCGAGCTGCGCGAGGAGTTCGAGGACACTGCGTACTGGAGCGCGGACATCCGCACCGGCGTGGACGGGCGAACGCAAGTGGCGATCTCCCTCCCCGACAACCTGACGACGTGGGTCGTGCGCGGCGTCGGCGTGACGGTCGGGACGGCAGTCGGCGAGGCGACGACCGATCTCCTGGTGACGAAGCCCCTCCTCATCCGCCCGGTGACGCCCCGGTTCTTCGTCGTGGGGGACCGGGTGCGGCTGGCAGCGAACGTCTCAAACCGCACCCCCGAGGATCGGTTCGTCGAGGTGACGGTGGGGCAGGCTGGTCTGGCGCTCGAATCGGAAGCGGTGCAGCGCGTGGCCGTCGTGGCGGGCGGGGAGGAGACCGTCACGTGGTGGGCGACCGTGCTCGATGTGCCGTCGGTGGACTTGGCGTTCAGCGCCGTGTCCGGGGATCTCTCCGATGCCGCCCGTCCCAGACTGACCACCGGTCCTGATGGGACGCTCCTCGTCTACCGATACACGGTACCGGAGACGGTCGGTACGGCGGGGCAGCTTGCGGCGGCGGGGAGCCGGACCGAGGTCATCGCGTTGCCACGAAACGCCGAACGGGACCGCAGCGAGCTCGTCGTCCGCCTGGAGACGTCGCTCGCCGCGTCGATGCAGGAGGGACTTCGCTTTCTTGAGCACTTCGAGTACGAGTGCACCGAGCAGGTCGTCAGCCGCTTCCTGCCCAACCTCCTGACCTATCGCGCGGTCGAGCGGCTCGGGATCGAAAGCCCTACGCTGGCGGAGAAGCTTCCACGACTGGTCGCGGAAGGGCTCGACAAGCTCTACGTTCGCCAGAACGGCGACGGGGGATGGGGATGGTGGGCCGATGAGCGGTCCAATGTCCACCTCACGGCCTACGTGGTCTTCGCCCTGACGCACGCGCGGGACGCGGGCTATCCTGTGAACCAACGCGTGCTGGAGCGAGGGCTCGATTACGTGGAGCGGGGCCTCGTGGCGCGACGCGACATCGTGTCCCTCCTCGTGGCGAATCGCCAAGCGTGGCTGCTGTTTGTCATGACCGAAGCGGGCCGGGGCGGAGCAGCTTCGGAGCATGTCGATGCCCTGTTCTCCGAACGGGCAAAGCTCAGCCACTACGGGCGGGCGCTTCTCGCCATGGTCGTGCATCGGCTGGAGCCGTCGAGCGAGCAGATCGGGACGCTGGTCTCCGACCTGTACAATGAGGCGATCCTCAGCGCGACGGGGGCCCACTGGGAAGAGGTCGATCGGGATTGGTGGGCGATGAACACCGACACCCGTTCGACGGCGATCATTCTCGATGCCCTGGTGCGCATCGATCCAGCCGGCTCGCTCCTGCCGAATGTCGTGCGCTGGCTGATGGTATCCCGGAAGGACGGGATCTGGGAGACGACGCAGGAGACCGCCTGGGCGCTGATCGCGCTGACCGACTGGATGGAGGCGACCGGGGACCTCGCGGGAGACTACACGTACGCTGCGTCGCTCAACGGGGAGGAGCTGCATGCCGGGACCGCTTCGATGGAGACGCACCTTGAGCCGACGCGGATCCAGATCCCGGCTGCGTCCCTTGCCGTGGACGTCGCCAACCCCCTCACGATCTCACGAGGGGAGGGGCCGGGGACGCTCTACTACACGGCCCATCTACGCGTTCGTCTTCCAGTAGAGGAGGTCGAGCCGCTTCACCGGGGCATCATCGTGCAGCGGCAGTACGTCCGCGCCGACTGCCCGTTGGGCGGCGTGTGCGAATCGCTGGACACCGTCGCGGTCGGCGAGACCGTTCAAGTGCGGTTGACGATCATCGCGCTGCAGGACCTGTACTATGTGGTCTTGGAGGACCCGTTCCCCGCGGGGTGCGAGGCGGTCGATCCGGCGCTCGCGACGAGCAGCCTGACGGACCTTGCGCCCTCCCTCTTCCGGGAGTCGGAGGGCGACCGGCCGTGGTTCTACAGCTGGTGGTGGCGGTGGTACACCCGCAGCGAGCTGCGCGACGAAAAGCTCGCCCTGTTCGCGGACTACCTGCCGGCGGGGACGTACACGTACCGCTACACCCTGCGGGCGACGGTCCCCGGCGAGTACCGCGCGCGTCCGGCGGCTGCGTACGAGTTCTACTTCCCCGAGGTGTTCGGGCGCTCCGACGGGCGAATCCTCGTCGTCGAGCCGGAAGGCTAGCCAACGGCTAGGATGGCTATCGGCCGCGCAAGAGCTGCACGGCTCGGCCGTTGTCGGTGCAGGAGAACACGACGACCCCCGTGCTTCCCTCTTCGGATACGGTTGCGTGCAGGTCGATGAGGGAGATGTCCTTGCGCGCCATCGCCTCGCTGATCCGGCAGAGGAAACCCGGATGGTGCGGCAGCTCCACGACGACGACATCGCGCTCCTCGACGTGGAACCCGGCTTCCTTCAAGGCGTCGCGGGCGTACGACTGGGAAGTCGTGAGCAGCCGGATGGTCGCAATCCCCCCGTTTGTTTCGACGGAGATCGAAAGCAGGCTGATCCCCATGTCACTCAGGAGGCGACCGATCTCGGCGAGGAGGCCGAGACGGTCGTCGGTCTCGAGGATGATCTCCTGGCGTAAGTGGGCGCCGAGCACCTGTAACCTCTTTCGCACGTAGGTGTTCCGACGATACTCCGCCGCAACGCGGAGCAGGTCCAGCGGATGGCCTGTTGCGCAGAGACATTTGGCCGCAAGGTCTCTGCCCGACGAACCGGGTCACCTGACGGGAAGACGAATGTCATTCGCGAAGTGCGGTCCGGTCCCGTTGGGGAAGTGCTTAAAACTCTATTCTGTTCCGAAATGCAGGTGCACTTGCGCAGCGTTTGGACTGCGGCCGTTCTTGCCGCGCTTCTTGTCGCGGCCGGTTCCCTCGCGTTGGCGGTGGAGGTCGAGGTCCTGTCGACCGAGAAGGACGCGGCTCCCGGTTCGTTTGTCACCCACGTTTTCGCGGTGACGAACCCCGGCCCAGCGCCTGCGACGTGTTCCCTTGCGTGGGACGTGCCAAGCGGGTGGGGAGCGCTGGGCATCGCGAACACGCTGGCCGTCGCGGCGGACGGGGAGGAGCTGCTCTTCGTGACGCTGACCGTTCCGGCCGGTGCGCCCGCCGGCGAGTACGCCGTGCGGGTGGTCCTGACGTCGCCGGGGGATCCGCCGAGCGTTGTCTCAGCGGTTGCGGTGGTCGTCGTCATGCCGGTTCAAGGGATCGAGGTGCTCCCCCCCCAAGGAGGAGCGGTAGCGCCCGGGGGGCGGGTCGAGTACGGGTTCATTGTCTACAACCGGGGCAACATGCAGGACTCCGTGTCAATCGAGGCGGGTTCCTCCCGAAGGCTCACGGTGGACGTGTCGCCCGACCGGCTCGATCTCGCGCCGCAGGAACGGGCCACAGTGCGCGTCCTGCTCAGCGTTCCGCCGGACGCGCCGCCGGGGAGGGACGTGCTGACCGTCACCGCGACGTCGACGCTGCGCCCCGGGGTCGAGGCGGATGGAATCGTCTTCACCTCCATCCTCCCCCCTGGTCCCGAGCTCGTCCGCGGCTCGCTGATGGAGACGCTGCCGGGCAGGCTGAGGATCGCCGTCGAGAGGGACGTATTCGGCGGCGGGTTCCAAAGCCATCTCACGTTCTCGACTTCGACCCAGATCCTGGGAGGGACCTTCTCCGTGGCATGCAGCGTGGAGAACCCGTTCGGCCCGCTGCCGGTCGAACTCGCCTCGTTCGCGATCCGATACGGTCATCCTCCCATCACGTACGCGGTGGGGAAGCTGACCGAACGGTTGACGGAACTGGTTCGCTTGTCCTGCCTTGGCGGGTCGATCGTCGTGGACGAGCGCCTGTTCGACCTCGCGATCGTCGCCGGCGGGTCGGGGGACGAGACCCGCTTTGCGGGGCGCGTTGCGTTCGGCCCGGAGGAACTGAGTGTGGGGGTCGCCTGCCTCGACATCCGCGATCCAACGCCGGCGCGCAGCTCGATCTGGAGTGCGACCGCGAGCGCAGAACCGCTTCCGGGATGCACGCTCCTCATCGAAGGGGGGCTCGGGGTGGACGCAGGCCACGTGGACCGTGCCGCCCTGCTGAGCGTGCGGATCGACGCGCGGCGCTTCTTCTTTCATGGCTCCGCCTTCTCCGTCGGCACCTTCTTCCCGGGCGCGCGGCAGGACTCCGCCGGGGTCGAGCTCTCCTATCGGCTGCGGATGGATGCGTTCTCCCTTAGCGCGTCCCTTGCACATGTGTGGGACAATGTCGCCTGCGATCCGGCTCTTCCCACGCGGATTCGGGACTCGCTTGGGGTCAATGTGACCGCCCGGCCGCTCGAGGATGGCCCGGCGGTCACGGCGACGGTCGAGTTCTCGTGGGATCGGCAGAGAGACCTCGGACTCGAAAGCGAGGCCGACGCGCTTCTCGCGCTCGGCGTGACTCAGACGGAGGGGGTCTTCCCCTACGTCCTCAGCGGGAAGATGGCCGATCGGATCGATCGCGTCATCGGCAGCCATGTCCGCCGCTGCACCTTCACGCAGGGGGCCGGCCTGTCGGTCGACTCGCTGTTCCTGTTTCTGGAACTGGTTCAGGAGAAGCAGATCGACTTGGCCACCGATCTCGTCCTCTCTTCCTCGTCGGAAGCTATCCTCCGTTTTCGCCCGGCGGGAGAGCGCCATGAGGCCTCGATCGCCTTTTCGAGCCGCCTCGACGTGCTCGACCTTTCGGCGTCCTGGATCGTCTCCTTCGCTCGAGGCTTGGACCTCGTGTTCGACGGCGCCATCGAGTGGGATCGCGCCGACGTGGAGGTCCCCACGTTCACCTGGGGGATCACCCTCGCCGCCGACATGGAGATCCCGGCGCCGTTCTTCATGACGAAGGGAAGCATTGAGGGTCGGGCGTTTCTCGATTGGGATGGGGATGGAGCTTTCGGACCGCTCGACCGTCCGCTCGGCGGGATCGTCCTCGCTGCCGACGGCGTTGAGGTATCGACCGACGGGGAGGGCCGATTCCGGTTCTCCCCGCTTCCCCCGGCGACGTACGTCGTGGCCGCGCAACGGCTGCCGACCGATGTGACGGCCGGGGAGGCGGTCTCCGTCGAGCTTCGCGCGGGACAGCGCCTATGGGTCGAGATCGCGGTGACGCCGGTCCTTCAAGTGGGCGGTGCGGTGTTCGACGACGCGGACCAAGACGGCGCCTTGAGCCCGGGGGATGGGGGCTTCGCCGAAGTGCGCGTCCTGCTCAGCGACGAAACAGGCGTCGTCACGGACGCGTACACGGATGCAATCGGGGCATTCCAGCTCCTCGATGTCCCCCCCGGGCGGTATGCGGTGCGCCTCGACACCTCAACCCTTCCTCCGCGCTTCGTCTTCACCACGGCTGAGGAAGTGTGGATCGAGGTGACCTCCGAGGCGCCGCCGCCCGTCCTCTTTGGCGGCTATATCAAGCCTCGCGAGATCCTCATCACGTTTCAGCCGCCGACCGCCGACTTCGAGTACACGCCGATGGCGCCGCTTGCGGGGGAGTCGGTGCTGTTCGACGGCAGGCCGTCGTTCGACTTCGACGGGGAGATCGTTTCCTACGCGTGGGATTTCGACGCGGACGGTGCGCTCGACGCGGAGGGAGAGGTCGTCGAATGGTCGTTTCCTGAAGCGGGACGCTACGACGTGTCGCTCACCGTCACCGATGACGGAGGGAATGCCGACACGCTGACGCAGACGGTGGAGGTCGGAGGCCGGTCCGAGCCGCCTTCCTCTGGCACCCCAGCGGCTGCCTTTCACTGGACGCCCTCCGAGCCGGTCGCCGGCGAACCGGTCCTCTTCAACGGGACGGCATCCCTCGACGCGGATGGGAGGATCGTCGGATTCCGCTGGGACTTCGACGGGGATGATGTGCCGGACTCCGATGCTCCCTTGGCGGAGCACACGTTCGAATCGCCGGGGAGCTACCTTGTCTCGCTGATCGTCATCGACGGCGACGGGAACATCGATCGTACGTCGAAGGCGATCGTTGTCGCGCCTCCTAGATCCGCGCCGCCCGGCGACCCGAAGTCGTTCCAGCCGCCGATTGCGGACTTCGCCTATCTGCCGGTCGCCCCCCGCGCCGGCGATTCCGTGCTGTTCAACGGCACGCTCTCCACCGATTTCGACGGCGCCATTGTGTCGTACGCTTGGGACTTCGACGCCGACGGCGTGGAGGACGCGGCCGGCCCGACGGTCGAGCGGACCTTCTCCGCGCCGGGAGCCTATCCGGTCTCCCTGACGGTCACGGACGACGGCGGAAACCGCGATACGTTGACGCTCACCGTCGAGGTCGGGCCGGGGGGCGAATGAGCCGGGCCCCCGCCGCTTTGCGCGCGGCCGTCATGTCTTGACACCCTGTCGGCCTCTTCGGTACCATCCGCCATCTCGATGGGAGTGCGGGTCTATCGGTGCATTCCGTCGAGCGCTGTCCCATGAGGAGGTTGGGCATGCTCGCAACTTGCGTCACCGCCGGCACGGCGTTTCTCTTCTACCTCCTTCTAACGATCGGCAGCGGGCCTGTGGGCGTCTGGAGCATCGAGGAGCTGGTGGCCGGAGCGGCGCTGTCCCTTGTCGCAGGGTTGATCGCCGGGCGGGTCGTGGTGCGCCATGAGGGCGGCGGGCGGGGCCACCTGCTGAGGATGCTCAATCCGCTGCGGATTCTCCTCTTCCTCGTCTATCTTGTGGGCCCGTTCCTCTTCGCGATGGCGAAGGCAAATCTCGACGTGGCGTATCGGGTCCTCACGGGGAGGATTCGCCCCGGAATCGTCCGGCTGTCTCCCGGCCTCGACACGGACCTCGGGATCACGTTGCTTGCGAACTCCATCACCCTTACGCCGGGCACGCTGTCCGTCGATGTCGACGAGGAGACGAGGGACCTCTATGTGCACTGGATCCACGTCACCGACCCCGAGCCCTCCGCAAAGGCCGTCTGTGGGTCGTTCGTGGAATGGGCAAGGAGGATTGCCGAATGATCGTCGATCCGATCGTGTTTTTCGTCGTCGCGGCGTGCCTCGTGTTCTTCGCGCTGTTCTCGATGGTGCGAATCGGGCTCGGCCCGACAGCCGGCGATCGCGTCGTCGGGCTGGACACACTGAACACCCTGGTCGTCTCGACGATGGTCGTGCTCGGGGCGGCCTTCGACCAGGTCGTCTTCGTCGACGTGGCGATCATCTATGCGTTGCTCTCATTCGTCGGGACGCTCTACATCGCCCGGTATCTGGAGAGGGGGCTGTGATGCGGATCCTGTTGTACGTCCTCTTCGGCATTGGCGTCGCATTCAACGGGCTTGGGGCGCTTGCGCTTCTCCGATTCCCCGATGTCTACACGAGGCTGCACGGCGCCACCAAGTGCACCACCTTCGGCTCGATCTTCACCGCGGTCGGGGTGATGCTCTACGGGTTCGCCCGAGGCGGCGTGGCGTATCAGACGCTCGCGATCCACGCCCTCGTGGCGCTTCTGGCGTTGCTGATCACCAACCCGACCGGCTCCCATGCGATCGCGCGCGCGTCGTATCGCAGCGGGATCAAGCCGAAGGGAGCAGTCGTCGACCGATTGGAGGACCGATCATGACCGTGCAAGGCCTTCTTCACGTCATCGTCCTGGTGTTGATCGTGGTGGGCGGTGCGCTTGCTGTCTGGTTCAAGGACCTTCTCTCCTCGGTGTTGGCGCTCGCAGCAGCGAGCCTGCTGGTCTCTCTCGAGTTCTACATGCTTCAGGCGCCGGACGTCGCGATCGCGGAGGCCGGGATCGGTGCTGCGTTGACGACCGCGATCTACGTGATCGCGCTTCGCCGGACGCGGAGGAGGGAAGAGGAATGAAACGGGCGCTGGTCCTTGTCTCCTTCCTGTTCGTCGGGGCGTTTCTGCTCGTCGCCGCCGCTTCGTTGCGGCCGTTCGGGGAGCCGGCGCTCACGGCGATGGACGACCACTTCCTCGCCAACGCGCAGCGGGAGGCCGCGGCGAACAACGTGGTGACGGCGGTGGTCTTCGACTACCGCGGATTCGACACGCTGGGCGAGGCGACGGTCCTGTTCGCGGCGGTCGTCGGCGTCTTGGCGCTGTTCCGGAGACTGCAGGAGGACGAACGATGAAGAGCGGTATGTCGATCATCGTTCGCACGGTGACGCGGCTCGTGTACGGCTTGGCGCTCGTCTACGGGTTCTACGTGATCATGCACGGCCACCTGACCCCGGGCGGTGGATTCCAGGGAGGAGCGGTCGTTGCGAGCGCGTTTGCGTTGTTGCTCGTCGCGTTCGGCTCGGCGGGGATCAAGGGACTCCTCAACGCGCACTTGCTCCAGACGTTGGAGGAGCTGGGGGCGCTGGCGTTCCTCGGGCTCGGTTTCGCCGGGATCGGGACGGCGTTCTTCTACAACCTGCTAGCCAATACCGGCTCATGTTTCGGCGCCACGGTCGCGTTGGGGCCGAACGTCGGGCCGCTTGACACCGGGGGGATCCTTCCGCTGATGAACTGGGCCGTCGGGTTGAAGGTGATGACCGGCATCGCAGCCGTCGTCCTCGCCATGCTCATCGGAGCTCGCCAGGAGGAGGCCGAATGAACCTGGGGAACATGCCGTTCGTCGCGGCGGCGCTGTTGATCCTCCTCGGGATCTACGCCGTCCTGTTCAAGCGCAATCTGATCAAGATCGTCCTTGGTATCTCGCTCGTCGAGACGGGCGTGAACCTGCTCCTTGTCACTCTGGGGTACCGCACCGATGGCATCGCGCCGATCTTCACCCTTGCTCCCCGGGCGGGACCCATGGTGCTGCCGACGCCGCAGGCGCTGACGCTCACGAGCATCGTAATCGGCCTCGCGACGACGGCGTTGCTGCTCTCCTTCGTCGTTTGGATCCATCGGCACTACGGGACGTTGGACGTTCGCAAGATCAAGGAGCTGAGAGGATGACCGCCCTGATGACTCAGCACGCACCGGTCCTGCTGATCGCGATCCCCCTCCTCGGCGCGTTCGCCGTTCCGATCCTCGGGAAGCTCGGTCGGGGGGCGAGAGACGCGTTCTCGGGGCTGATCGCGCTCCTGACCGCGGCGTTGGCGGGGGTCCTTGCCGCGAACGTCTTCGGACAGACCGGCGCTGCGAGCCTCTATGTCCTCGGCGGGCAGGGGTTCCAATTGCCGCTTCCCTCGGGGATGAGCGTCCCGGTCCGGATCGTCCTCCAACCCGACGGGATGAGCGCGTTCATGACGCTGATCACGGCGTTGATCCTGCTCGCCGCCGTCTTGTTCAGCTTTTCGTACTGGAGGGACCGATCGGGGGGGACGCTGTACTACAGCCTCCTGTTTCTCTTGGTGGCCGGCGTGTTCGGGATGGAGCTCACCGGCGACCTGTTCAACTTCTTCGTCTTCCTGGAAGTGACGTCGATCGCCGCCTGCGGCCTGATCGGGTTCCGCGTCTGGCGCAAGACGTCCCAGGAGGCGGGGTTCAAGGTGATGGCGCTCTACACGCTGTCGGGCCTGTTCGTGCTCCTGGCGATCGGACTGCTCTACGGACAGTACGGCGGGTTGAACGTCGCCTACGTCGCGAACGCGCTGTCCGGGGGGACGCTCGACCTCATCGCGCTCGGCCTCTTGCTGGCCGGGCTCGCGTTGAAGGCGGGAGCCGTTCCATTGCACATGTGGGCGCCTGATGCCTACGGGGAGGCGCCGGCGCCCGTGTCGGCCGTGCTGGTCGCGAACAGCCAGGCGAGCCTGTATGGTCTGTTTCGGGTGCTGTTCACGCTGTACGGACCGGCGATCCGTACCGAGACGGCCGGGTGGCTTTTGATCACGCTCGCATTGTTGACGATCTTCGTCGGCGTGACGATGGCCCTGATTCAGAAGGACATCAAGAGGCTGATCGCCTACGGCGCGGTATCGCAGATCGGATACATGCTGCTGGGTGTCGGTGTCGGGCTGGCGGTGAGCGTCGCCAAGCCCGACTACGGCTTCGTCGCGATGCAGGGGGGGATCTTCCACATGTTGAACGATGCCGCTTGCATCGGGCTTCTGTTCCTCTGCAGCGGCGCGGTCATCCGGGCGGCGGGGACGAGCGACTTGGATCGGATGGGCGGCCTCGCGCACTCGATGAAGTGGACGGGCGCGCTCTTCCTCATCGGGTCGTTCGCGCTGGCGGGCGTGCCGCCGTTCAACGGGTTTGCGTCGAAGTTCCTCATCTACGAAGCTTCGTTCCGACTGAGCCCGTTCCTCGCCGTGGTGGCGATCCTATCGAGCATCCTGCTCTTGGCGGTGTTTGTCAAGGCCTTCCAGGCGGCGTTTCTCGGCGCGAAGCCGAGCGTGCCTGTTCGCCGGACATCCGCGGGGATGATGATCCCGATGGTGGCGCTTGCCCTGGTCGTGGTCGTGTTCGGACTGTTCCCCGGCTTCTTCCTGGACAGGATCGTGACCCCGGCGGTCAACGCGCTCTGGTACGGGCGCGACGCGTACATCGGCCTGGTCTTGGGAGGGGGATGAGACGATGAATGGAATCACGTCGGGATACGGTGCGTGGAATCCGATCGCGTGGACCCTCCTGTTCCTCGGCGTCCTGGCGGTGGGTTTCCTGGTCCGCGCTTCCGGGAGGAAGGGCTGCAAGCGGGGGACTGGGCAGACGAAGGTTTTCCTCTCGGGCAACGAAGAGCCCGAGGAGGCCGGATCGCTGCATGTTCGCGGGGGACACCTGTATTGGGGGATGGTGGAGGGCCTGTCCGGGTATTTCCGACGGGTCTGCGCGGCCCACACGGGCGTCCTGAGCGACTACGCGGCGTGGTTCGTCGGGGTGCTGGGCTTGGTCTTCGTGATCCTGGTGCTAGGCGGGTGAGGTGCATGGCGTTACCACGGTCGTTCAAGAGGGCGTTGTGGGTCTTCCACGTTGCGACGGGATCCTGCAATGGCTGTGACATCGAGATCGTCGCCGCGCTGACCCCTCGCTACGACGCCGAGCGGTTCGGCATCATGCTGACGGGGACCCCTCGACATGCGGATGTGCTCTTGGTGACGGGCCCGGTCACGCGGCCGATGCTCCCGCGGCTGAAGAGGATCTACGATCAGACGCCGGATCCGAAGGCGGTGGTCGTCGTCGGCGGCTGCGGATCGACCGGCGGGGTGTTCTACGATTCCTACAATATCGTTGGGCCGGTCGACGAGGTCATTCCGGTCGATGTCTACGTGCCCGGCTGTCCTTCGCGTCCCGAGGCAATCCTGGACGGGGTCGTGAAGGCGGTGGCGAAGCTTGAGACGCTGGAGAAGGCGGGGGTGGGCGGATGAGTCCCGAAGAGATTCTCGCTGCATGCCGGGCCAAACTGGGAGACAGGCTGCTCGGGGAGCGCACGGTCGAACGGCTGGTCGGGACGGTTGCCCCGCGGCCGGTGTACGACGTGTGGATCACGATCGACCGAAGCGCCCTGCGCGATGCGGTCGAACACCTGTGTACGGCGCACGCGGCGCATCTCACGGTCATCTCGGGGGACGATCTCGGAGAGGAGATCGCGTTCAACTACCACTTCACCATCGGATGGGGAGAGCGCTTCGGGGAAACGACGCTGAGCGTGCGCACGGTCGTCCCGAAGGCGGACCTGCGTCTGCCGAGCATTTGCGACCTGCTCCCCGGCGCGCAGACGTCGGAACGGGAGAAGCACGAGTTCTTCGGGATCGAGATCGTCGGCATTCCCGACGATCGAAACCTCTTCCTTCCCGAGGGGATGGCGCTGCATCCGTGGCGCAAGGACCTCGAGGCGCAGACCGCGAAGAGCGTGAAGCGGCTGGTGAAATGGGAGGCCCGCGATGGATAACCGTTCGATTCATCTTGAGGTCGGGGCCAGCGGGGCATGCTACAGCGTCCCCATCGGGCCGGTTCACCCAGCGCTGAAGGAGCCGATCCGGTTCGAGTTCAACCTCGACGGGGAGCGCATCGTCGGCGTCGATATCAAGCCGGGGTTCGCGCACCGCGGGATTGAGTACATGGGCATGCGGCGCAATCTGATCCAGACGCTCTACCTTTCGGAGCGGATCTGCGGGATCTGCTCGATCTCCCATCCGCTTGCGTTCACCCAGGCGGTCGAAAACGCAGCCGGCATCGAGGTTCCGCCGCGGGCGCAATACATCCGGACGATCATCGGTGAGCTGGAACGGATCCACTCGCATCTCCTCTGGGCCGGGGTCGGGGCGCACGAGCTCGGGTTCGACACGCTCCTACACCTTGTCTGGAACGTGCGGGAGAAATCGATGGACCTGCTCGAGCAGCTCACCGGCAACCGCGTCGACTACGCGATCCCGATCTTCGGGGGAGTGCGGCGGGACATCCCCGCCGAGAAGGCTCCGCTTGCCTACGAGGCGCTCGACTACTACAAGCGCTTGCTCGACAAGCTGATCGACGCGTTCCTCCACGACAAGTCGGTCGAGATGAGGACGCGAAACGTCGGCATCCTGACCTACGATCAGGCGGTCGCGCTGTGCACCGTCGGCCCGACGACCCGCGCGTCCGGCGTCAAGAAGGACGTCCGGGTCGACATGCCCTACCTCGCGTACGCCGACATCGATCTCCAGGCGATCACCCCCGCGGACTACGGCACGGAGACGATCGGTGACGTCTTCGACAACATCGTCGTTCGCCTGCTCGAGGTCGGACAGTCGATCGAGATCATCGAGTTCTGCCTCAAGAACCTCCCGGACGGTCCGCTCTCCTCGATTCCGAAGGTGCCGGCTCTGCTCGCGGCGCTGAAGAAGGCGAGCGGTGAGGGGATCGGACGCCACGAGGCGCCGCGCGGTGAGGTGTTCCACTACGTCCGGCTCGAGGAGGGCGTGGAGGAGATGCCCACCTGGAAGGTCAGGGCGCCGACGTACGGGAACCTCATGGCCTGGGTGCCCAAGTTCCTCGGAGACGAGGTCGCGGACATCCCGATTATCGCGGCGTCGATCGACCCGTGCATGTGTTGCATGGATCGCGTGCACTTGGTCGACGCATCGGGGGTCGAGTCGGTACGGACCAAGACCGAACTGATCGCGCGCTCGCGCGAGAAGACAAGGAGGCTTTGCCGATGACTGCCACGCTCTCTCAGGCCGTCTGGCAGGGGGTCGTGATCCTTTTCGGAGGCGCGCTCCTGGGGATGGTCTACAAGGGGCTGGACCGGAAGCTCGCGGCGCAGATGCAGGGGCGGATCGGCCCCCCGCTCCGCCAGCCGTTCTTCGATGTCATCAAGCTGATGGTCAAGGAGAACGTGGTGCCGGACCACGCCGTTGCGTGGCTTTTCCACCTGATGCCGCTCCTGTCGCTCGCCGCTGTCGGCACCCTCCTGTTCTACCTCCCCCTCGGCGGCTTTGCGCCGTTGCTCGGCGGATACGGAGATCTGATCCTCATTCTTTACCTTCTCGCGGTTCCTTCGCTGGCGATGGTGATCGGAGGGTTTGCCGCCGGCTCCCCGTTCGCGACCGTCGGCGCGCAGCGCGAGATGGTGATGATGATGGCGTATGAGTTCCCGCTTGCGGTCACCTTCCTCTCGATCGCGTGGCGGCTCTCGGTCGCCTTGCCGGGGCAGCCGGTCTTCTCGCTGGCGGTGCTCGCGGCAAACCCGCTGTGGGGGCTCGTCGGACCGATGGGTATCCTCGGCCTGCTCCTTCTGCTGATCGCCCTTCTGATCGTGACGCCGGCCGAACTGGCGAAGATCCCGTTCGACATCCCGGAGGCCGAGACGGAGATCGCGGGGGGGCTGCTCGCGGAGTACTCGGGGCGCAACCTGGCGATGTTCTACCTTGGCGATGCGATCAAAATGGTCGCGATGGCGTCGGTCGTCGTTGCGCTGTTCGTTCCCTACGGGCTATCGGGTTGGATCGGCCTTGGCGGCGGCGCGTGGGGCGCACTGGTCGACGTCTCGTTTTACCTGGTGAAGGTGTTCGTCGTGATCTTCGTCGCCGTGATCGTCGTTCGCGTCGGATTCGCGCGGTTGAAGATCGGCCAGGTTGCGCGTCTTTTCTGGATCCCCGTGACGGGAGTGTCGCTTCTTGGGATGCTCCTGTTGACGATCGATCGATTCGTGTAGGGAGGGAACCGTGATCCTCGCAACGTTGCTCAAACAGCTGTTTAGCAGGCCGGCGACCAATCCGTTCCCGGTGAAGTACATGCCGCGATCGGTGACCGCGGTCCTACGGGAGGTAGCCGCAGGCCGGGCAAAGATTCACCCGCCGGTTCCGACGCCGAAGGACCTGCGGGGGAAGCTCGCCTACGATCCGGACAAGTGCATCGGCTGCCAGCTTTGCGTTCGGGTCTGCCCGGCGAAGGTCATCGAGTTCCTGCCCGAGACGAAGAAGATCCGGATGTACGTCGCTCGCTGCACGTTTTGCGCGCAATGCGTCGACGCGTGCCCCGTCGGTGCCCTTGCGACGACGCAGGAGTTCCTCCTCGCGGACACGAACTGCTACTCGCCGAATCTGATCGTCGAGTAGCGGCGAGAAGACCGCCGCACTTGGATGGGCATGGAGACGGCGCTGCCTTCTCTTTCCGCGGCGCTGTCGGCCTAGGTCAGCTCGACGAACGATCGTCTGCCGACCTGCACGAGGACCGGCGGCTCGAACGGGACGTCGGATTCCTGTGAGGTGATGCGCTCGCCGGCGACCTGCACCCCGCCTTGCGCGATCAGCCGCTTCGCCTCGGCGCGGCTCGCCACCAACCCGGAGGCCTGGAGGAGGTCGATCACCCAGACCGTCCCATCCTTCTTGACGAGCGCTCGATCGAGGGGGCGCTGGGCGATCTCGGAGGGGCGTTCTCGGCGGACGTGGATCCGGTCGAACTCGGCCTGCGCGGCTTCCGCCGCCGTGGCGTCGTGGTACATGGTGACCAGATCGCGCGCCAGCTTGCGTTTCGCGTCCCGTGGCGATTCTCGCACGAACTGCTCGAGCGCCGCATCCACCGGGGCGTCGGTCAGCCGATCGAAGTACTGGAGGATCAGGCCGTCGGGAATCGACAGGAGCTTGCCGTACATTTCGTCGGCTGCTTCCCCGATCCCGACGTAGTTTTCCGTGGTTTGGCTCATCGCGCGCTCCCCGTCAAGCCCGACGAGGAGCGGCACAGTCACCGCCACCTGGGGTTCCTGCCCGTACTCGCGCTGCACATCGCGCCCGACGAGCAAGTTGAATAGCTGATCGCTTCCGCCGAGTTCGATGTCCGCTTCGATCGCAACCGAGTCGTACGCCTGGGCCAGCGGGTAGAGGAATTCGAGGACGCTGATCGGCTGGCCGGCGGCGTACCGGCCGGCGAAGTCATCCCGTTCCAGCATCCGGGCGACGGTGTATTTCGCCGTCAGGTGGATCACGTCGGCGAACGTCATCCTGCCGAGCCACTCGGAGTTGTAGCGGAACTCAGTCCGCACTGGATTGAGGATCTTAAACGCCTGCTCTCGGTACGTCTCCATGTTCCGCTCGATGTCCTCTTGGGACATCAGCGCGCGCGTCGAGGCGCGGCCGGAAGGATCGCCGATCCGGCGGGTGAAGTCGCCAACGACGAGGACGCCCGTATGCCCCAGGTTCTGGAATTGCCTCATCTTGCGCAGTGGGACCGAGTGCCCTAGCGTCAGGTGGGGCGCTGAGGGGTCGATGCCGAGCTTGACGCGAAGCGGCCGGCCGGCCTCCGCGGACGTGCGGAGCTTTCCGATCAGCCCATCCTGCGGGATGATTCGATCGGTCCCGCGGCTTAGCCTCGCTGCCTCCGCCTCGTGCAACGGTTTCCCCGGCATCCTAGGTGCGGACGACCGAGACGATGCGGTCGTCCTCCTCCAGTTGGACCAGACGGACGCCGCGCGCGTAGCGGCGGTAGGTGTTGATGTCGCCGGCGAGGATCCGGATGACGTGCTTCTCCGTGGTGATGATCAACTCGTCCTGGTCGGAGACGACCCCGATCGCCACGAGATCCCCCGAATCCCGGTCGAGCTTGATGCCCTGAACCCCCTTCCCGCCCCGGCCCTGCAGCGGGAAGTCGTCGAGCGACACGCGCTTCCCATAGCCGCGCTCGGCGACCATGAACACTTTCTTGTCCATCGTCACGTCCCGCTCGAGACAGGCCATCCCGATCACCGTGTCCCCCTCCTCGAGCCGGATGCCGATCACGCCGCGCGACGGGCGCTTCGTCAGCCGCACGTCGGACTCCCGGAAACGGATTGTCTGTCCGTCTTTCGTTGCGAGGATGACGTCTCCGCCGCCCTCGCTCGCGGCGACGTCGACGAGACGATCGTCATCGTCGGCATTGAGTGCGTTGATTCCAGCCGCGTGGACGTTGGAGTAGTTGGTGAGCAGGTTCTTGTTGATGATCCCATTTCCGGTCGACATCACGCACAGGGCCTCCTCGACGTCGTCGAAGCTGCGCACCGGCAGGATGGCGCGCACCACCTCGTCCTGCTCGAGCGGGACATAGGTTCGCAGGTTCTTGCCCGCCGCATCTCGGTTGAGCGAGGGGAGCTTGTAGCCCTGTGTCCGATAGACCTTGCGGCGATCGGTGAAGAAGAGGAGCTGGTCCCGTGCGTTGACCAGCCGCGCGAGGAGGACGTAGTCGTCGTCCTTGGTCCGTTGCCCGATCACCCCTTTGCCTCCCCGCGCCTGGCTGCGGAAGTCTGTCGCCCGCGGCGCGTTCACATACCCGCGGTTTGTCACGGTAACCATCAGGTCGTAATCGGGGATCAGCTCTTGGAGATCGACTTCGCCGCCGTCGTGCGCGATCAGCGTTCGCCGCGCGTCGGCGTGACGCTCCGCGATCTCGCGAAGCTCCCGTTTGATCGTCGCGTCGAGCACGACCTCGCTGCCGAGGATCTCCTCGTAGCCCGCGATCGCCTTCAGCTTCTCGCCGTACTCCTCGTCGATTTTCTCGCCCTCGAGCGCCGTCAACTGCGACAGGCGCATGCGGAGGATCGCCTCGACCTGCTCGTCCGACAGCGCGAGTTCGCTCTGCAGCCCCCTCTGCGCCGCGGCGGTGTCCTTGGAACCGCGGATGATCTCGATGACGCGCTCGATGTGGTCGAGCGCGACCCGGTACCCGGCGAGGATATGCGCCCGCTTGCGGGCCACGTCCAGCCGGTGCTCCGTCCGCCGGCGGACGACGACGCGCCGGAAGTCGACGAAGCAATTCAGAATCTCCTTGAGCGAGAGCGTCCTTGGGTTGCCGTCGAGGATGACGAGGAACACGGCGGCGAACGTCCGCTCGAGGGCGGTGAATTTGTAGAGCTGGTTGAGGACGACGTTCGGGTTCGCGGAGCGCTTCAACTCAATGACGATTCGCAGCCCATCGCGGTCCGATTCGTCGCGGAGGTCGGAGATCCCGTCGATCTCGCCGCTTCGCACCTTGTCGGCGATCGACTCGACGATCGTGGACTTGCGCACGAGATACGGGATCTCGGTGACGATGATCCGGTCCTCCTCGATCGCCGCTTGGGCGCGCACCGTCATCTTGCCCTGGCCGGTCCGGTACATCTCTTCGATCCCGTCGCGGCCCATGATGATGCCGCCGGTCGGGAAATCCGGCCCCGGAATGTGGGCGATAAGCTCCTTGAGCGAGAGGAACGGGTTGTCCATCAGCGCGATGACGCCGTCGACCAGCTCTCCCAAGTGGTGCGGCGGGATCTGTGTCGTCATGCCGACGGAGATTCCCCAGGCGCCGTTCATCAGGAGGTTCGGAAGCCGTGCGGGAAGCACGACCGGCTCCTCGAGCGAATCGTCGAAGTTGGGCGTCCGCTCGACCGTCCCTTCCTCGAGTTCGTCGAGGAATTCCATCGCGATCGGCGTCAGCTTCGCCTCGGTGTAGCGGGTCGCCGCCGCCGGGTCTCCGTCGATGGAGCCGAAGTTGCCTTGCCCATCGACGAGGGGATACCGATAGGAGAACGGCTGCGCCATGTTCACCATCGTGTCGTAGATCGCCAGTTCGCCGTGCGGATGGTATTTCCCCATCACTTCGCCGACGACGCGCGCCGACTTGCGATGCGGCTTCCCCGGCGTCACCCCCAGCTCGCGCATGCCGAAGAGGATCCGCCGTTGGACCGGCTTCAGGCCGTCCCGCACGTCCGGGATCGCGCGGCCGCGGATGACGCTCATCGCGTAGTTGATGTAGGACTGCTCCATCTCGTCTTCGATGAAGGCCCGTTCGATCCGTTCCATATCTTCCGTCCCCCCCGTGAATCGACGGCCTAAGGATACCGGAATTCCTGTCCCCTAGCAAGGTTGGCGCGGTTCTTCCGCCCGGCGTAGGCACAAAGGAAGACCCTCGCTCGCTGGAGCGAGGGTCGCAAGGCAGTTCCTTGAGCGTGGGTCGCGGTTAGACGATTGAATAGGGGTCGACCGCGTCGCGCACTGCGTCCCCCATGAAGTTGAACGCGAGCACGGAAACGACGATGAACGCGCCCGGGATCAGGATCCACGGATGGAGTTCGAGTGCGCCGATGTTCGTCGCGGCGTTCAGCAAGGCGCCCCAGCTCGTCATCGGCTCCTGGATTCCATAGCCGAGGAAGCTCAACGTCGCTTCGGTGAGCATCATTCCCGGGATCGTCAGCGTCGCGTTGACGATGAGGTAGCTCGTCACGTTCGGCGTGATGTGCCGCACGATGACGCGCAGGTCGCTTGCCCCGGCGGCGCGCGCCGACGTGACGAAGTCCATCTCGCGGATCGCGAGCACCTGCCCGCGGATGACGCGGGCGAATCCGCCCCATCCGGTGATCGCCAGCGCGATGATCATTCCCATGAACACCATCCCCGCCGACAGACCGAACCCGCGCAAAGCGGCGCCCATCGCCATCAAGATCGGCAGCCCGGGGATGGCGAGCATCACCTCGCAGGCGCGCTGGATGAACATGTCGACCCCGCCGCCGTAGTATCCGGAGAGCCCTCCGAGGAGGATCCCGATCGGGAAGACACAGAGGATGACGAGCGGGCCGACGGCGAGGGAGACCCAACTGCCGATCAGGCATCGCGTGAACATGTCCCGCCCAAGGGCGTCGGTGCCGAGGACGAAAACCTCGGCCCTGGATCCGTCATCGGCGATCGCGTCGAACAGGTGGACGTTCGAGCGGATGAACCCAAACAGGCTGTATTCCGCCTGACCGCGGACGAAGAACCGAAGGTAGTACTTCGTGCTCGTGTCCTCGGGATAGGTGACCTGGTAGGTCAGCGGATCCCGCGAGCGGGTCGTCTTGTAGACGTACGGGCGCGAGAGGGACCCGTCCTCGTTGCGGAAGTGCACGATCGAAGGGGGGGCATACGGGTACCGCCGGAACTGCTGGCTGTAGTGGTATGGGCCGATGAACTCGGCGAACACCGCGAGGACGACGAAGAGGAGGATGACCACGGTGCCGACGTTCCCGACGCGGTGGCGTCTAAACGCGCGCCAGATCATCTCCCCCTGCGACCGGCTGATGTACTCCTTCTCCCGGGGCACGGCTTCCGTCGGGGGGACGACGTCGGCCTCCTGCTTTCTGCTGCGTCGTAGCCATTTCGCCATGGTGGTCCTTCAAACTCCTTTGCCCTCGGGGTGGGTTAGTCGTAACGGATCCTCGGGTCGACCCACGCGAGCAGGAAGTCCGCGAGCACGTTCCCGATGAGCAAGAACAGGCTGAAGAAGAGCAACGCACCCATGATCACCGGCTCGTCCTGCTGCTGCAACGCGGCGAAGTACGCGCGCCCCACCGTCGGGAGGTTGAGGATGATCGCGACGACGATCGACCCGGAGACGAGTCCGGGAAGGGAGAGCCCAAGGACGGTGACGAGCGGGTTGATCGCGTTGCGGACAGCGTGCTTGTAGATCACGACGGTCTCTGCGAGCCCCTTGGAGCGGGCGGTCTGAACGTAAGGCAACGAGAGGGTGTCGAGGAGGTTGCCGCGCATCAGGCGGATCAGCCCGGCCATCCCGGAGGTCCCGATCACCACCCAGACCGGCCAGAGGTGCCACATGTAGTTGACGAACACCGCCCAGGAAAACGGCTGACCGTAGTACTTCGCATCGAGCAGGCCGCTGATCCCCAGGCCCTTGTCTCCGATCTTGAACACCACGACGAGCAGCCACAGGAGGACCAGCGCAAAGAAGAAGTTCGGGATCGAGAGGCCGAGGAATCCGAAGAACGTGACCGCGTGGTCGCTCGCCTTGTACTGATGGGTCGCGGAGTAGATCCCGATCGGGATCGCGAACAACCAGGTGAGGAGGAGCGTCGTCACCGCGATGATGATCGTCCAGAAGAGGCGCCCCCCGAAGAACAGCGTCTTGAACGCCGGCATTCGCGTTCCGAAGGACCGGCCGAAGTCGCCCTGGACGACGTTCTTCAGCCAGATGAGATACTGCACGAGGAACGGCTTATCGAGGCCGAACCGCTCGACCTGCTCCTGGATGTCCTGCTCGCTCAGGTTGGGGTTCAGCCGCGCGACCGTGAGGTAGTCGCCGGGCATCAACTTGATCAGCGAAAAGGAGATCAGCGAGACGATGAGCAGGAGCGGGATCATATAGAGCGTCCGGCGCAGCATGTATGTCAGCATCTTGCTACCTTCCTCTGCAGAGCGTGAGGATGGGAAAGATGGGGGGCGACCCGAGGGCCGGGCCCTCGAGTCGCGCCCCGTGGTTCACTTGCCCTAGAGCCGCTTGTCGAAGCAGAGCTCGCTCAGCAACCCGTTGTCACCGGCAGGCGTCGAGATCGGGCTCGCCATGTTCGCGTTCCCGACGTAGTTGTAGTACGTGTACTGGAACGTCTGCTGGCAGAGGTAGATGTAGCCCAACTGCTGCGCCAGAAGCCGCTGGTACTCCTTGTAGTAAGCGAACGCCGCGTCGAGATCGAAGGTGTTCGCGCCAAGGTCCATCAGCTCGTCGATCCGCAGGTCGACCTCGTCCGGGTCGTCGCACGCCGAGAAGCGAAACGCGTGCAGGTTGCCGCAGGACGTCTGGACGTTCTTCCCGGAGTTCGGCTCGTCCCCGCCGGTCAGCCCGAGCAGAATGATGTCGCCCGTCCCGCCGAGCAGCTGGTTGACGAGGGTGTTGAAGTCGATCACCTGGAAGTTGCAGTTGAGCTTCGCGGCGCGGAAGTCGTCCTGGATGATCAGGCTGTACGCGACGCGGACCGTGTTGTCGTTGGTGTTGAGCTCCATCACGAGCGGCGCGCCGCTGGGCAGATCGCGCCAGCCGTCGCCGTCCTTGTCCACGACGCCGATTTCATCGAGCAGCGCGGTGGCCTTTGCCAGGTCGTACTCGTAGATCACCGAATCGTTGTCGGTGATCGGGCCGCCGTAGATGTCCCGGCCGGCGTAGAACGGGGACGGGACACTCAGTCCGGTCCACTGCGCCGTGCCCAGCCCGTTGAGGACGTTTTCGATCATCGTGTCCTTGTCGAGCAGGTACGCGAGCGCCTGGCGGAACTTCACGTTGCGATAGAGCTCGCGCTTCTCGGCGTTCGTGCCGTCGGCGAGGCCGATGTCCTGGTTCGGGCAGATCCACGTCGTGCCGTAGCCGGCCTTGTCGGTGATCGCCACGGTGTAATCCTTGCGCCCCGAGTCAGGCAGGAGGATCGGGATGTCGGTCGGCCGGAGGGCGAACACGTCGATCTCGCCGTTTCGGTACTTGAGCAGCGAGACGTCCTGGTTGGCGACGATGTGGACGTAGATCTTGTCGTAGTACGGGAGCTGCGTCCCCGCCGGGTCGTAGCCGTAGTAGTAAGGGTTTCGCGTCATCGTCACGCCGGTGTTGACCTGGTAGTCGGTGACGATCCACGGGCCGTTGCCGACGAGCTCGGAGAGCGGCGTGTCGAGGGTCCACGTCTGGTTGAACGTCCCTGCGGGCACGCTCGGGTTGAGCTTGTGGACGGACTGCGCCAGCTTGTGCTTCGGCATCAGGTTGAACGAGAGCGAGTTGAGGATTGGCCGGTAGATCGTCGACAGGGTGACCTTCACCGTGTAGTCGTCGACCTTCTCCATGAGCGGGTACGTCCCGTCCGGGAGCCGCTGGCCGGCGCGCGCGTTGCAGTCGACGTCCTCATTCAAAATGACGTCGTTGTAAGTGAAGAGGACGTCATCCGCCGTGATCTCGACGCCGTCGGACCACTTGATCCCCTGGCGCAGGTAGAACGTGACCACGAGGCCGTCGTCGGAGATGTCGTAGCTCTTCGCGAAATCCGGGACGATCGCGCCGCTGATGTGATCGAGGTTCAGCATCCCGCGATGCATTCGGCCGGTGTAGTGGGTCGTGCTCGTCTCCTTGGCGGTGTGGTTGTTCCACGCCTTCGGATCGGTGATGTTCGCGTAGTTGAGCGTCCCGCCGCGGACCCCGAGCTCCATGTCCTCGTAGACCGTCCCGGCGACCCCTACGGGGAACACCAGGGCGTCGGCCGGCATCGTAGCGTATCCCTGACCGAGGGCGGTGAGGGAGCAGGCCACGAGCAAACCCGCCAGAATCAACACGTTCTTCATTGAGAACCTCCTTTGTTCCCGCCTACCTAGATGCTGAACAGGTACGCCAGATATCCCTGGTAGGCATACGCCAGCTCTGGATACTGCAGCGTGACGCCCAGAATCGCCGAACGCGTCTGGTCGATCGTCAACGGCTTGCTCTCAATCCAGATTGCTGTGAGTGCCGTGGCAGCAGCAACCCGCAGCCCGAGGCTCTCCCCGTTCTTTGCCAGAGCGATGAGCTCGGCTTCGGTCTTCGCGCCGATCGGCGAGCCCGGGACGTAGAAGCCGCCGAGGAGCTTGCCGGCAGCGCGCGCAACCGCGTCCGACGTGACGGTGAGGAGGAACTCCTCCACCTGGGTCGGCTTCACGAACCGCGTGCGGATCTTGAACATGTACATGTCCGCAGCGTCGTGATCGCCGGCGTTCGCCAGCGCGAGCAGTTCGTCATTCGTCTTCGCGAAGAGTGCCATCTCCTCGCCGGTCACGATGTACAACGCCCTGTCCGCCGCGAGTCGGATCCCCGGGGTGCGCCCGGACGCCGCGAGGGTTTCCAGCTCTTCCACCGTCTTGAGGGTGTAGGAATCGACCAGCGCCAGCCCGGCCGCCTTGCTGATTTCCTCGATCAGCTCATTCGCCACGATGCTGTTGAGATCCACCGCCGCGAAGCCGATCAGAGAAACCAACGTGACCGTGCAAGCCGCCAGCCCGAGTGCCCGAAGGCCATTACGCTTCATTATTCAACCTCCTTGTGCTCTTGCCCGAACGATGACTGACACTCCTTCTACTCGTGCACCACCTCCCAGGCAGAGCTCGATCTTGTGTGGAAAGGCGTACTCGCCTGATTTGCCATTATAGGGACAGGCCTCTCTCGTGTCAATTGCCGCGCGGCTCCGAACCGCAAACCAGAACGGAATTCAGCAGCGTCAGCTCGATGTCTCGCCGAGAGGTCTCCGCCAGCTCGAAGAGCGCCGTATCGAACGACATCCCCCCGCCGAGCCGGGCCGTGGCGCGCCAGAGCTTCGCGATGAGATCCCACTCGAAGAGATCGACCAGCTGTCGGACCATCAATCCCGTCTCGATCGCCAGCACTTGCGGCGCAACCCCGCCGAATCCAAGCTGCCACAGGGGCGTCCAGTTGTTGGCCTCGAGGATGGCGCACCCAGCATCCCGGAGATCCCCCGTGTCCGTCGTCAGCGCGGCGGCGACGCCGGCCCGCAGGAGGCTCGACGCGGTCACCTGCCGGTACGCGTACGACGGGATCGTCGCCGCGAGGGCCGCCGCGATGTCTTCTCCGATCACGAGATGCCACGTGTTTCTATGGATCTCGGAGTCGCTCGTGACGCTCCGCCCCCTGTTGCGCGAGGGTGCGTCCGCGTACAGGAAGAGGGTCATCGGACGGGGGATCTCTGCCTCCGTCAGCTCGAGCTGCGCTGCGACGCGGTCCCGCGTGTCGCGCGCCTCGTCGAGCGATCGGTCGAGTTCTTCCCGAGAGAGGCTGCCGAGGACGCGGATGCCATCCGCCTCGACCTCGTTCCATCCGTTGAACAGGTCAATCCAAGCTCTCACTTGCTCGGGGGCGGACGGCACGCCCTCGACCAGGGCGGCGGCCTCTCCGAACCGGCCGAGGGCGATGGCGCAGCGGACGCCCAGGGCGAGATCCTCGACGTTCGATTCCGGCGAGCCGTGCACTTCGAGGACGTGGCGGGCCTCGTCGAACCTCCCGAGCTCAAACAGCGCCCGCGCGCGGTAGTAGTCGTACTCCGGTGCGGCAGCTCCTGCGTCGCTTGCCGCTTGCCACCAGGCTTCGGTGAGCTCCTCCGTCGGGACGCAGGCGAGCCGCCCGAGCAGCGCGGCCGAACTGCCCGGCCCCCAGACCGCTTTGACCGCGGCAAGTCCCCCGTTGCACGCCACGAGGTAAGCCACGAGGGATGCCGCCTGAAGCGAAGGGAAGCTCTCTTGCGGACCGAGCGCCCCTTCGGTCGAGAAGAAGGTGTAGAATGCCGCGATGCTGTCGATCGAGCCGAGCGCGATCGTCGGTGAATGAGGTGAGTCATACCGCTGATACAGCGTGCGCGTGAATTCCCCGGCTTCGTCAAGGCGGAGAAGTTCCTCGAAGGAGTACCGCAGGCGCGGCGGGGCGGCGGCCAGCGCAGCGTGAGGATTCCGATCCGGGTTTGCGACGATTGTCAAGACGGTGTCGTAGAGGAGCTGCGAGAAGCACTCGCCCCAACCGAACGCCAAGACCAACTCCGCCATTCGCGAGTACGGGTCTTCCCCGGCGAGCAGATCGAGGACGGCGTAGAACGTGTGCGACGCGAGCGGCGATTTCCGCCGCGCGATGCTCCCCTGCAAGTATGTCGTGCTGTCGTGCACTAGGACATCGATTGGACACGGGATCTGCGTCGAGGGAACCTCGAGCCGCGCCGCCAGGTCGTCGAGGGATTCCTCGAGGCGGGCGTAGAGCGCATCATATCCCGTCCGATGCGGCGACCCGTCACGGTACCATACGTTGAATCGCTCGCCCCGTACGGCGTAGATGTCCTGCGTTTCGATCGACATCTTCGGTTGGATGACGTAGTGGATGAGCACGAGAAAGACCCCCGCGCCGAGCAGGCCGAGGACGAGCCCCCCGAGGGTCATGATCCAGGGCTTGCGGCACTTCGCGAGAATCCTCTTCCAGAAAGCGTTTGACGTCATCAATACCCGATTGTAGCGAGCGGATCGGGGCGGGGCAATCGGTCCGCAGGGCCTTCACCGCCTCCCCATCGCATCTCCACAGGAAACACACAGACCGGCAGGGCGATTGACAGAGGGGAAGCGGGATAATATACTTCACTACGCTGGTTTCGGAGGCGCCGTGCGAGGAGGAGGGACATGGAAGTCCTGAAGGTCGCTTCCCGGTCGAACCCCAACTCCGTCTCCGGAGCGATTGCCGGTGCGCTGGAAGAGCACGGCGTCGTCGAGCTCCATGCCGTCGGAGCCGGCGCAGTCAACCAGACCGTCAAGGCGATTGCTATTGCACGTCGGCTCGTCGAGCGGGACGATGCCCGACCGATCAAGGTAGTCCCCGGGTTCATGGAGCTCGACATCGGCGGGGAAAGGAAGACGGGGATCCGGTTCATCGTCGAGCGGTAGTCCGGCGAGCCGAAGCAGCATGCCAACCTACGAGCACACCTATGTCGTGGACAGGATTCGCCACGCCCTGTCGGGCGCCTTCGCGGCGTGTTTCGGGGGGGCGCCGACTGCGGCAGTGGATGTTCGCGAGGCGGACCGGGCGGAGTTCGGAGACTACGCTTCCAACCTCGCGATGATTGAGGCGAAGGGGCTTGGCAAGCCGCCGCGCCGGGTCGCGGAGGAGCTCGCCGCGGCGATGAGGGACTGCGCGTCGCCGGACGAGCTTGCGCGGATCGAAGTGGCCGGTCCGGGGTTTCTCAACGTGTTTGTTCATCCCCGCTTTCTGCAGCGCGTGCTCGCGCGGATCCTCGCGGACGGCGGGGCGTACGGGCGCTGGGCGCTTGGGGCCGGAGCGCGCGTTCAGGTCGAGTTCGTCAGCTCCAATCCGACCGGGCCGCTCACGGTGGGGCACGGTCGGCAGGCGGTGCTGGGTGACGTCCTGGCGACACTGTACGACTGGCTGGGGCATGACGTCCATCGCGAGTACTACTTCAACGACGAAGGGCGGCAGATCGACCTGCTCGCGGAGTCCCTGTGGGTGAGACACCGCAAGCTCGAGGGCGAGACCCATCCGATCCCGGAGGACGGGTATCACGGGGCGTACTTGCGGGACGTCGCGGAGGCGGTCCATGCGGAGCCGGAGGGGGTCGTGGCGGCGGCGGAGTTCCGCGTGTTCGATGATCGCGCGAGAGCATGGTACGCGCGGGAGGCCGTCTCGCGGATGACGCGGTGGATCGAGGAGGACCTCGCGCGGCTCGGGGTGCGCTTCGATACGTGGTTCAGCGAGGCGACGCTGCATCGCTCGGGGGAGGTCGGGGCGGCGCTCGCGGCGCTTCGGGCGAGGGGCGGCACGTACGAGAAGGACGGCGCCACTTGGCTCAAGGCGGAAACGCATGGGGGCGCCAAGGACGCGGTGCTCATCCGAAGCGACGGCCGTCCCACGTACCTGATGGTCGATATCGCGTACCACATCGACAAGCACCGCCGCGGGTTCGATCGCGTGATCAACGTGCAGGGCGCGGATCACCACGCACAGCAGTCCTGTGTTCAGGCGGCGATGCGGATCCTCGGGTATCCGCAGGGATGGCTGTCGTATGCGGTGCACCAGTTCGTCAGCCTCAAGGAGGGCGGCGAAATGGCGAAGATGTCGACGCGAGCGGGCCGGTTTGTGACCTTGCGCCAGCTGATCGACGAGCTCGGGAAAGACATCGTCCGCTACTTCATGATCTCGAGGAAGCCCGAGGCGCACCTCGAGTTCGACCTCGATCTGGCGCGAGCCGAGTCGCTCGACAATCCAGCAACGTACGTTCAATACGCGCACACAAGGATCCGCTCGATCTTCCGCAAGGCCGGTTCGACGATCGAGCGCTGGGAGGATGTGGATCTTGCGCCGCTGATCGAGCCGGAGGAGCTTGCATTGATACGGAGGCTCGATCGATTCCCCCAGGTCGTGCGCATCGCGGCGCAGGAGTTCTCCCCCCACCTCGTCGCGGAGTACGCGCTCGACTTGTCCCGTGCGCTGCACGCGTACTACGACAAGCACCGCGTCCTGAGCGAAGAAGAGGGGCTCACCCGTGCCCGACTGGCGCTCCTCCATGCCCTCGGGACAACGCTGGGCAATACGCTCAACGCCCTCGGTATGGACGCCCCCTCGGTGATGTGATGGCCTGGATTGACCGACTGCGGGCCGGCCTGAAGAAGACGCGCATCGGCTTCACCGAGCCGCTTGGGCAGCTGCTCGCCGGCCGCCGCGCCCTGGACGCGGCGCGGATCGAAGCGCTGGAGGAGGTGCTGATCCGAGGCGATGTCGGCGTCGCGCTCGCGACCGACCTCGTCGCGAAGCTCGCGGCGGGGGGCCGTCGTGAGGGGGGGGACCTTCTCGACGCGCTTCGGGAGGACGTCTGCGAGCGGCTTGCGGGATGTGAACGACCGCTTCGCCTCCGCGCCGCCGGAGGCCCCACCGTTCTCCTGGTGGCGGGCGTCAACGGGTCGGGGAAGACGACGTCGATCGCCAAGATCGCCGCGTGGTTGCGGCGGGATCATCCTGACCTTCCAATCAGTTTTGCCGCGGCTGACACGTTCCGCGCTGCGGCGGTCGAGCAACTCGGCGTGTGGGCGGAGCGGATCGGCGCCGATCTGATCCGCCATGCCCCCGGCTCCGATCCGTCGGCGGTGGTGTTCGACGCGGTCGAGCACGCAAAGCGCGTCGGCGGCGTCCTGTTTCTCGACACGGCCGGCCGTCTGCAGACGAAGCAGAACCTGATGGAGGAGTTAAAGAAGATCGAACGGACGGTGGCGAAGCAGCTCGGCAGGGGGTCCGACGAGCGTCTCCTTGTGCTCGATGCGACCACCGGCCAAAATGCGATCTCGCAGGCGGAGCGCTTTGACGAAACGATCGGCCTGACCGGCATCGTCCTCACGAAGCTCGATGGAACGGCCAAGGGAGGAGGGATCCTTGCGATCTGGGATCGGCTGAGGATTCCGTTCATGTTCATCGGCGTCGGCGAGACGGTCGAGGACCTCCACCCGTTCGCGGCGGCCGACTTCGTCGAAGCGTTGTTCGCGGCGTCGGGGCCATGGGACACACAACAGGAGCGCACGACGGAGGTGCACCGACGATGAAGTACGTCTATTCCTTCAGCAAGGACCACGTGGAAGGCGATCAGGGGATGAAGGAGCTCCTCGGAGGCAAGGGGGCCAATCTCGCCGAGATGGCGAGCCTCGGCCTTCCCGTGCCCCCTGGGTTCACGGTCACTACCGAGGCTTGCGATGCCTACTACAGGCTGGGAAAGGCCAAGCTGTTCGCGGCGATCAAAGCGGAGGCCGCCGCGGCGCTGAAGCGGCTCGAGAGGACGACGGGGAAAACCTTCGGCGCCGGTCCGAACCCGCTCCTCCTCTCTGTCCGGTCGGGTGCCGCGGTCTCGATGCCGGGGATGATGGACACCGTCCTCAACCTCGGCCTCACGCCGACGACCATCCCAGCGTTGATCGAGGCGAGCGGCAACGAGCGATTCGTCATGGATTCGTACCGGCGGTTCATCCAGATGTTCGGAGACGTCGTCATGGGCGTCGACCATCATGCGTTCGAACGCGAACTGGAGGCGGTGAAGAAGGCGCGGCGGGCGAAGCTCGATACGGAGCTCGATGCCAAGGCGTTGCGCGAGATCATCGAGCGCTACCTGGCGGTCTACAAGAAGGGGACCGGCAAGCCGTTCCCGATCGACGCGATGGAACAGCTTCACGCCGGGATCGAGGCGGTCTTCCGCTCGTGGAACACACCCCGCGCGGTGAAGTACCGTGAACTCAACGACATCCGCGGCCTGCTCGGGACGGCGGTCAACGTACAAACAATGGTCTTCGGCAACCGTGGGGACGACTCGGCGACCGGCGTCGCGTTCACTCGAGATCCCTCGACCGGAGAAAAAAAGTACTTCTACGGGGAGTACCTCGTCAACGCGCAGGGGGAGGACGTCGTCGCCGGCACTCGCACGCCGCAGCAGATCACCCGGGCGGGCTCGAGGGCGTGGGCGAAGCCTCACGGCGTCAGCGAGAAGGAGCGCAGGGCCAAGTTCCCATCGCTCGAGGAGCTTATGCCAAGGGCGTTCAAGGAGCTGGACACGATCCGGGCGAAGCTGGAGAAGCACTACAAGGACATGCAGGACCTTGAGTTCACGATCGAGAACGGTGCCCTCTACATCCTGCAGACGCGGGGCGGGAAGCGCACTGCTCAAGCGGCCGTACGGATTGCCACCGATCTCGTCAAGGAGAGGCTGATCGGCGAGAAGGAAGCGGTCCTGCGCATCGAGCCGGCGGCGCTTGATCAGCTGCTCCACCCGGTATTCGTCAAGGCTTCCGAGGACAAGGCGCAGCGGATCGCCATCGGGCTCCCGGCCTCGCCGGGGGCCGCGACGGGGCAGGTCGTGTTTACTGCCGAGGACGCTGAGGCCTGGGCGGCGGACGGCGAGCACGTCATCCTTTGCCGCACCGAGACGAGCCCCGAGGACATCGGCGGGATGAACGCAGCGCAGGGGATCCTCACGGCGCGCGGCGGCATGACGAGCCACGCCGCCGTCGTCGCCCGCGGGATGGGCAAGTGCTGCGTCGCAGGGGTCAGCGATGTCGAGATCGACTACAAAGCGAAGCGGTTCACCTGCGCCGGGGTGACGGTCAAGGAGGGTGACTGGATCTCGCTGAACGGCTCCGCCGGCTGCGTCTACAAGGGGAAGATCGACACCGTCGAGCCGAGCCTCACCGGCCCGTTCGGCACGATCATGGCTCTTGCCGACAAGTACCGCAGGCTGGGGGTGCGGACCAACGCCGATACCCCGCATGACGCGGCAGTGGCGGTGAAGTTCGGCGCCGAGGGGATCGGTCTGTGCCGGACCGAGCACATGTTCTTCGAAGGGGATCGGATCGTCTCGTTTCGGCGGCTGATCCTCGTCGCGGAGACGGTGAAGAAGCTGCGCGAGGAGAAGGGGATCGACGACCTCAAGGCGCTGGAAAAGGCGTGCGCCGGCAACAAGGCCGCCCTCGAGGCGATCGGGCAGTACAAGCGGGCACTGCGCGAACTGCTGCCGCTGCAGCGCAAGGACTTCGTCGGGATCTTCAAAGCGCTCAAGGGCCGGCCGTGCACCGTGCGATTGCTCGATCCGCCGCTGCACGAGTTCCTGCCGCAGGACGCCGCCGGGCAGAAGGAGATGGCCGAGACGATGGGCGTCAAGCCGGCCGCGATCAAACGGCTTGTGGAGGGACTCCACGAGTTCAACCCGATGCTTGGCCACCGCGGATGCCGCCTCGGCATGACCTACCCCGAGGTCACGGAGATGCAGACACGGGCGATCTGCGAGGCGGTCGTCGCTGTGAAGGGCTCGAAGCCGGAGATCATGATCCCGCTCGTCGGGCACGTGAAGGAGCTTGCGAACCAGAAGGCGATCGTCGAGCGCACGATCGCCGACGTCGAGCGGAGGAAGGGCGTCAAGCTCGACGTGATGATCGGGACGATGATCGAGGTCCCGCGTGCGGCGGTCACCGCCGACGAGATCGCGGCAGAGGCGGAGTTCTTCAGCTTCGGCACGAACGACTTGACCCAAATGGGATGCGGATTCTCTCGGGATGATGCCGGCAAGTTCCTCAAGGACTACGTCGCGCTCGGGATCTACGACAAGGACCCGTTCCAAGTCCTCGATCGGCCCGGCGTCGGCAAGCTGGTGGAGATGGCGTGCGAACTCGGCCGCAAGACGCGACCGGAGTTGAAGCTCGGCATCTGCGGCGAGCACGGCGGCGAGCCGTCGTCGGTTGCCTTCTGCCACAAGGTTGGCCTCGACTACGTGAGCTGCAGCCCCTACCGCGTCCCGATCGCGAGGCTGGCGGCAGCACAAGCAGCCATTCAGTCGTAGTTTGTGCCGCCGGAGAATGCTCAGCCTCGGGACTTGGAGTTGAGCGTTCTTCCGAGAAACTGACATCCTTCGGATCGATCAGTTGCCGGCCGCATGGGCAGTGATTCGCGGATAGCGCATCGTCTTGCGCCAAGTGGGACGTGGAAGCCCCGGCTCGTCCGGGGCTTCTGCATTCGATGTCTCGGATCAAATCGGATTCTGGCCGCGACCGGCAAACCGAGGCCGCGGGCGACATCGCGGCCAGCATTCCCACTTACTCGTAGGCTGGCCTGTAGCCCGATCGTCGAAGACGCAGGGGGGAGGGCGCCGGGTCGGCCGAATGCGTTGTTGGAGCGGTAAGGCGGACGTACAATGCCGTCCGGACTCTGGCGGGAGGTTTGCATGACCGAACGGAACGTGGTTCTCGGCGTCACCGGGTCGATCGCGGCGTACAAGGCGGTCGATCTGGCGAGCAAGCTGACGCAGGTCGGCGTCGCCGTCCACGTGGTGATGACCGAGTCGGCGACGAAACTCGTCGGCCCGGCCAGCTTCCGGGCGATCACCGGGCGTCCTGTCTCCACGGATCTGTTCGATCTCACGAACCCGTTCTCGATCGAGCACGTCTCGCTTGCCGAGGTCGCCGACCTGTTCCTCCTCGCCCCGGCGACGGCGAACGTGCTGGCGAAGCTGGCGCACGGAATTGCCGACGATCTGCTGACGTGCACGGCGCTCGCGACGCGGGCGCCGATTCTCGTCGCGCCGGCGATGCACACCGCGATGTGGGAGAACCCGGCGACCCAAGAGAACGTGAGGATACTCTGTTCGCGCGGCGTCGGTTTCGTCGGGCCGACCGTCGGGCGGCTCGCGTCCGGCGGCTATGGGGAGGGGCGCTTCGCTCCGGTCGAGCAGATCCTCGGCGAAGCGCTGCGGATCCTTGGACGGACCGGAGATCTCGTCGAACGTCGGATCGTCATCTCCGCCGGCGGGACTCGAGAGCCGATCGACC